>JAEEGH010008117.1_pt1 | contig 24974 bp, 17 predicted proteins | sample 9134181 | NCBI WGS metagenome assembly JAEEGH01 (sample SAMN16246544, study PRJNA631951) | gut metagenome | biome: gut microbiome; feature: rumen; material: DP-attached | host: Bos | place: Iran: Karaj | collected 2018-10
TCCGTCAATGCAGAACATATTAAAAACCAATCTCTTTGAACCAGGCAAGCTGGAAACCATTCTCTGCAAAACATCAAGAGGTACTCCTCGTGTATCTTCCTGTGACGGTGCTGTTTGGTCAGGTATCTCAAAAGTCGTGTCGCTAATTTCTAACCTACGCTCCCGCTTGAACTTGTCAACGGACATATTAATAGCCAACCTGCAAAGCCACCTGAAGAGTGAACCTTCGCCCATGTAATGGTAGCGTCCGATCTGATGCAAAGCCTTTATCATCGCGTCATGCATCAGGTCCATACCCTCTGATGGTCCGGCCGAGTATCTGGAACAGAGCGCAGTCAATCTGGTCGCATATCTTCTATACAACTCCCTTTGAGCTTCCCTGTCTCCTTCCGCACACAAAAGAGCTAGCTTCTGCTCACTTATTTCAGACACCTGTTCCAAAACTTTCCACATTATTAACGCAGAAAATTCGAGAATACGGCCAAAAAAATCAATTTTCCATCAGATTGATGTATCCCAGAAGGGATCCCCAGTGATAGAAACGGTCACTGTTGTTGACGTCGTCGCCCTGGCCGGTGACAGCGTTCCAGTTCTCATAGATGTAACCTCTGGCAAGCCAGTCTTTCATCAGGAGCTTGTTGGACTTTTGGGCGAACTCCTTCCTGACATCTTCGAACCCATATTCCCGTAACCCAAGATAGACCAAGAAGTTGGTAGGGCCCCAGATGCGGCCGCGCCAATAATTGTTGTCCTTGAACGCGGGCGAGTTTCTCGGTGTGACCGGGACGATCCACTCGCCCCAGAACTCATTGTCATTGGTCAGATGCTCCTTAACCATGCGCCCGGCCTGCTCGGGCGAGGCCGCTCCGCAAAGCATCGGATAAAAGTTCGTCGCATCCATCTTCTTGACCAGCTGGCCATCCCTTAAATCCTTGCAGAAGAACATTCCGTCCTCATCGCTCCAAAGCGACTGGAGGTTCTTTTTGTAATATTCCCCCCTTTGACGGATCTCCTTGACATCCTTACGATACCCCAGCTCATCCGCGATTTTCGCAAGGAACTCGCAGTCCATCACGTACATAGCGCTCAATCCGACATCATTGTAGCAAACGACATTCTTGTCGAGAAGGAACCTGGAGTCGTCATATACCCAGGTGTTGTCCAGTCCGCTCTCATAGATCGCCTGCTGACGTGCGGTAGGCTCATCAGTGTGGAAAGCTCCTCCCGCCGGTGTTGATCCCCAGCAAAGAAGACCCTCCTGGTCACGGTTGGCCGGCCACCATAGATTCCACCTCAAGAGTCTCGGATAGAGTAGTTCAAGGAACCAACGGTCGGGGTAACGCTCGTATATTGTCCAAACGGCACGGGACCCCACAGGAGGTTGCGAGCGGTCCACCGAACAACTGTTGGATGTCGTGAAATTAGGGACAAACCCGCATTTATCGGCTGCCATCGTGATCTCAATAGCGTTACAGTAAGCAAGTTCCCGATTGTCCACCGAAAACATCTCGCTGGCGAAATATGTGTCCCAATCGAAAAGCACGTATGCTCCCATTATGTCGCTGACCGTGGAATTGCTCATGTTCCAGTTCCGGCTCACCGGAGTCACCACGATCCCGTCCATCGGGTCATAGACCGTGTCCCATGCGAGTATGCTCTGCATGGCGTGGTAGCTCTCGTATTTGTCACCCCACTTTGCCTTGCCTTCATTCACGAACTCTTCTTTGCGAGCCTTCATTAGAGCCTCGGCTTCCTCCAAAGAGATGTCGTCTCCGGTGTAAACCAAGACCGGAGCGTCGGAATCGCACAGGTAATAACCATCGTTCTGGCCAGTCTGGACAAACCTCTTGCCCTTACCGACGACCTTGCCGCTCATCACGTTGGACCGAAATTGGGAAAAGAGGTCAAAACCCTCCTCTGAGACTTTCCAGCCGCCATAATAGGTCGGCAATCCTTCCCAGTTCTGCCCGGCGCGGATTTTAATCTGGCCACGGCTTCCTTCTTCCTTCGGAGTCAGCAACATGACCAGCCGGCGCCCTTCGGCGGAACAGCGGAGCTTGACGGAAATCCCATGCCAGGTGGCGTCCACCTCGCTGTAACGCCCGTCGTAGGTGTGGTCGTATGGGTGCACAACCGCAGCGTCATCGTTCATGTTTCCGATCCTTATCTGGTCGAATTCCTTGCCTGACTCATCGACAAAAGACATTCTGATTCCAAGTTTGTCGGCGCTCCAGACTTGGGTGAACACACTTCGGGTGTCCCATGTGTTCCACCCCTGGGTAAGCTCCTTCTTGATCTTGGAGTACTCCCACTCAGGGTAGGCGGAAGAATCTTTCCTCGGCTCAACAGAACAAGATGCCAGCGTTATTAAAAAGACCGGCAACAATTCAGATAATCTCATATTATTGAATATTAATTACTTGGTTATCGGTAATGTTTTTTCTCGAAGCCACTGGGAGACCTCCGGTGAAAGACGTGGCGAAAGGGTCCGGAAGACCCGCTCATTGTAGTCGTTGAGCCACCTGATCTCGGACTCGTCAAGTAGTTCCGTCAACAGGACTGAAGTGTCAAAATGGCACAAGGTCAACGGCTCGAACCGGAGCCAGCGTCCGAAATCGTTTTCGCCGGCATCAACGCAAAGCAACACATTCTCATGACGTACCCCATGTCGTCCCTCCCTGTATATTCCCGGCTCATCGGTGGTGACCATCCCGGGAAGGAAGGCTTGCTTGTTGAAATTCTGCCTGATGTCCTGGGGCCCCTCGTGGACATTGAGATAAAAGCCCACGCCGTGGCCGGTCCCGTGGCCGAAATTCCTCTTCGAGTTCCAGAGCGGGGCCCTTGCTAGAACATCCAGCTGGCATCCGGCCGTACCTTTCGGGAACACTATCCTGGACAAGGCTATATGCCCCTTAAGCACAAGGGTATAGTCCTCTTTCTCAAGCTGGGAGCAAGGTCCGAGAGGAACCGTGCGGGTTATGTCGGTGGTGCCGAAAAGATACTGCCCGCCGGAATCGCACAGGTACAGCCCGTTGGCATATAACTCCGCGGATCCGCTCTCCGGGGTCACATAATGGGGAAGGGCCGCGGAAGGGCCATAGGCGGAAATGGTCTCGAAACTCTCGCCTCGGAAACCTTCTATCTCTGAACGGAACTCATGGAGTTTCAGTGAGCATTCATATTCATTGACCGGCTCCCCTCCCTTGATCATGGTCTCAAGCCAAAAAAGGAAACGTTCCATGGCAAGGCCGTCCTCAAGATGGGCCTCCTTGAGCCCGGCGATCTCAACCTCATTCTTGACCGCTTTCCGAAGGGCGACAGGAGACTTTCCGGCTACTACGCTGTCCTGCAGGGTGTTTTCCTTGAGAATTCCGTACAGATTGTAGTTGAGGGTGGATGAATCCACGAACAAGCGTTTGATGTAGTCGTCATCCACCATTCCGGCGAGAGCCATGGCGATGTCGGAATAGTCCTGGATATTGACTCCGTCGGCGGTAAGCTCATAGAAACTGTCGGAGGTCTCGCTGTCTTCCGAATCGGCAGGGCCCTTCCTTACGAACCACTGGGTCGTGTCCGAGGTGATAAGAAGATAAGATATGACCACCGGATTGTAGGCCACATCACTCCCTCGGACATTGAGCATCCATGCGATCTCGTCGAGAGCGGAGATCAAGATGGCATCGAACCCCTTGTCCGCCAACCATTTCCGAATCCAAACTATCTTTTGTTTCCGGGACCATCCCACCGTTTCCGCCCCCAGGGTGATAACCGGCGTCCGGGGGATCTCGGGACGGTCAGTCCACAGCGGGGAGAGAAGGTCGGGGACATCGGCGACAGCGGTCCTGTCAACTCCGACAGCCTCCCTTATCTCATTCACCGAAGAAGCGCTCATCCCAAGTCCATCCACGGCCACGACCACCTCGCCATAGCCTGCGAACTGGGCCGCAAGCCATTCAGGAATAAGCACCTGGTCCTGGACCCTTGTCTTGTGGAGCTCGATCCCGGTTCCTCTCAACTGCCTTTCAGCCTGGATGAAATAGCGGGTGTCGGTCCAAAGTCCGGCATGATCCTCCGTTATGACGAGATCCCCCTCCCCGGTGTAACCGGAGACCCAGGCGACCTGATGCCACCTCGGAGCGGAATATTCACTGGCATGGGGGTCATTCCCGGTCAGGACGACAGCGTCCCATCCCCGGGAGCGCATCATGTCCCTGATGGCCTCGACTCGGTTTCTCATTTGAGCAACTTGCGCTTGAAAATTCTAACGGTAGACAGAAGTAATTGATCGATAGGAATATAAGAAGAGACGGACTTCAATCCGGACAGCAGCATATTGCCGGGAGAATAAGATTCCTTCACGTCGGCGAACGAATGTCTCACCGCCCCTTCCTGTTCGGAGATGCGTCTCTTGACCTGCTTTTGGGCTTCCTCAAGCTGGTCCATTGTCTTGATGTCTCTGTACTTCATGGTGCCCGTCATTTGCCCTCCTCAAAGAAAAGGTCGATGAATAATGGAACGAATGTGTTCCGGAACAACTTCTTCCTCAACAAGATAAGGACTCCAAGGACAAGCAGGAAGAACCCTGCCACGATCCCGGCCCCACCGGCGTAGCTGCCCACCATCTCGCCGATCCACATCACGCCACCGACCGCTATCGAGATCATGATGATGGACACGACGAAAAGAACCAGCAGCATGTATAGCAACTTACTGAGGGTCAAGGACAAGCCCTTGGCCGTCTTCAGCTTGAGCTCATCGATCCGAAGGTCGACGTACTCCGTGGTCTTCTGCCCGAGATCCTCAACCGGCCTTGTGAAATCGCTCATGATCCTCAAGCGTCTTGCTCGTTCCACTCATCCTCCCTATCATCGGGATCCTTGGACAGGGCTTTCTCAAGCTTGTCCAGCTGGGCGAGAATCCTCATACGGGCCTCGTCCTTAATCTCGGAAGCCTGATCGGTCAGAGTTTCTTTCAAGTCCTTGAGATCCCTGCGGGCCAGCCTCGCGCGGGCCTTGAGCCTGCTTGTCGCGCTTTCCGCGCCTTCCTTCACATCCTCATAGGCTTCCTTGGCCTTGTCTATGCCGTCTCCAGCCGCGTCGACAAACTCGTCCCAGCCTTCAGCCGCGGCCACTTTAACCTTGCGACGTGTCTCTTCTCCTTTCTCCGGAGCGAACAGCAGGCCGAGAGTCAATCCGGCGGCCGCTCCCGCTATCAAAGCGAATAATGAATCACCTTTCATAACTTCGAATGTTTAATGTTTTGGTATTTACAAATATAGCAAAATAGAGAGAAAACTACCACTTTCCAGCTCTTGCTTGGAATCCTTTTTTTCGATAACTTGCAAGACATTTCACTAGTAAAAAACCAGTTATCATGAGGAGATTCGTATTTTGCTTTGTTTCATTGGTTTTGCTGAACATCTCAGCCAGCGCCCAGAGTGTGGAGGTAAAGAACGCCAAGTTCAGCGTCGGGGACTCCCCAGAGTGGAAAGCGCCGGGATTTGATGACAGCGCCTGGAAAATTCTTTCGTTGGATAAGACTTGGGACGATCAAGGGATCTCCAATGACGATTCTTACGCATGGTACAGGATCCATGTGACAATCCCATCTTCGATAAAGAACGGCGCCGCTTTTCCCGAAAAGGTCCTGCTGGACCTCGGCTCGATCGACGACTGCGACGAGACTTATCTCAACGGGAAGCTGGTCGGGAAGACCGGAAGGACACCTGAAGAAGAAGGTGGTTATGAGGGTAAATGGGACACCCCCAGAAAGTACCTTGTGGATCCTAAGGATGTCCTTTGGGACAAGGAGAATGTGATCGCCGTCAGAGTCTATAACGGTGGCAATCCGGGAGGCTTTTTCGAGGGACCTGCCCACATCGGTCAAGTTACTCTCGACGCTATCGCCGCCATGACCGTCACAAAGGGCGATAACGGCTGCGAGGTCAGCTTGAGCACGACAACCAAACTGGATGGCAAACTTGAGGTGGACGCGACTGACCCGATGACCGGCGAGAGATCCACCATCAGTTCCAAGGCCGTGAAGCTCACTCCCAAGAAAGGCCACACCGCATTTGTCCCCGCTGTTGGACAGAATACCTTGACCATCACCTACAGGGACAATCGTTCCGGCGAGACCTTGAGCGGCACATTCTGCCCGGCTTATATACTGACTCCGAAGGCTCCGGCCACCCCCCGTTACAACGGGCCGAAGGTGTTCGGAGTAAGGCCCGGATCTCCCGTTATCTTCCGTCTGGCATTCTCCGGAGAAAAACCCATGAAATATTCAGTAGAAGGCCTCCCTGAAGGTGTGAGCCTCGATCCGGAGAAGGGAGTCCTCAGCGGCAAGGTCCTTAAGGAAGGGGACTACAAACTCGTATTGAAAGCCAGCAACTCGAAAGGCGCCGCCGAGGCGGATTTCACCCTCAAGGTGGGATCCAAGATCGCCTTGACGCCTCCCATGGGATGGAACTCCTGGAACTGCTGGGGCGTTAGCGTCTCGCAGGAAAAGGTCATGTCTTCGGCCACAGCGTTGATAAACAGTGGCTTGGCTGATTATGGATATTCCTACATCAACATCGACGACGCCTGGGAAGCCGAAGAGCGCGACTCCGAGGGCCGGATCCAGACCAACGACAAGTTCCCTGACATGAAAGGTCTGGGAGAGTGGCTCCACTCCAACGGCCTCAAGATGGGAATATATTCCAGCCCCGGCGACCGCACTTGCGGAGGCTACCTCGGCACCCTCGACCATGAGCGGCAGGACGCCGAGACCTGGAACGAATGGGGCGTGGACTACCTCAAATACGACTGGTGCGGCTACAGTAAAGTCTTCGAGCCGAATCCCGACAAGTCTGTCGCCGCCTACGTGCGCCCTTACCTCAAAATGCAGCAATTCCTCAGGGAACAACCCCGCGACATATTCTATTCGCTCTGCCAGTACGGCATGGCGAATGTGTGGACTTGGGGACACGCTGTGGACGCTAACTCCTGGAGGACCACCGGAGACATCACCGACACCTGGGAGTCTCTCTACGACATCGGATTCAAACGGCAGACAGATCTCTACCCCTATGCCGGGCCAGGCCACTGGAACGACCCCGACATGCTTGTGGTCGGAAAAGTCGGCTGGAGCGACAACCTCAGGGACAGCCGCCTGACTCCCGACGAGCAATATACCCACATCACACTATGGTCGCTCCTAGCCGCCAACATGCTGATAGGTTGTGACTTGGCCCAAATAGACGACTTCACCTTCAATCTTCTCTGCAACAACGAAGTGAACGCTGTCAATCAGGACATCCTCGGAGAACAGGCCCACAGGGACATCGACGAGGACAATGTGCAGATGTGGAGCCGCCGCCTGTCTGACGGCACAATCGCTATCGGAATATTCAATCTCAACGACGCTCCCATGCCGACGTTCCTGAAAGGAGCTCTCGGGAAAATAGGCCTCGAGGATGTCACGACCGTCCGTGATCTCTGGCGCCAGGAAGACATCCCCACAGACGCCACCTACATCATCCCCTCCCATGGAGTAAGATTCATCAAAGCCAAAGTCGAGGAGGAACTCTAATGTCATTCGTACACCTGCACGTCCATACCCAGTACTCCATCCTCGACGGTTTCTCGTCGATAGCCACTCTTTTCGACCGGGCCGAGGCTATGGGAATGCCGGCCCTTGCCATCACCGACCATGGCAACATGTACGGTGTCAAGGAATTCTTCAAGTTCGCGGACAAGCATCGCGACAAGGAGACAAAAGAGTACAAAGTCAAGCCCATCATAGGCTGCGAGGTGTACGTCACCAGGCATTACGACCCGAAGCTCAAGGACAATGAGCACAGGTCGTACTACCACCTGATTCTTCTGGCTAAGAACTACGAAGGCTACAAGAACCTTTCGAACATTGTCTCCCTCGGTCACATCGAGGGACTCTACTACGGAAAGCCCAGGGTCAGCCATGAGATAATCGAGAAATACCACGAGGGTCTGATCTGTTGTTCCGCCTGTCTCGCCGGAGAGATCCCGAAGGACATCGTGGCCGGAGACCTCACGGCCGCCCGCAAAGCCGTCGAGTGGCACAAGAAGGTTTTCGGGGATGACTACTACCTGGAGGTCATGCTCCACAAGACCGAAGTCCCCGGGCTCTCGCTGGAAGTATTTGAGCAGCAGCAGATAAGCAATGCCGGGATCTTCAAGCTGGCCGAAGAGACCGGAGTCAAGGTCGTGGCCACCAACGACGTGCATTTCGTGGACAAGGAGGATGGTCCTGCCCACGACCACCTGATCTGCCTGAACACCGGCAAGAAGATATTCGAGGAACCACGCCTCCACTACACCCAGCAGGAGTACCTGAAGAGCGAAGAGGAGATGGCGGCCCTGTTCCCCGACCATCCGGAAGTCCTCGCCAACACCCTTGAGATAGCCGGCAAGGTCGAGGTCTACAGCATCGACCGGGACCATGTCCTTCCAAAATACGAGATCGATCCCGCCTTCCTGGCCGAGATAGACAATTACCTTGAAGAATACAAGGATGTCATCGACACCGGAAGGAATGACAAGAAAGGCAATTATCGTGGAGACGAGTTCTGCCGGTCGGTGGCTTACCTTTGCCACCTCACCTACGAGGGAGCCAAGAGACGCTACGGGGACACCCTCAACGAGGAGCAGGCGGAAAGGCTTGATTTTGAGCTCAAGACCATCTGCCGAATGGGCTTCCCTGACTATTTCCTCATCGTCCAGGATTACATAGCCGCATGCCGCAGGATGGGCAGCCTCGTTGGCCCTGGACGTGGATCCGCCGCAGGATCCGCTGTGGCTTACTGCCTCGGGATCACCAATCTGGACCCGATCAAATACCAGCTCCTGTTCGAGCGTTTCCTCAACCCGGACCGAATCTCGATGCCGGATATCGACGTGGACTTCGAAGACCTGGGACTTGCACACAAATATGTGGACGATACCTATGGCAAGGACCACGTCTCCAGGGTGATAACCTTCGGAACGATGCTTGCCAAGGGGGCCATCAAGGATGTGGCCAGGGTCCGCGACCTGCCGCTTGACGAATCCAACAGGCTCTCCGCGATGGTGCCGGACCGCCTGAGCGAAAAGGTTGAGAAAGAATATCCCTTCAACCCGAAACTGGACGAACTGAAGCCCGGTTTCAAGGCCTATGAGCAGAACGGCAAATGGTTCCAGAAGGGTATGGAGGACACCGACGTCAAGATCACCCTCAAGAACTGCTACCGCCTCGTTCCGGACTTGAAGAACGCCCTGGAAAACGGAAGCGACCAGGTGAAGGATGTGCTCAAGTTCGCCCAAAGGCTTGAAGGCTGTATCCGACAGGTCGGCATGCACGCCTGCGCAACCATCATCGGCCGCGGAAGGCTGACCGACTATATTCCCATCTGCCTGTCCCAGGACAAGGAAACCGGGGAGCTGGTATGGACCAGCCAGTATGACGGCCACTACATCGAGGACGTGGGCATGCTGAAGATGGACTTCCTCGGTCTGAATACCCTTACCATCATCCACAAGTGCCTGGACAACATCAAGCTCCGCTTCGGGGAGGATATCGACATCGAGGCCATACCAATCGACGACAAACCTACTTACGAACTGTACAGCCGGGGTGATACCGACAGCGTGTTCCAGTTTGAATCTCCAGGAATGAAGACCTGGCTCCAGAGGCTGCATCCGGAACGTTTCGAGGACCTCATAGCCATGAACGCCCTATACCGTCCGGGCCCGATGGACTATATTCCCAACTTCGTAAACAGGAAACTGGGCAACGAGAAGATAGAGTACGACCTTCCCGAGATGGAAGAGTTCCTCAAGGATACCTACGGAGTCACCGTCTACCAGGAGCAGGTCATGCTTCTGTCCCAGAAACTTGCCGGATTCACCAAAGGTGAAGCTGACAAGCTCCGCAAGGCTATGGGAAAGAAGCAGATTGCCATCCTGAACGAGCTCAAGGACAAGTTCATGACAGGAGGAATGGCCAACGGCCATCCCGAGAAAACCCTGGACAAGATCTGGAAGGACTGGGAGAAGTTCGCCCAGTATGCTTTCAACAAGTCACATGCGACCTGCTACGCCTGGGTCTCTTACCAGACCGGCTGGCTCAAATGCCACTACCCCGCCGAATTTTTCGCGGCCAACCTCTCCTGCAACCTCGGAAACACCGGAGAGATCAGGAACATCCTCGCGGACTGCAAGGCTCACAAGATCAAGGTGATGACCCCGGATGTCAACGAGTCGTATTCACATTTCACCGTGAACAAGGACGGCAACATCCGTTTCGGCCTGAAGGGAATAAAGGGCTTCGGAACAAACGTCGCGGATGCCATCATAGACGGCAGGAAGGACGGCCCCTACAAGGACCTGTTCGACTTCGTGGAGCGCATGGACGGTGTCCTCAATCGCAAGGCACTCGAATGCCTTGTCTACTCCGGGGGTTTCGACTCGTTCAAGATCAAGCGCCGCCAGTTCTTCATGCCCTGCCGGAACGGGAACCTCTTCATCGATGAACTTGCCCGCTATGCCGCCCTCTACAGCCAGGATTCCGCCGACTCCGGCATGTCCCTGTTCGGGGAAATGGAGGAGATGAAACCCGTGCGGCCGGAAATCCCGGAGAACGTGGAGACCGACGACGAGATGGAGATCCTCCAGAAGGAGAAGGAATATGTGGGAATGTACATCTCCTCGCATCCCCTGGACAAGTATGCCTTCGAAATCGACACGTTTACGAACCAGGAACTGGCGACCCTGAACAACAGGATAGCGGAGTGCGAGTCCTCGAGGAAGAAGGAGAAGATCGCCGTTGCCGGGCTTGTGACTGAAACTGCCACACTTACGACCAAGACCGGAAAGCCTTATTCAAGGTCGAAGCTGGAGGACTACAGCGGTTCATATGAGCTGTCTCTCTTCGGCAAGGACTATGAGAATTTCATGAAATACCTCCAGCCGCATGCAAGCCTCTATATCGAAGGCGAGATCGATGAAAGGTATTCCCTTAAACAGGAAGAGAGGGCGCAGGGGAAAGTGGCTCCTTTCACTTTCAGGATCAAGGAAATAACCCTGCTTGGAAATCTTAATGAGAATAAGCTTGCCGGATTCTCGATCGGGCTTACAACCCCGATGCTCACCCAGAAGTTCCGCAAGGACCTGGTGGACCTCGTCAAGGCCAACAAGGGAAAGACTCCCCTGAAAATGTTCCTCTACGATCCGGGCACAAAGTACAACATCGAGTTCCACTCGACCAAGTTCCAGGTTGCAGTCACTTCCGAATTCGTCTCCTCGCTGAAACTCATGGGCATCAAGTGCTCCCCTGTTCTAAAATAGTCTTGGAGACGTATTCTTACTTTCTTTGTGTTTAATGTAAGAAGAATCGGATCGGAAATATGAAACCTGCGTCAAACAGATCAATCAAAGGATGCCTGATAGCATTGTTTGTCTTTATCCTGTCCTCCTGCTCCTGGATGGACCAGATATCATACGAGGATGACGAACCGGCCAGGGCATACATCAAATCCAGTTCCGCCACCTGGCAAATATTCGATTTATCTCCTGAAACAAAAACGATCGAGCCAGTGGAAGCCTGGCTGGAAGTGGGAACAAGGGGAGAGGACAATGCCGACATCCGTATCTTTTACCTTTTCAAAACTCAACATGAATTTTATCCTTTTGACGGAACCATAATCCAGGGATCCTGTGAAATACTGCTCAAGGATGTTCCTTTCAAACGTAAATCTGGAAAGATGGTTTTCGATGTCTCCGGGGTGCGGAGTTCCATCAAATTGGCCATTGTGGATGACGATCTTGAATATTCGGATGTCAAGGTTTCCGGGTCGCTGAACATGTCGAAGATTAATCTCGGAGCAGACCTGTCAGTTTCCGGAATGGTCAAAGACAGGCCATTCGGCATCAAGGTGGATGCCCTGTCCAAGACAAAGCCGGATTACAGTCCAGAAATATGTGTTGTGGTCGATTACTATACCTTTGCCGATCTTATCATAAGGAACAATACTGCCCATAGAATGAAGGTGGACCTGACCAGCAAAGCCCCTGGTATAAAGACTATCACCATCAATATCGACCCTATGGACAAGCATCAGGGGTATTATTACCTGAACGAACAACTTCTGTATTATACAGATATTGTCATCACAACGGATGACGGAAAGAAAACAACCGTCGATACAGGTGGCTGGAAGCCTTTCTATAAACAGGATGACTATTCCCTCTTTTATGACATGCAAGGGGAAATCAGACCATACTACTATTACATCTTCTCAGTTGATATTGACGAACAGCTTTTTGACCAGGCCTCGGATGATTGAATATAATAGGGTGATGAAAACCAAGACGGACAGGATAATCAAAGGATTCCTGGTGGCTATATTGGCCGCCCTTGGGTTCGCGTCCTGTTCCAAACCTGTGGACGATCCTGTTTACGACGATTGGTCTACAACCCCCGGCGTATATGCTTACGGCACCAAGCCGGCTTCCTTCAACCAACGCTGATAGCTCCTGAAGTCGAACGGCGGGGCTCCGTAGAGATAGTGGTTACGGAACTTCTGTCCGCCGGTCTCATATTCGATGAGCAGGACTCCCTGTCCATGGGGAACCGGCAGGCCGGCTACGAGCGAACGGTCATTTGAACCGACGCTGAATTTCCCATTGTAAATGACTTTTCCAGATTCGACATCGGTGACCTTGACCTTACCTTCGGCAGGGACGAAGGAATCGTTGACAGCCCTGAGTGGAAGCACTCCTTCCTCCTCATCGTTTATCAGTACACATACCGTCCTCTGGGCGTTCCAGAGGTAGCTGTAAGCCAGTTTCTTTGAATTGTAGTAATCCACGATGGCGTCCGAGACGATAGGCCATCCGTCACGGACGTTCCACCAGATGATGCCTGTGCGGCGGAACCTTTCTCCCCTGAACTTCTCCACGAAATATTTCATCGCTTCAGCCTGGGTGCTCTGGGAAGCTGATATGAAATCATCCAAAGTCTTCGGCCTGAATCCGAACAGCAGGTTGATCTGCTTGGTCATAAGGTCGTTGCGTCCCTCGAACTCCACGAAGAAAGGCAAGGGGCGTACCGACTTTGTCATCCACTCCTCGTTCCAGTCTCCGTCCCTGGTCCACGGATAGCGGCAGTCCCTGGTGAACATCTTCTCGACCGACTCCTTGTTCGGAGCTCCGTGGTAGCCTATCTCGCTCACGAAAATGGCCTGGGCATCCTTGTAGAACGGATCCTTGTAGTATCCGCGCGGGCCCCAGAGATGGTCCTGGGGCAAGTCAGACCTCTGGCATCCATTCTGGAAAGCCTCCTCACTGAAATACGGGGAACTGGGCAGGTAAGGCCTGGTCGGATCGAACTCATAGAGTACCTCGGGGATCATCTTGCGGCTGATTACATCCCGGTTGGGATCGATGTGGAAGGTCGGAAGGGTCCAGAGCAGGGAGTTGTCATTCTCGTTGTTTCCCGACCAGATTGCGAGGGAAGGGTGACCGCGGAACTTGATCACGACCTGCTTTATCTCATCCCTCAGTTTGGAAACGAACCTGTCGTCCTGCGGGTATATGACTCCGGCCATGGAGAAGTCCTGCCAGACCATTATACCCTCACGGTCGCAGCGGTCATAGAAAGGCGTGTCCTCGTAGACATTGCCGCCCCAGCAGCGGATCATGTTGCAGTTGAGGTCGACAACCATATCGAGAGTACTGTCCACCCATCTGGCGTCACGGCTGTGGAAGCCGTCCAGAGGCACCCAGTTGGTTCCGCGTACGAATATCCTTTCTCCGTTGATGAAGAAACTGAATTCTCCCTCGCCATCCTTTATCATCTCGCTCCTGTCCAGCCTGACAGTCCTGAATCCCACCTTGCGGGTGTCCGAAGCCAGGACGGTGCCATCCTCGTCGATTATGCTCACGGTACCGTCGTAAAGCGCCGGATCGCCGTAGCCCTTCGGCCACCAAAGTTCTGCCTTGTCCAGCTTGAACTCGGTCCTCCAGGCGAAGGTGGGAAGTATCCTCTCAATTTCATATGCCGTGCTTCCGTCCTTCTCCAGCTTGACATGCAGCTTCACCTTGTCTATCTTCGATGCCGGATACTTGACCTGGACGTCGACGAATGCCGACACGTTTCCAGTGGCAGGATCGGTGTCGACGGTCACCCAATGCACGTCGGAAATGCTGACGGGGTCCTGGACGATCAAGGAAACATCCCTCCACAGGCCGGCGCTGACCAGCCGGGGCATAATGTCCCAGCCATAGCAGTGTCGGGGCTTGCGGATCCAGACAGACTCGGTGTAGTGCCTGAAACTGTAGGTCCCGACAAGTTCCTTCTGGGCCTCGAGGACAGCGGAGCGGAGCACCACCTGTAGGAGGTTGTCCCCAGCCTTGGCTTTTCCTGTCACATCGAACCTGTGGGCGATCAAGGCATCATCCGCGGAACCTATCTTCTCACCGTTCAACCAGATGTCGGCGATACAGTCTATCCCCTCGAAATCCAGGATGAGCCTCTGGCCGTCAACCAATGAAGGAGCGGTGAAATGCCTGCTGTACATCCACTGGCAGAACTCGTAGGGACGGAGCTTGTAGATGTTGTTCCCGATCTCCGGGTTCTCGATCATCCCGGCGGCAAGGAGGTCCAGTTCCACATTGCCGGGAACGGTAGCGCTAAGCCTGGTAGTTTTAAGTCCAGCGATCGCGGCAGGATCGGTTACGGGATCACCTTCCTGCTCCCAGAATTCAAGGTCCCACTTTCCGTTAAGGGATATCTTTTCATGGGCGGGTGAGGTGAAGGAAAACACCAGCAGGGCGGCCAGGCAGGCCATAAGGGTAGGTTTGCTATTCATCGTCTGATAGTTTCGTGTTCAAAGAATCAAGTATGGTCCGGGCAAGAGCCGGGGACACCATTGTGGAAAGGTCTTCAAGGGAAGCCGCAGCTATCCGTGCCACTGAACCGTAATGCATCAGAAGGCGGCTTTCGGTCTGTTCGCCGACTCCCTTTATGGCTCGCAGGGCACTTTTGATCTGACCCTTGCTGCGCAGGGAACGGTGGAATGTGATTCCGAAGCGGTGGGCTTCGTCACGGATCTGCATCAGCACCTTGAGCGCATGGGAATTCCTGTCCAGGAACAACGGATAGGGGTCGTTGATCCTGATGACCAGTTCCATCCGCTTGGCAAGTCCCACGACCATGAGCCTGTCAAGGATTCCAAGTTCCGCAAGGGCCTGCCGGGCGAATTCCAGCTGGCCTTCACCTCCGTCTATAACGACCAGCTGGGGAAGGTCGTCCGGATTTTCAGCAAGCATCCTGGAATACCTCCGGTTGACCACTTCCTTCATGGAAGCGAAATCGTTTGCACCGATCACGGTCTTTATCTTGAACTTGCGGTAATCCTTCTTGGAGGGCACTCCATCGCGGAAAACCACACAAGATGCCACGGGATTGGTCCCCTGGATGTTGGAATTGTCGAAACACTCTATATGCTTCGGCAGCTCCTTCATTCCAAGGGCCTTCTGCAGGTCCTCCATCACCATATTCTTATATTCGTCAGGATTGGTCCGCTCTTTCTGCTTGAGGGAATTGAAATGATATTCCTTGGCATTCTTGGCGCTCAGTTCAAGAAGGGACATCTTGTCTCCCTTTGCCGGTATCCTGAATTCCACGCCTTCGATCTCCACATCCGGAAGGAAAGGGACGATCACTTCCCTGGCTAGAGTCCCGAATTTGGATTCTATCTCCGCTATGAAGGAACTGAGGACAGAAGCCTGCTCCTCCTCGATATTCATCCTGAAACCAAGGTTGAGGGACTGTACCACGGAACCTCCGCGCACCCTCAGGAAGTTCCCGAAGGCCTCGGAACCGTCGAAGACCAATGAGAATACGTCACAGGAAGCATTTGATGCTGAAGAGATTATAGACTTCGAATAATGCTTCTTCAAGGCTTCTATACGGTCCTTGAAGACCTGTGCATCCTCGAAGCGGAGTTCGGCCGCGGCCTCCTTCATAGCGGCCTCATATTCCCGGATTATGTCATTCACACCATCCTTGAGAAGACGTGTGATCTCGCCGATCCACGAGGAATACTCCTCCCTGCTTACAGCGCCGACACAACATCCCTTGCAGCGTCCGATGTGCATCTCGAGGCAGGGACGGAACTTGCCGCGGAGTACGGCTTCCCCAGTGATCTTAAGCTTGCATGAGCGCAGGGGATAGTTCTTGCGGAAGAATTCAAGCAGGTAGTTGGCATGGGTGACCGAACTGTACGGACCGAAATAAGTCCCGTTCTTACGGTCGACCCTCCTGGTAAGGAAAACCCTCGGGAACTCTTCGTTCGTCACGACTATCCAGGGATAGGTCTTCGAATCCTTGAGGAGGATGTTGTAGTGGGGCTTGTACTGCTTGATAAGGTTGTTCTCCAACAGCAGGGCGTCAGCCTCGGAGTCCACCACCGAGAACTGGGCGTCGGCTATCTTGGAGACGAGGATACGGGTCTTTACATTGAGTCTCTCCGGAGGCACGAAATACTGGGCCACCCTCTTGTGGAGGTCCTTGGCCTTGCCCACATAAATCACCTTCCCCGAGGAATCGTAATAGCGATAAACCCCCGGGGAATGTGGAAACAGGGAAATTTTCTCCCTGACAGAGAGATTCTTGCCGTCCAAGATTATTTGACGGGCTTGACGTACTTGGCAACCTCAACCTCGATGGCCTCGCCACGGAGATCCCTCTTGAGGATGGTTCCGTCGGGTCCGAAAAGGATGATATGAGGAATGCCGTCGATTCCATAAAGATCGGTCGGTACGGTCTGGGCGTTGACGATCTGGTTCCAGGGCAGTCCGAGTTCCTTGATTGCATTTGCAGTCGCTTCGGGCTTGTCCCATACCGCTACGCCGAGGATATCGAAATTCTCGCCGGCGTATTTCTCATACACGTACTTTAGGTTGGGAACCTCGGCCTTGCACGGGCCACACCAGGATGCCCAGAAGTCGACGAGGACATACTTGCCCTTCCCGATAAAGTCGGAGAACTTGACTCCTCCTATCTCGAAATCAGTGAACTTGGCTCCTTCGGCAGTGGCCTTCTTTGCAACTATGGATGCAGCCAGGGTCTTGATCGCAGGGATCTCCTTGACAGCAGGATCCACGACATTGAGGATGGAGTCCATCTGGTCGTTGCCCAGCATGTACTGGAGATTGTCAATTGCGGCCAATGTGAGGATATTGTCCTTATTGCCGTCAAGGACACCAAGGCAAAGCATCTTGACATCCTTCTGATAGGCGTCCATGACCTTCTGCCTTGCAGACTCGTTGGCAGTCACGTTAAGCTGGGGCTGGTATTCAGCCTGAAGGTCCATCATGGCTTTCTGGAAGTCATTGAAGCGGGTCTGGACGGAAATCTTCGGATACTTTGAAACCACGTTGAGGGACTTGTCCTCATTGAGGGTGATGGTGAGGGGAGTACCGTCGGAAATGAAACTGCCCACTACGTTGCCGGCGGTGAGCCTTGCCTGGGAAGTAAGGCATACAGGGATTTCAGCCGTGAATTTTCCATCCTTTACGGGGAAGGAGCGGTCCACTCCGGCATCCTTGATGTTGATATGGATATCGGCGGGAGCATCGGCTCCAAGGTCGCCGGTAATGACCGTCTTCTCGGCCACTTTAGGCGAGCAGCTGAACACTGCGAATGCGGCCGCGGCCGCAATGATAAGAAATCTTGTCTTCATCTTTTATCAATTAATTATTCTATTCCTTGCTCAGAATTTTCAAAGTTATGAATATTTTCGGAATATGAGTAATTTTGAGACCTGACAAAAAGCGTTCCTGACCGCCATGCCTGCAAAGACGAAAATAAGGGAAATGTTCGACAGCATCGCTGCTGATTATGACCGTCTTAACCATCTGCTGTCACTCGACGTGGACAAGTCCTGGAGAAGGAAGGCCCTACGGCCCCTTCGACAAGCTCAGGGACCGGTTGGTGACTCCAAAGGACCGGTTGGTGAGCTTGCCGAACCACAGGTCCTGGACCTGGCATGCGGTACGGGAGACTTCGCCATAACGATCGCCAAGGCGCTTCCAGGGGCACATGTTACCGGAGTGGACCTTTCCGAAGGCATGCTGGCCGTCATGGAAGAGAAAGTCAAGGCCCTCGGGCTGGAAGGAAGGATATCCATGGAGAACGGAGACGGAGAGAATCTCCGCTTCAACGACAGCAGCTTTGACCTGGTCACCAATGCCTTCGGAATAAGGAATTTCGAAAACAGGGCAAGGGGCCTCGAGGAGGCCTTCCGCGTCCTGAAACCGGGAGGAAGGCTTGTCATCCTCGAACTTTCCAGGCCTGAATCCGGCATCCTGCGCCGGCTATATGACCTTTATTTCCTGAATATCCTCCCGAAGATAGGAGGCCGGCTTTCAGGAGACAAGGCCGCGTACGCATATCTCCCGGCTTCCGTAAAAAGCTTCCCGGGCAGGAAGGAGTTCTGTAAAATGATGCGCGACGCCGGTTTCGAGGGCGTCGCGCACAAAAGTTTCTCATTCGGGATCTGCCGTATGTATACCGGCGACAGACCCTTCTGACAACCTACTTCCTGTCTCCGAGGTCGAGTATCCTGACGTTACGGATCTTCAGGCCTTCACCATGGCCGCAGAAGGAGATATATCCCTTCTTGTTGAACATTCCGGGATGGTTCCTGTGGTCGACGGTGTAGGGATTCTCCTGGCCGTTCTTGGGGGCTACGTTGTGACCCTTGCAGGCTGTGCGGATATTCCCGTCCACGATGACCTCGCCGTTGACGGTCACCTTGATGTGATCGCCTTCGACACGGATCTCCTCGGTGCTCCACTCGCCCAGAGGCTTGTGGACGATCCTCTTGGCGGGAATCACACCGTACACCGAACCATGTACCTGGTATTCGCGAAGGTTGGCATACATCGGGGCGTCATGGTCGAGGATCTGGACCTCGCACATTCCGTCATAGGCTGCGTCGACTCCCATCGGAGTCCTGACACCGACACCGTTGTTCACTCCCTCGCGGAGGAAGCAGAACTCGAAGCGATACACGAAGTTGCGGTATTCCTTCTTGGTGTAGAGGTTGCCCGTACTGCCGTAGTTAGCTGACACATAGATAGTTCCATTGACAGGAATATAGCCTTCGAGGTCGCCCTGCCACTTGTCGAGATTTGTTCCGTCGAAGAGCATTTCGAATCCCTGCTTCTTCTCCTCGACAGTGAGCTGGGAAGGAGTGAAAGGTTTCGCTTTCTCGAGGATCTGGTTGATCTCGTCGATCGCGTAACCGTCATCGGCGCCACCGGCGGCCTTGAAGATGGTCTTAGCCTTGTCAAGGGTTGACTTCAATGTGTTGTAATCGATCTCCTCATTCGTCTTGGAGGCGATGTTGCGGATGGCGCCGGCTGCGGCGTAAGCTGCATCCTTGTCATCAATATACTTTCCGGCAAGAAGGAATGACTTCATGGTGGTGACATTGGCCAGGGCCTTCAAAGCCAGTTCCTTGACCTGCTTGAGCCCGGTGATGCCGAGAACCTCTCCTAAAGAAGCGCGCTTCTTGTCGGGATTGGTCTCGAACTGGTCCAGCAAGGAGATGTAACGGGGAAGGACGGATCCTTGCTTGGAAGGATTGTTCTTCGCTGCGTCGAGGAGGACCGGGGCTGCTTTGTAATTATCCATAAGGGCAAGGGCGGAGAGGGCCTGGTCACTTCCGGCGTTCCAGGCCTTGGCCAGGTCGGCTACGGCCTCGTCCGTACCCGTGGAGGCAAGGACGGGATAGAAGTTGATTACGTTCCTGGCCGCCTTCATCAGGCCGTTGACCTTGGAATACTGCTCCGCGGGAGAGAGGGTGTGTATGGCGGACTCAAGGGCGCCCTGATAGCTCTCGATGACATCCTTGTCCCTGGCAGCATCAAGAAGACCGCCGACTTTGGCTATGTCTCCGACTCCTGTAAAGTTGGACAAAGAAGCAGTCGCCAATTTGGAAATCTCCTTGTCCGATGAGTTTATCATCGAGAACACCGTCGGGGCCACGTTCTTCATCCTCCTTGCGGATGCGAGATCCATCAGGTCCTTTATGGCCGGCTTGTCATTTCCGGAAGCCAGCTTCTCGGCCAGTGCGGCGGCCACATCTCCCTTGATGTCACCCTTGAAGGACTTCAGGGCCGTAAGGGCTTCCTGTCCGAATTCACCACCGAGCTGGCTGATAAGGGTCTTGGCTGCGGCAGCGCCTCCGATCTTTCCGGCGGCGGCGATGGCGGCCTTTGCAACCTCACCGCCTTCGCCTACGGCAGAGTTGACGAGTCCGGACACAGAGGATATCTTGTTGTTGCCGAACCAGTTGAGCACATCCACCTTCGCATCGGGGATCAACTTCTTGAACTTCGCCGTAAAGAGCGGGACAAGGGCGGAAGTACCGACGATCTTGGTAGCATTGCTGATGACGGAATTCCTGAATATCTTGTTGTCGCTCTTGAGAGCGGAAGCAACGGTTTTCCAAACCTTTGCAGGATTGGCCTTCATGATGGCATCGGCTGCGAGGCACTGCTCGTGGGTCTTGCCGGACTTCAGCAGGGCCTTGGCCTCCTTGAGGGAAAGGCCGGGTTCAGGCTCGGGGGCAACGAAATCCCCAAGGAGCCTCTGGAGGGATGTCAGCAAGGCTTTGTTGGTAGGATCGGCGCATACGGCAGCGGCATCCTTAAGGCCTTTCAGCACATCCGCCTTCTTGGCGGAATGGGCGGGATCGTTTACATAATCCACGAGGCCCATGAGGGCATATTCATAGATGGCGTTCTTGACACCTTCGCCCGCAGGCTTCATCATGGCAGCCACTTCAACGACGGACTGGGGAGCTGCAGCGGCAAGGTCTCCCAACTGTGTGGCGAAATCAGCGCTGTTCTGGGCCGGCATTGCGGCCAGTACATCAGCCACTATAGTCTGGACAGTCCTCTGCCTGGCATCCTGTGCATGGACCGAAACGGCCAATGCCAGGAGGATCAATATCGAATATATCTTTTTCATGATTCTTCAGGGATTAAATTGACCATGGAGCGCGCATAGGCTGGTGGACGAGCAGGTTGGCGGCGTCATCATTGATGAATAGCTGCTTGTCCGGATCGAAATGCAGGGTCCTTCCAAGACGCAGGGCGCAGGAACCCATATTCACGATCGTGCAGCTGTGATGTCCGTTCTCCTCGTTGAGGGCGAATTTCTGGCGGTTCTTCACGCAGTCGAGGAAGTCGACCTGACGGGGTTCCGGATCGGGAAGCTCGTTGATGACATCCATGACATTGGGGATGGTGCACTCGAATCCCTTGTACACCTTTCCGTTGGGGCCTTCGAGATAAGGAACCTTGCCGGAGCTCTCGAATCCTTCTCCTTCGAGAATGATCTTGCAGCCGTCGGCATAGGTGTAGGTGATGCTCCTCCAGATACCGACAGCATCGGGGTGCTGCTGGGGAGCGTCCACCTCGACCTTCACGGGAAGGTCGTTGTCCTTGCCCAGGAAGTACTGGACAGGGTCGATGTAGTGCTGGCCCATATCGCCGAGTCCGCCGGACTCATAGTCCCAGTATCCGCGGAAGCTCTGGTGTACACGATGCGGGTGGTAAGGCTTCACCGGGGCAGGTCCGAGCCACATGTCATAGTCGAGTTCCTTCGGTACGGGCTGGGGCTCCAGGTTCTCCCTGCCGGTCCAGTAGAACTTCCAGGCGAATCCGGTGGCACCGGAGATCCTGACGGTAAGGGGCCATCCGAGCAGGCCGCTGTCAACCAGCTTCTTCAAAGGCTCGACAGTCGTTCCGAGGCCGTAGAAGGTATCCTTGAAACGGAACCAAGTGTCGAGGCGGAATATGCTTCCGTACTTGTTGACGGCTTCGACCACCTTCTGTCCCTCACCGATCGTCCTTGTCATCGGTTTCTCGCAGAAAATGTCCTTGCCGGCCTTGGCGGATTCAACCGCCATCAGGCCATGCCAGTGGGAAGGAGTGGCAATATGGACTATGTCCACGTTGGGGTCATGAACCAGGTCCCTCCAGTCATGATAGGACTGAAGTTTCGTTCCGAACCTTTCCTGGCCCTTCTGGAGGGCGTTGTCAAGGTGCTTCTGGTCCACATCGCAGACTGCGACGAGGCGGCAGCGCTCGTCACTTGCGAAGTGCAGGTTGCTCATACCGATGCCTCCGACTCCGATAATGCCACGGGTCATCTGGTCACTCGGTGCAACAAGCTTGCTGGAAGGGTCGCCCATCTTTCCGAACACTTCACGCGGAAGGATGGTCAAAGCGCCCAATCCAAGGCCAGCTTTCTTGATGAAATCTCTTCTGGATTGTGCCATAATCAATTATGTGAGTTAATGAGTATTCTGTTTGCTAATTTAGGAAAAACCGCGGAATATGTCAACGGCAGGTCAGAGTTTCACATCCACGTATACCGGGAGGTGGTCCGAAGCTATCGTCACGTCGCCGTTCTTGAAAACGGTAGGGACGTCGGAACCGATGAGCTTGAACTTGGCCTTGTTGCGGAGGGCAAGGATAAAATCGATGCATGCCCTGGGCTCCTTGGGCGGGATTGTGAATTTTTCCACGGAAAGGACATCCCATTCCTTCTTGAGAACCTTGAGGGTCTCGCTTTCAGGACGGGAGTTCATGTCCCCGCAAAGGAATACCGGCTTCCGGGACTTTGCATATTTCTTTGCCAGGACATCGTTGATCGTCTGTGCCTGGTCGAGTACAGAAGACTCGGCCCTGTGGTCCAGGTGCGTCGAGGCGATCACATAGTACTTGGTCTCTACCACGCTGCAAGCCCTCGGTTCCGAACCATCGCCCTTGGCGAGAGGTATCGTGAAACTGTCGATTATCTCGTTCGGCACGGCTATTCCGACACCATAGGCGCCTTCACGATAAGGCATCGCCCTGCTGAACCAGTAGTTCCAACCTCCCATTTCCTTGGCCAGGTCTGCCAGTTGATAGTTCGCATGGCGTGTATTGCAGCTGTCAAGTTCGTTGAGGGACAAAGCATCCGCGCCTATCTCCTTCATCATGGCAGCCACCATCGGTATGCTGTTGTCAATCTCCTTTGAAAACACACCGACATTGTAATGGGCGATACGGGTCACCCCTTTGGCCTTGGGATAGGTGTCGGATTCGGAAGAGTTGGTCTTTTCCTGCGGTCCTCCGCAGCTTAACAGAGACAGCCCTGCAAAGACAGCCAATAATGATGAATAATACCTTTTCATTTCAGAATTAATATTAAAATCGACATTTTTCAAGGTCAAACCCGGGGGTGCGGTAGCTTCTGACATCGAAGCCGTCCTTGCCGACATCGATGATGTTGTAACCTGGATATCCATGTCCCAGGGCATTGCAAACAGGATTGCCCGTTACGAAACGGATCCCTTCATATTCGAAATCATAGTCCGCATGGGTATGTCCGGTGAAAACGGCAGATACTCCGTATTCCTTGAACAGAGAGATATATTCCTCCCGTTTCGCCTCGGGGAAATTGGAATAGTCATGAGGTTCATCGATGCTTTTCCTGAAAACGGGACAATGGAAGAAAACGAAAATATACCTGCATCTGCGCGCCTTGGAAAGTTCCTTGCGGAGCCATTCCTTCTGGACGGCCTCTTCCTGGGCGGCATCTTCCATTATGCAGTTCGTGTCAAGTCCGATGAACGCGCATTTGCTGTGCCTGAAGGAAAACCTTTCATAGCCCCTGAGCGCGACATACCGGTCGCGGATTTCTTCGGACCAGGCTTTACCGTAATCATGATTGCCCGGTACGAGCCAGACCGGTGAGTTCAGCCTGGCGACTCCGGTTTCGAAAACGGTGTTCTGAAGGGAGTCCGCAGGATTGTCAAGAAGGTCGCCGGTGATGAATACAAGGTCCGGTTGCTCGGCATTGACACATCCGGCCGCTGCACGGAAAAGCGAATCCGAATGGGCATAGCCTTCGGACTGGTCAATGAAACCGATCTGCGTGTCCGTAAGGTGGGCGAACTTGAAAGGTTTGAACGAAGATGTGCACGCGCAGCATAACAGAACTGCGGAAAAAAGCAACGGAAATCTCTGGATCCTTGACATAGTGGTATAAAGTTACCAAAATAATCGTCAATTATCGTCATCTGGACAATAAAAAAGGCCGGAGCTTGAAGCACCGGCCTTACCATTATAAGGAATAACCTTACTCGGCGTTGCGTGAATCACGACGGCCTCCACGGCCTCCGCGACCTCCACGACGGTCTCCGCGGTCTCCCCTGCGGTCTCCGCGGTCAGAGCGGGGACGTCCGCCACCCTGGGCATTGGCTGCCGTAGGGGCATTGGGGGTAAGATCCTGCTTGCCGTAACGCTCGCCGTTGCAGATCCACACCTTGATTCCGAGGGCACCGACCTTGGTGCTGGCGACTGCCAGTGCGTAGTCGATGTCTGCACGGAAAGTGTGCAGAGGAGTACGGCCTTCCTTGAACATCTCGCTGCGTGCCATTTCGGCTCCACCGACGCGACCGCTGATCTGGATCTTGATGCCTTCGGCACCTACCCTCATCGCAGAAGCGATGGCCATCTTGATGGCCCTGCGGTAGGAGACGCGGCCCTCAATCTGACGGGCAATGCTGTCAGCCACGATAGTAGCGTCGACCTCAGGCCTCTTGACCTCGAAGATGTTGATCTGGACATCCTTCTTGGTGACCTTCTTGAGCTCTTCCTTGAGCTTGTCGACTTCCTGTCCACCCTTACCGATGATGAATCCGGGCCTTGCGGCGTGGATGGTCACGGTGATGAGCTTAAGGGTCCTTTCGATGACGATCTTGGAGATGCTGGCCTTCGCGAGTCGGTTGGTCAGATACTTGCGGATCTCATAGTCCTCAGCGATCTTCTCTGCATAGTTGCCACCGCACCAGTTGGAGTCCCAACCACGGGTGATACCGATTCTGTTAGAAATAGGATTCGTTT
>JAEEGH010008122.1_pt1 | contig 24962 bp, 24 predicted proteins | sample 9134181 | NCBI WGS metagenome assembly JAEEGH01 (sample SAMN16246544, study PRJNA631951) | gut metagenome | biome: gut microbiome; feature: rumen; material: DP-attached | host: Bos | place: Iran: Karaj | collected 2018-10
GGAGATGGGCGGAGTCGCTGTTTTTACTGGGGCAAGCCCCAGACCCCCCCGCTCCCGCTTACTTGTACTTCAGCATTGTGACGATGCCGTCCTTGGTGCAGACCAGCAGGTGATGCAGGCGGACGGGTACCACGGAGTTCACCAGGGCGGTAGAGACTTTATGCCGCCAGAGGAGCTCTCCACTCCCCGCCCCCAGCGCGACAATCATGCCCTTGTCGGAGGGAACGACCACCAGCGTATCGGCCACCGCAGAGGGGGTCGGCGAGATGTCATAGCCCAGCGTGGTCTCCCGATTCCAAAGCTCCTGAGCCTCAGCGCCTGTGGCTATCGCACGTAGGGTTCCGAACATATCCTTGACAAAGATCCGGGAGGAGTCGCGCGAGAGGGCGATCGACTCACGGCCGCCGGGGGCGGTCCAGAGTTCCTTTCCGGTCGCGGCATCCAGGCAGACACTCTTTCGGTGGGGCGTTACGAGATAGAGGCGGCCCGCCGTCTTGACGGGATGGACCGCTGCGGGAGAAAAGAGCCGGGTACCTTCGCTCTTCCAGGTCCACTGCAGCTCTCCGGTAGCGGGATCCAGGCTGTAGAGGGTATTCGCCCAGTCGCCGAAAACCACCTGGGCATCATCTACATAAGGTCGGCACTCGACGAAGCCTTCCACAAAACCGTATTTCCAAATAAGCCCGCCGCTGGAGAGATCCAGGGCGCGGAAAGCGCCGTCGGAAGCGCCGCAATAGACCCGCCCGTTCCGGATGACCGGCGAGGCCACCACCGCCTTGCCGCAGGCATAGCGCCAGATCAGCGAGCCGTCGCGGATGCGGAGGCAGTAAATGAATCCGTCGGTGGAGCCCACCACGAGGCGGTCGTACCCCAGGGCCGGGGTGGAAAAGATCTTGCCTCCGGTGGCATAGGTCCAGAGTTCCTTGCCATTAAAGGCGTTGAGCATATGCACGACACCCTGCTCGTCCGCCACGGCCACCTTGTCGCCCCGGATGGCGGCACCGCTGCCCACATCGCAATGCAGATTCCGTTCCCATTTGACGCGCACCTGGGGAAAACTGTCATTGACGGCATACCGGGTCCAGGGGTAATCCTCCGGCAGATAGTGGCGCTCATCCGCGTCCGGATCGGGCCTCCAGCGGGGTGCATCCGTCAAGGCGGTGGCATACCATGCCTGCGGCGGGAAAAGGGCGCGCGAGCGTCCGAAGGTCTTGGTCGCACATTCGTAGATGTGCAGGCTGTCGGCATCCACCTCCACGATATTGTAGCACACCGTCCCCTTTTTCTCCAGCGCGGCGGAGAGCACGCAGGGAATCCCAGAGCAGGTCATCTCCTTTCGTTTGTGGAGATGTCCGCCCATGAGCAGCTGAATGTTGCAGCGTTTGAGGATATTGAGGGCCTTGAAATAGTTGAGGGTGTTCTGATCCTGCGGATAATGGTTCACGAAGATCACCCGCTGCCGGGCCGGGAGTGTTCGCACGGTGGAATCGAGCCAATGCAGGCTCTCCGCGGGAATCTGTCCCGGCGTCATCCGCATCACGGGGCCGCTGCTGCAGCCCAGAAACCGGATGCCGCCCGCTTCAAAATCGAAATGCTCGTAGCCGAAGGTCTTGAAGAAGGTATTGCCGCCGCTCTCGGACCACTTGGTATCGTGGTTGCCCGCCACCACATAATAGGGGCAGTGCAGGCTGTCCAGCAGGGATTTGGCCAGCTGGACCTCGGCATCCGAACCGAAGTTGGTCACATCGCCCGAGACGATTACAAAGGCGAGCGTGGGGTCGGCATTGATGCGCGCAATGCAGGAGAGCAGGTCGTCCCGCTGCCGGGCGTTCTCGGAAATATGGGTATCGGAGAGCCAGGCAAAACGCACCCCCTGCGCCCCGACTCGGGGCAGCGGAAGCAGGCAAAGTGCCAGACAGAGTATCAGGCAGCGGCGGTTACGCATCCTCGGGATCGACAAGAATCTGTTTGAGCTTTTCCATGCCCCGGGTGGCCGGCTCCTGAATCTGGCGGAACCAGCGATAAGGGATTGAAATAGGCTTGGGATCAATCAGATAGATGGGATTCCCCACCGGGAGATACTGGTATAGACCGGCGGCAGGATAGACATTCAGAGAGGTGCCGATAATGAGCAGGATATCGGCTTTCGAAATCGCACGGGCCGCGCGCTCCAGCTCGGGAACCGCCTCGCCGAACCAGACGATATGCGGCCGGAGCTGCACGCCGTGCTCGTCGGTATCGCCCAGGTTGATGTCCCGGTAGCCGATATCGCGGACACCGCCATCGAGCGTATTCTCGGGACGCACCTTGGTCAGTTCTCCGTGCAGGTGAATCACCTTCGAGCTCCCGGCCCGCTCATGGAGGTTGTCCACGTTCTGCGTCACCACCGTCACGTCGAACCAGTGTTCCAGCTCGGCGATGATCTCATGGGCGCGGTTGGGCTTGCACCCTTCGAGCTGCCGGCGCCGCTCGTTGTAGAATTGCAGCATCAGACCGGGGTTGCGGTACCAGCCGTCGATAGAGGCGACATCCTCCACCGGATAGCTCTCCCACAATCCGTCGCTGTCCCGGAAGGTGCGAATCCCGCTCTCAGCGCTGACGCCCGCTCCGGAAAGGACCACGAGTTTCTTCATATCTATTTGAAATATCGGTTTTTGAGCCAGTACTCAAAGACAGGATCCAGAATCTGCGGTTCGTCGTTCCGGTCAAAGGTGACCAGCTCCTTGTTGCGGAAGGCATCCTTCAGACGGAAGACATTGGCCGAAGAGTTCAGGTGGTACTTGGCCAGAATTTCGGAACTGCTCAGGCGGCGCGCACCGTCACAGATGGCCCGCAGGAAGTTGATCTGGTTGGGCGTGAGCTCCAGCATCGTGCGGATGAACTGCGGGGAAACCACCTGCAGCAGCGCGTCGCGCGTCTGGGCCACGGCATTGCGGTTGACGAATCCGATCGGGAAGGTATAGCAGATGGAGCACATCATCTTGACATACCAGAGATTGCCGCCGGCGATGTTGTAGATCTCCTCGGCATCCTCCCGCTCGATAACGCGGCCCAGGCTCAGGAACGCGCTGGTAATGTAGTCCACCACCGATTTCTGCGGGACGGGACGCAATTCCACCACGTCCGTGAGGTAGTAGAAGAGTTGTTTCTCTTCAAAAACGCTCTTCATGATATTGACGGCGGAGCCGGTGATGATATAGCGGACGTTGGTCTGCTTGAGCCAGGTCTTCACCAGGTCCTCGAGGCGGAGCTGTTTATCATCAATCGCTATGACATTCTGAAACTCACGCAGATAGACAACCACCATACACCCGGCCTCGCGGGCAATGATGCTCGGCAGGTCCAGCACCTTGCTGTCGGGGATGCTCTCCGACTCCACGGCAAAGGGAAGGATGGCGTCGCGGTTCATCTGCTCAAAACACTCGAGCAGCCTGCGCTTGAAGCAGGCGATGAACTCCGCGTAGGTTCTGACATTGAACAGGTCAATCTCGCAGAGGCGGAACGGATGGCCCGCCGCCTTGATGCGGTGGAGCGCTTCGCGGACGACCGTATTCTTCCCGCTCTTGGGCGCCGCATAGATGGCTACACCTTTTTGTTTGGTGATCAGCGAATCCATGACAGCCTGAATCTCCTCCTTGCGGCCGATAATCTTATTGCCGGAGGCGGGACGGTCAAACGGGAATAGCATTTCCATAGTCAGGGTCAGTTTCAGTCAGTTTTCAGTAACAAAAACAATACTGTTACAAAGGTATAGAATAATCCCTTGTCTTGCACCAAAAAAGTGAAGAAAAATTTAGACTGTAAACAACTCCTTGAATCCCAGAACAATGGTTCCCAGTCCAAGGAAGAAGATGATGATGCCCGAGATGCGGTTGAGAAGCAGCAGGCCGCGCAGGGTGAAGTGCTTGCGGAAGAGGTTGACAATGGAACTGAGCCCATACCACCAGAGGGCGGCGCCCAGCCAGACGCCCAGCACCATCAGGGCGATGGCCAGCGGATTGGTGGCGGTTTCGGGACTGATGCCGGCAAAGGCGAAGGCGCCCAGGATCATCACCAGCGCACCGGGGTTGGAGATGGTCATAGCAAATCCCTGCAGCGCATCCTTAAAGCGGTCGCGTACAGGAAGTTTGAGCGGTTTGTTGCGCTGCTGGCGGAACTGTTTCACCGGATTGCTGAAGGCCAGATGCACGCCGAAGAAGGTAATGCTGACCCCGCCGATGAACATCACCCAGATGCGGTGCGCATCCAGGAACTCGCTGACGAACGAGAGGGAGAACAGGGCGACGATCGAATAGAGGAAATCGGTAAAAGAAGAGCCGATACCGAACGTGAAACCCGCCCAACGGCCTTTGTTGATGGTTTTCTGGATACACATCACACCGACCGGTCCCAACGGGATGGTGACCATAAGGCCGATGATGATGGCTTTGATAAAACCGATAAGCATCCAGGATGATTTTAGCCCGACAAAGATAAATAATTTCTCTATATTTGCACACAACGAAAACGAAACGACTATGACGAAATCCCATAAAAAAGCCAAATGGGCCGTGTGGGGCCTGCTGCTTCTCTTCGTGCTGCTGAGCAGCCTTCCCTTCCTGTTCGAAGGATGCGGTCCGCTGGCGCTCCTGAGCTTCACGCCGCTCTTCCTGATCGACGAAATCTGCCGGAGGGAGGGGCTGCGCGGAGCCGGATGGTATGGCTTCCTCGCCCTGCTGCTGTTCAACATCGCTACCACCTTCTGGGTCTGGCTCGTCTCCCCGGCCGGCTCGGTGGCCGCCATCCTGCTCAATACGCTCTTCATGTTCATCCTTTTCGCGCTCTTCCGATGGTGCAGACGGCTCTGCCGCAAGGGGGCGAAGTGGCTGCCTTATCTCTTCTTTGCCGCCATCTGGCTCGCCTGGGAACACATATACTTTAATATAGACCTGACCTGGCCGTGGCTCACCCTGGGCTATGCGTTCGCCACCTCGCACAAACTGGTGCAGTGGTATGAAGTGACGGGTGTGCTGGGCGGCTCGCTCTGGATTCTTTCAGCGAGCATTCTCGCCTTCTGCGGCATCCGGGAAGCGACGGACGGGCATCGCAAGGCAGCCGGGTGGCTCGCCGGCGCGCTGGGCGCCGTAGTCCTGATTCCGACCGTCTGCTCGCTGATCCGCTACTACGGCTATCAGGAAAAAGGCGAGGCCATCGAAGTCGCACTCATCCAGCCCAACGTGGATCCCTTCGAGCGCCACGGACACGGCACCACCACCCAGCAGGAGCTGGACGAACAGATGATCCGCCTCTTCGAACGGGTCATCACCCCGCAAACCCGCTACCTCATTACGCCCGAGACCGTCACCTACGGAATCAGCCTCAACAACGTGGCCGCCAGCGAATCGTTCGAACGCTACAAGGCCTTTCTGGAGCGCCACGAAGGGGCGAACCTGCTCTTCGGATCGCTCACCAACCAGCCCTACTTCTGCGAGGAGCGGCCGACCCTGACCGCCCGCAAACTGCCCTGGTACTGGATGGACCGCTACAATTCCGCGCTGCTGATGGATTCCCGAAACCTGTATGGATTCTACCATAAATCCCGCCTGGTTCCCGGTACCGAGTGCATTCCGTTCCTCAACCAGGCGCCCTGGCTGGGTACCCTCGTGGAAAAGTTCGGCGGAGCCTCCGGCAGCTACGGCCGCATGGAGAAGATGCTGGTACTCAGAGGAAACGATGGAATCGGCGTAGCTCCGATGATCTGCTATGAATCCGTCTATGGCGACTATTCCCGCGGAGCGGTCCGCGACGGCGCAGATTTCATGGCGGTGATGACCAATGACGCCTGGTGGGGCGACACGCCCGGCTACCGCCAGCATTTCCGCTATGCCGCCCTGCGCGCCATCGAGAACCGGCGCGACGTGGCACAGGCCGCCAACACCGGCTATTCCGGGTTCTTCAATCAGCGGGGGGATGTCCTCCAGCGCTCGGCCTGGTGGACGGAAGAGGCCCTCTCGGGCGAGGTACACCTGAACAAAGAGCTGACCCCGTTCACCCGCCACGGCGACGTGATCGGACGCTGGGCGCGATGGATCAGCCTTTTGCTGGCGCTGCTTTCTCTTGCTTCTTTTGTTTGGGGTAAGAAATCCGCGCGTGGTAAATCTGCAGCAGATAATTCTTAAGCGATTCCTTGACCCGTCCGATTTCCCGCAGCGAAATGTCTGCCTCATCGAACTGGTGTTCTTCCATCTTGCCTGAAACAATCCTCTCGACCAGCGCCGAGATGCTCTCCGGATTGTAGTTCTTCAGCGTCCGGGAGGCCGCTTCGATGGAATCTGCAATCATCAAGATGGCCTGCTCCTTGGTCTGGGGCAGCAAACCGTCGTAGGTAAAGGGCGCCTTGTTCTCGGGGTCTCCGCCCGCATTGCAGTACTGCGTGTAGAAGTAACGCATCAATCCGCGGCCATGGTGGGTGCGGATGAAATCGATGACAACCTCCGGCAGGGCGTTCTTCTGCCCCATCAGCACGCCGTCGCTCACATGGCGGATGATGTCGTGCGCGCTGGCCTCGGGCGTGAGCTCTTTGTGGTAATCGTCGCTCACGCCGGCCGTCTGGTTTTCGACGAAACAGAGCGGATTGTCCATCTTGCCGATATCGTGGTAGAGCGCGCCTACGCGGGCCAACATGGCATAACCGTCCACGGCACGCACCGCCGCCTCGGCCAGATTGGCCACCTGCAGCGAATGCTGGAAGGTGCCCGGAGCCTTTTGCGAGAGCTGCATCAACAGTTTGTTATTGGTATCGGTCATCTCCCAGAGCCGGGTGTACGACACAAATCCGAAGATCTTTTCAAGCAGATAGACAAACGGATAGAGCACGACTACCAGCAGTGCGTTCCCGGCGATCAGGGCCAGGTGAAGCTTGCGGAACAGCTCCCCTTCCCCACCCGAAATCAGCACGAAGGCCGCATAGAGGATTCCGCTTGCCACAAAGAGGATCAGGGCATTCAGGAAGAGTTTCCAGCCGCGGTTGAAATGGCTGAAGGAGAGCAGCGCGATTCCGCCCGTCACCAGGTTGGTCATGAAGAGCTGCACGCCATACTGCGGAACCATCAGCAGCGGCAGCAGCGCCACGCTGTAAACCGCCACCGAGACGGGACGGTTAAAGAAGGAATCGAGATACACGAGCAGCACCACGTAAGGCACCAGGAAGAGCCACTGGGCGCCCGCCCGGGAGACCAGCGCCGTGGAGAGCGAGGCGAGCAGTACGATCAGCAGCAGGAAGAGCAGGCGCGGGAACTCCCGCCAGATGCGGCGTTCGAAGACCAGGATGGCGAAGGCCAGGGTCACGAGCAGCGCCACCACCAGCAGAAGGCGGCCGAAAAAGAGGGAAAGCGTCTGGCCGCCCAGACCAAAACTACGCTCATACTCAGCCTTGTAGGAATCGAGCAGCTGCTCGATATCCGCCGTAACCAGCTCGCCCTTCGAAACAATCAGCTGGCCGGCATAGATGGTTCCTTTGGTCGGGGAGATATAGTCCACCGCCTCCTTGTGGAAAAGCGCGGTGGTATTTTCATCATAGATCAGGTTGGGAATCACGTAGGAATCCAGGTCGATGGCCGCCGCGAGCGAATCCACATAGGCCTGCGGGAACTGGGCGGAAAGCCCGCTACGCAGCATAAAACGGGCGTTCTGCTGCGTATAGACATTCTGGACAGGAACCTCGCTGAGACGTTTGTCCTGCTTGACGAGCAGCACCTGACTGCGCGCTCCCTCCGGAAGGGTGGCAACGATGCCGCTGCGATACAGCTCCCGCAGTTGATTGAGCACCACGCCGGAAAAGGCCTGATCCACGCCGTTATCTGCGCAGAAACGCTTGAATGCATCCGTTTTGGTCGTCAGAATTCGGTCGTCGCTGAGATAGCACGGCACCACCTCCGAAGCACGGGCCTCCTTCTCGCGATACATCTCCGCATCGGTCTTGAGCACCGGGAAATCGATGGGCGAGATGAGGGTTTCATAGATCCAGGGGCTTCCTTTCTGATACTTATACATAAACTGCCCGCGCGAGGGGAAGAGCAGCAGCATCACCGCCGCCACGACGACAAATGCAATATAGGGGCGTAGTCGGGACATGTCGAATCACGATTATATGTACAAAGGTATGAAAAAATGCGTTTCACGGAACAGCGGAGCCGCGGAGGCCGGGGCTCCGTCAACGAGCCCCCCGAAAACAAAACAGGCCATCTTGCGATGGCCTGTTCCGTGTGCTCCCTCAGGGGCTCGAACCCTGGACCCCAACATTAAGAGTGTCGTGCTCTACCAACTGAGCTAAGGAAGCGTCCGTTTTGGGACTGCAAATGTAGATATATTTTTCGGCTCTGCAAATATTTTTTTCAAGAATTGCTAACTTCGCGGAAGTAAACCCTTTTTCCATGAAATACCTGCGCAAACTCTCGGCACTCCTCTGCCTGCTTCTTTCCGTTTCAGCTCTTTCCCTCGCTCAGACACCGAAGGGACATCTGGTGATCATTGGCGGCGGCGGCCGTACCGAGGCCATCGACCAGGCGCTGGTCAGCCTATCGGGCGGAGCTGACGCCAGGATGCTGGTTATCTCGACCGCCGGAGCGAATCCTGCCAAGGATGGCGAAAAATTCATCAAAGAGATGAAGAAAGCGGGGGTAAAGAAACTCGCATGGATTGCCCCCACCCGCGCGGAGAGCGAGAATCCGGACTATGTAAAGAAAGCCCTGGAAGGGGTAGGCGGCGTATTCTTCACCGGTGGCCAGCAGAGCCGCATCATCGACACGCTGCGCGGCACGCTGCTGCACAGGCAGCTGTACCGGCTCTATGAGGAGGGCGGTATGATCGGCGGGACCAGCGCCGGGGCGGCCATGATGAGCGAGGTGATGATTACCGGCGGACGGACGGACCATTCCGACGAGGGATTCAAATCCATCTCGCGCAACATTGTCCGCTGCACGGAGGGGATGGGATTCATTCAGGGCGTCATCATTGACCAGCACTTCCTCAAGCGCAGCCGGGAGAACCGCCTCTTTTCCATTGCGTTCGACCATCCGGAGGCCGTCTGCATCGGGATTGACGAGGCCACCTCGATTGTCGTCTCGAACGGGGCCGACCTGGAAGTGGTGGGCCGCAGCAGCGTAATGGTCATCGAGCCCGACCCCGCTTCCGTCAAGGTCAGCGCCCGGGGAGATTACGGTGGGCAGGCCCGGGTGCTCCTCCTTTTCGAGGGGGACCGCTACCACGTGAAATAAGGGCGTGCAGGCCCTTTCAGCATGTGTGACGAAATCGCTGTGACGAAAATTTCGTCACTAAATCTGCAAATAATTCCATTATTTACGAAAATTTGTCACATAACAGTGGTAGTAATCCCACTCTTTTGGCTGGGATAAGTACGAACTCTATTTTTGCGCCGCGTTTCCGACAAAACGGGGCGCAGATTGTGTATGAGAAACTATATTGAAATCATTCAGGACAGCATCCGCACCCACTGGGAGGCGAATGCGTTGAGCGATCTGGGCGGCGAGACCTTCAAGTACCGTCAGATTGCAGAAGAGATTCGTCATCTTCACCATATTTTTGAGAATGCAGGCCTTCAGGCTGGCGACCGCGTGGCTCTCTGTGCGAAAAACTCCTCGCACTGGGCCATCTCCTTCCTGGCGGTAGAGACCTACCACGCCGTGGCCGTGCCCCTGCTGAACGACTTCCTGCCCGCCAGCGTCATGAAACTCGTGGACCACTCCGAGAGCAAGATGCTCTTCACAGACCGCAGCATCTGGGAAAATCTCGATCCCGCACAGATGCCTGGCCTGCAGGTCGCCATGGACGTGGACGATTTCTCGCTGCTGATGGGCGATGCCGCCATCACAGATATCCCCAGCGAAATGTCCGGCAAACCGATGGAGCCCGCCGACGTCGTCTATCCGATGGGATCGCTCGACGACCTGGCCCTCATCAACTACACCTCCGGCACGACCAGCGCGCCGAAGGGCGTGATGCTGACCTTCCGCAACATCTCTTCGAACATCGAATTCGCCCTCTCGCACATTCCCAACGGACCGGGTGACGAAATGATCTCGATGCTCCCCCTGGCCCATATGTACGGCCTGGCCTTTGAATTCCTCTATCCGGTAGCCGGCGGCTGCCACGTCCATTTCCTGGGCAAGACCCCCTCGCCCAAGGTGCTGCTCGGCGCCATGGCTACCGTCCGCCCCTACCTGCTGATCACCGTGCCGCTGGTGCTCGAGAAGATCTTCCGCAACGCGGTCTTCCCGACCCTCAACAAACCCGCCGTCAAGCGGCTGATGAAGATTCCTTTCTTTGAGGCATTCCTCAAGAAAACCATCCGCAAGAAGCTTTTGAAGACCTTCGGCGGCAAGGTCCGCTCGATCATCGTGGGCGGTGCCGCCATCAACAACGACGTGGAGATGTGCATGAAATCCATCGGCCTGCCCTACCTCGTGGGCTACGGCATGACCGAGTGCGCCCCGCTGCTCAGCTATGAGGCGTGGGAAAAGTTCGTTCCCAAATCCTGCGGCAAGGCCGTGGACGGCATGGAACTCCGCATCGACTCCGCAGATCCCCAGCATACCCCGGGCGAAATCCTGGCCAAGGGCGTCAATGTGATGAAGGGGTATTATAAGGATGAGAAGGCCACCGCAGCCGCCATCGATTCCGAAGGCTGGCTACACACGGGCGATATGGGCGTGATTGACGCGCGCGGCAATGTCTTTATCAAAGGCCGCTGCAAGAACCTGATTGTGGGCGCCAACGGCCAGAACATCTACCCGGAGGAGATTGAGGACAAGCTCAACTCGCTGCCGCTGGTGGTCGAATCGATTGTCGTGGAGCGAAACAACCAGCTCGTGGCGCTCGTCTTCCCGCTCATGGAAAAGGGCCGCAAGGCGCTCAGCCAGGAAGAAATCGCTGCAAAGATGGAGGAGAACCGCATCCGCCTCAACGAGATGCTGCCCGCCTACAGCCGCGTAGCCAAGGTCGAACTCCGCGATGCGGAATTCGAGAAGACGCCGAAACGCTCCATCAAGCGCTTCCTCTACCAATAAACTTTTCGATTATTGTTTTTCAGCATCCGCTACCAGCTCCAGCTGCCGGCGGATGCTTTCTTTATGGATGGTCTCCATCACCGCGGTGACAAACGCGGCATCCAGATCCAGCAAACGGCCTTGCTGCGTACGCTTTTCGATGATTTCGCGGTAGCGGTCGCTCTGCAGAACCGGCATGTTGTGCTGCACCTTGTAGGCGCCGATTTCGCCGGTAATCTGCTGCCTGCGGGCAAGCAGGCGCAGCAATTCTTCATCGATTCCGTCCACCTCCCCGCGCAGTGAGGCGATATCCGAAGGCAGGGAGCCCTCCTCGCGCACCGAGAGACGCTGCAGGAGCGCAATCAGGTCCGCAGGAAGCAGTTGCTGCTTGGCGTCGCTCAGCGCGCCATCGGGATTGCAGTGCGCCTCGACAAAGAGGCCGTCGTACATCAGATCGAGCGCCTGCTGGGCGAGCGGGGCGACCAGTTCCCGCCGGCCGCCCATGTGGCTCGGATCGCAGAAGAGGCGGATATCGGGATACCGGCGCTTCATTTCGATGGGGATATGCCAGAGGGGCTCGTTGCGATAGAGCTTCTGCGTATAGGACGAAAAGCCGCGATGAATCAGCCCGATCCGGGTTACTCCGGCGCCGGAGAGCCGCTCGATGGCGCCGCACCAGAGTTCGATGTCGGGATTGATCGGATTCTTGACCAGCACGGGCACAGACACCCCTTTCAGCGCTTCGGCCAGTTCCTGGACAGCAAAAGGATTGGCGGTCGTCCGGGCCCCGATCCAAAGCAGGTCCATTCCGGCCCCGAGGGCCTCTTCCACGTGCTGCGGCGTGGCCACTTCCGTACAGATCTGCATGCCGGTGAGGGCGCGCGCCTCCTGCAGCCACGGGAACGCCACCGACCCCACGCCTTCGAATCCGCCGGGGCGGGTACGGGGTTTCCAGACGCCGGCACGGAAGATCCGGATGCCCCCAGCGGCCAATGCCTGGGCCGTAGAGAGCACCTGCTCCCGGCTCTCGGCGCTGCAGGGTCCGGCTATGACAAGGGGCTGTTTCATATCTTTTCGAGTACGCTCTCCTCCACCCAGCCCTGACGGCCGTCGGCGAGTTCAATCTTGATCCATTCGCCCAGCGAATCGAGCAGTTCCACCTTGGTTCCCTCGTGCAGCACGAAGATTGACTTGCCGCCGTCGCCCGGGGAACTCTTCACCGTGGAGACAGGCTGAATCATCACCGCAGCGTCGCTGCGCAGCGCATCGGCCTTCTCACTCAGCGAGAAAACCAGCGTAATCAGGGCGAACGCCGCCACAACGCAGGCCAGGATAAAGGAAGCCTTGCGGGCGCCGGAACGGGCAAAGAAGCGGAAGCCCAGCATCAGGAGCGCCACCACGACTGCCAGGCCCAGGGTCAGCCAGGCCCAGGTATCGGCGGAGCAGGCATACTTGACCTTGTTCACCCAGGCAGCGAGCAGGAAGGGCGGAATCTCATCAATTCGATCCAGCGTAAACTGCCGGCAAACATCCAGGTTGTTGCGGGCGTCCGCATGCGAAGGAGCCAGTTTCAGGCACTTCTCATAGTAGAGAATGGCGTGGGGAACATCTCCTGTTTTGAAATAGCTGTTGGCGATATTGTAATAGAGGTCCGCGGAGACCAGGCCGTCGGCTTCGATGGCCTGCCAGGAGGCCAGGGCCGTGGCGTAATCCGCCTCCGTATAAGCGGTGGCCGCCTCACCCCAGCGGGAATCCTCGCCGGCGGCGGAGGCCGTCAGGGAGAGACTCAGCAAGAGGGCTGCCAGGGTTGCTGCCTTGCGGAGTGGCTTCTTCGATTTGTTGTTTTTCACTTGTCCTTCCAGTTGGGAAATGACCGAGAGCGCCTCACCGTAGAGATCCTCCCGTTCGGATAGTTCAGTATCAGGTGCGTAGCGTGCAAAGTCACACGTATCGAGGATGGCGATCAACCGGTGGGAAAGATCCTCGGAAACGCCCCGCTCGGCAAAGGCCTCCGCAATGCGCTCCTTGGAGAGATCCGCGGCCGGAATCACCAGTTTGTCAGAGACATACCCCAGCACCGCCTTGTGCAGTTCCTCGTAATAGGCACTGTTCAGGTTGCGCTTGAGGTAATCGCCGGCCAGGTGGAGTCTTGCCCGGGCAATCTTGTTGGCCTTGCGGTTGCGGGTTCCCACCACGTCGCGTCTGCGTGCAGCGGCCGCCCGGAACAGGAGGGAAAGAACCACCGTTACGGCAGCAATCGCCACCAGCAGCAGCCAGAACAGAAGCGATCCGGCAAAGAAGGCTCCCTCCTTGCGCAGCCCCGCGGCACCGGTATGGATGAACCGGATATCCTCGGCCAGGTTGCGGACGCCCTGCCGCGTCACGCCGGGTGCCACAATGCCGCCCGATTCCACCTCCTCCCCTTTTTCTACCGTGACGGCAATCGGCTCGGATGCGAGCGTTTCATAGCGTCCTTTCGAAATATCGTAATAGGAATAGCGAACCGGCTCGATCTTGAAATCGCCGTGGCTGCGCGGGATGAAGGGGAATTCGAAGGTCTTGGTGCCCGAAGTTCCATCGGCCGAGATTTTCTCGGTGCTCTTGAGGTCATACACCTCGAAATCCGGCGGGAAACTGATCCGCGGAGCCTCGAGCATCGAGATATTGCCGCGGCCGGAGAGGGTCACCACCAGCGATGCGGCCTCGTGGGCCTTGAGATTCTTCTTGCTCAGGGTCACATCCATCTTGAAATTGCCCACTCCTCCGGCAAAGGAAGCCGGAGCCCCGGCGGGCAGCGGTTTGACCTGAATCTGGATGGGTTCGGTCCGCAGCCGCCTGCGCTGGGTCTGGTAGGAATCGAAGAAACTGTCAAAGAAGGAGCGCGGGGCGCTGTTGCTCTGCACGCGGATCTGGCAGACCATTTCGGCCGGATCAATCGTCACCGCGCCCGTCCGCTGCGGAATCAGCATGTAGCGGCGCAGCAGGGCGGCATTGTAGATCGTACCGCCGACATTCTCCCGCTCGAACTGGATATTCTGGGCCGTTTCGGTCTCCTTGCTCCAGAAACCGTTGAAGGTCGGGAAATGGACATCCTCAAATCCGACGACGTCCACACGGGTATAGAGTTTCAGGGTCGCCACGAGCGGTTCCCCCTTGACAACCTGGCTCTTGGAGAGGGAAAGACGGAGAAAGATATCTCCGTTTGCCGTGCCGGTCGCCTCCTGGCGCGTTTCCTCTCCTGCAGGGGCCACTGCATCATCCGGGTCGGAAGCCGCAGCGGCGGCCTGCTGGGTGCGCTTCTCGCCGCTCACCACCTCGATGGTGAAGGTTCCGCTCGAGCAGTTGTCCTTGCCGACGGTAGCGGTAGCCGCAGGCAGGGTAAAGGTGCCGGCCGCGTTGGCCTGGACGATATAGGTATAGGTCTCCTGATGCGTGGAGGTCCGCTTCCCGTTGATGATGCTGGTGCTGGACATCGAACCGGACTGCGGTCCCCAGAGTACCGTGAAGTTCTCCGAACCGGGCCAGTTGAAGTCGGACATCCGGCCGTCTGCGGTAAAGACAATCCGGAAGTTCACATCGGTCGTCACCACCTTCGGTGCATCCACCGTCAGCGTGTTCTGTGCCAGGGCGGCCCACACGCCGCACAGCAACAGCCATCCTATGCTCAGCAGTTTCTTCATAGCTACCAATTCTTTTCCTTTTGTTTCGATTTCAGCAGCAGGGCCTTCTCCTTCTTGACCTTGTCCTGGGTCTCCTTTTCCTGATCCTGGATGGCCTGCAGCATCTGCCGCGCATCCTGCTGGCTGATCTGAGGCTGCTGGGAATCTTGCTGCGGCTGATTCTGAGGATCCTGCTGATCCTGGTTCTGGTCTTTATTTTGATCTTGATTCTGGTTCTGATCCTTGTTCTGGTCCTTGTTCTGATCTTGATTCTGGTCCTGGTTCTGATCTTTGTTCTGTTCCTGATTCTGGTCCTGCTGGTTCTGATCTTTGTTCTGATCCTGATTCTGCTGCTGATCCTGCTGATTCTGCAGCATCAGCTGCGCGTAGGCCAGATTGGACTTGGTCTCTTTGTCGGACGGATTGCGGAGCAGCGCCTTCTTGTAGGCATCGATGGCGCCCTGCCAGTTCTGCTGCGCGAGCAGCGAATTGCCCATGTTGTGGAAGATGCGCGCACCGTAGCGGGGATTCCCGGCCAGCGAATCGGCCACCGCCGCATAGGCCTTGTCGGCCTCCGGATAGTTCTCCATCCGGTAATAGGTATTGCCCAGGTTGTAGCCGGCCGCGTGGGAGAGCGAATCTGCCAGCTGGGCTTTTTTGTACAGGATCTCCGCCTTCTCATACTTTTCCCGGCCAAAGGCACGGTTGCCGCGGCGGACGCTGCGTTTCTCGCTCTGGGCGTCCAGCACCGGGGCGGCCATCAAAACCAGCAGCAAAAGCGTTACGAAGCGTTTCATTGGATATCCTCCTTGAAGAATTTGCGGCGGCTGCGCGTCTCGGGCACCAGGAAAGCCAGGATAAAGAAGAACAGCGCAATCCCGAAAAAGTACATATACTGTTCGTCGAAGTCTTCAAACACGACGGACTGGAACTCCTCTTTGTCCAGCGCGCGGATGTTGTCAATAATCGGATTCAGGCCGAATTCGCTGTTGCCGGCACGGACATATTCGCCTCCGCCGACACTGGCAATCTGGCGCAAAATTCCTTCATCCAGCTTGCTGACCACGATATTCCCCTCTTTGTCCTTGATCAGGTCGCCATCGAGCGGAATGGGCTTGCCCGCCGGAGAACCGACTCCGATACAGTAGATCCGGATCCCCTCCTCCGCCAGGCTTTTGGCTGTCTCGATCACATCGCCTTCGTGGTCCTCGCCATCGGTAATCAGGATGATGGCGCGGCTCTTCTGGCTCTGCGAGCTGAAACTGCGGGCACTGGTGGAGAGGGCGTCGGCCAGCGCGGTACCCTGCACGGGTACGGAACCGGTCGTAATGGTATTCAGAAAGATTTTCGCCGATACGTAATCGGTGGTAATCGGCAGCTGGACAAAGGCTTGTCCCGCAAAGACGACAAGGCCGACGCGGTCGCCGGAGAGTTTGTCCACCAGGCGCGAAATGGCCAGTTTGGAGCGCTCCAGGCGGTTCGGGGAATAATCTTCCGCCAGCATCGAGTTCGAGACGTCCAGGGCGATCATCACCTCGACGCCCTTGCTCTCCCGCTCCTTGAGGCGGGCCCCCAGCTGCGGGCGGGCCAGGCCGATTGCGAAGAAGAGGAACGCGACGGCGAAGAAGGAGACCTTCAGCCATCCCTTTCCGACCGAGGCGCCGGGCATCAGCTGCCGCACGAGGGCCGGGTCGCCGAAGCGGGCAATCCTGCGCCTGCGCAGCCGCAGCGCAAAGGCATAGGCCACGAAGAAGAGCGGCAGCAGCAGAATCAGCAGCAGCGCGTGGGCATTGGCAAAGTAGATCATAGCGGCAACCTCCTGATAAAGAGTTTCAACACAAAGGCCAGCAGCAGCGCCACGAGGGCCGCTACGGCATATTTCAGAAAGAGTTCCGTATAGACGGGGAAGCTCTCGACGGTGGTCTTGCTCTTCTCCATCTCGTTGATCTCACTATAGATCTCCATCAACTTGGTATTGTCGGTGGCGCGGAAATACTTGCCGCCGGTCTTGGTGGCGATCTCCTGCAGCAGCGGTTCGTCAATCTCCACCTTCAGTTGCTGAAGTTCAATGCCCCACGGGGTCTGCACGGGATAGGGAGCCATTCCTTTGGCACCCACGCCGATCGTATAGACGCGGATCCCGTAGAGTTTGGCGATATCGGCCGCCATCGCGGGCGATATCTCGCCGCAGTTGTTCACACCGTCGGTCAGCAGGATCACCACCTTGCTCTTGGCGTCAGAATCCTTCAGGCGCGCCACGGCGGTGGCCAGGCCGTTGCCGATAGCCGTGCCGTCGTCGATGAGCCCCGTCTCGATCTCCTTCATCAGGTTGATGAGGGTCACGCGGTCGGAAGTCAGCGGCGACTGGGTGAAGCTTTCGCCGGCAAAGACCACGATACCGATGCGGTCGGACGGGCGCGAGGCGATGAATTCGATGGCGATATCCTTGGCTGCGCCGATCCGGTCGGGCTTGAAGTCGCGGGCCAGCATGGAGGTCGAAACGTCCATGGTCAGCACAATATCAATACCCTCGGTATCCACCTTCTGCACCTGATCGGAGGTGCGCGGGCGGGCCAGGGCGAAGATAATCAAGGCCAACGCTACGATAAACAGCGCAAAAGGCAGGTGGCGCAGATGGACCCGCAGGTTGCGCCCGGCCCCGCCGGAGGCCCACTGGCGACTGTCCGAGACCGTCATCCGGGGCGAGGCGCCGCGCAGGTCGCGCAAAATGTAGAGCGCGATGAGCGGCAGCAGCAGAAATTCGAGCCAGAGCAGATAAGGATACTCAAAAAACATTATTCATCCTCCATCTTTTTCTGTTGTTCAGCCTGCGCACGGGCCTGCTCCTCCTCCAACCGCTGCTGGTAGGTGGTATTGATGAACCGGACCGCAGTCGGGATGGCGGCATCATTCTCCTCCTCGGTAGCGTTATGTTTGGCAAACTTCACGAAGTCAGCCAGTTCAAAGAGGTTCTTCACTTCATCGAGCAGCCGCTTCTCAATCTTCTTTGCCCGGAGGGAATCGAAGATTTCCGTGGTGGTCTGCTCCAGGGCGGGCACCTCATAGAAATCGGCCATATACTGGCGCAGGGTCTCGGTGACCTCGGAGTAGAACTGTTTCTGGTGGTTGTTCTGGCAGAGTTTCTTGCCGCGGATCCGCTCGAGACTGCGGAGCGCGACGATATGCGGCGCCTCCTTCTCCCGCTTTTTGCCGAACAGGCTGCGGTTGCGGTAGCGATAATTCAGCCAGCGCACCAGCAGGACGATCAGGGCGGCGAGCAGCAAGCCACCGACCACCCAGGGTGCCACCTCGCTGAAGGTCAGCGGGTAGCGAATCTGTCCTTTGATATCGTAGGGCTTGAAGGTAGCCGTATCGATCGGAATCGTAGCCACTTCCAAAGCCGGCGCTTCATAATAAAGGGTATCCACGCTGCCGTCCGTCCGCTGAATCATGGCAACCAGCGGCGGCAGGAAATAGGTCCCTGCATCGAATGCCGTCAGCAGCATGTGGCCTTCGACATCCAGGTAGTTCCGACGTTGCTTGAGCGTATCGACGGCAAATTCCTCCACGGTCACCACCCCTTCGGCAACCGGATCGTCCGGATGCTCGAACCAGAACTCCTCGCCGGGGGCAATCCGCAGCGGAATGCTCCAGCGGACCTGATCGCCGATCAGGATGGAATCGCGGCTCAGGCGGCTCGCAGGCTGCGCTTCCGCCTCCTGCGCCTGGGCCGGAAGCGCCAGGCAGGAAGCCAGCAACACCGTAAAAATCAGTATCAATCGTTTCATCTTCTAAGCCCTGCTTTTGAAGAACGCTATCAAATCTTTGACATAATCACTGTCCGTGGCAATCCGCACCGAATCCACCTTGAAACGGCGCAGCAGACGGTCCGCCTGCTCATCCACCGTGGCGCCCCAGCGCTCGTAACTGCGACGGACTGCCGCCGAAGCGGTGTCCACCCACAGCTGGCGGCCGGTCTCGGCATCGCGCAGATGGACCAGGCCCACGTCGGGCAGCTTCCGCTCGCGCGGATCATAGACGCTGATGGCCGACAGGTCGTGCCTGCCTGCGGCAATCTTCAGCGCCTCCTCATACCGGGGATTCCCCTCGGCATCCACATCCATCAGGTCGGAGAGCAGAAAGGCGGTGCAGCGCCGCTTGAGGGCGTTGGTCAGGAAGCGGAGGGCTTCGCCGATATCGGTGCCCTGCTCCTGCGGCTCGAATTCCAGCAGCTCGCGGATGATGCGCAGCAGGTGGCTGCGCCCCTTCTTGGGCGGAATGAACTTTTCGACCTTGCTGCTGAAGAAGAGCGCCCCCACCTTATCATTGTTGATCGAGGCGGAGAAGGAGAGCACGGCGGCAATCTCGGCCATCAGTTCGCGCTTGGTGCGCGCCTGCGTGCCGAAAAGCCGGGACCCGCTGACATCCACCAGCAGCATCACGGTCAGCTCCCGTTCTTCCTCATAGACCTTGACGTACGGGGCGCGGAGGCGGGCGGTGACGTTCCAGTCCATGCTGCGGACATCGTCACCGTACTGGTACTCGCGCACCTCGCTGAAGGCCATTCCCCGTCCCTTGAACGCGGAGTGGTATTCTCCGGCGAAAATCTGGTGGGAGAGCGCCTTCGTCCGGATCTCGATCTTGCGGACCTTCCTGAGCAATTCGTTGCTGTCCATTAGGGAACCTCTACGGCGTTAAGAATCTCGGAGATAATCTCTTCCGTGGTGACATTCTCGGCTTCCGCCTCGTAGGTGAGGCCGATACGGTGGCGGAGCACCTCGTTGCAGACGGCGCGCACATCTTCGGGAATCACGTAGCCGCGGCGCTTGATGAAGGCATAGGCCTTGGCCGCCAGCGAGAGGGAGATGCTGGCGCGCGGCGAACCGCCGTAGGCAATCATACCCTTGAGCTTGCCCAGTCCGTAATCCTCCGGATGACGGGTGGCGAAGACGATATCCACAATGTATTTCTCAATCTTTTCGTCCATATAGACGTCGCGGACCACTTCCCGGGCACGGACGATATCTTCCGGCTTGAGCACCGTAGCGGGCTGCGGGAAGTCGTGGAGGTTGTTCATGCGGATGATGAGTTTCTCCTCCTCCTTTTTCGGGTAGGAGACCACCACCTTGAGCATGAAACGGTCCACCTGCGCCTCGGGCAGCGGGTAGGTACCCTCCTGCTCGATCGGGTTCTGGGTAGCCATCACCAGGAACGGTTCCGGCAGCTTGAAGGTCTCGTCGCCGATGGTCACCTGCCGCTCCTGCATCGCCTCGAGCAGGGCGGACTGCACCTTGGCCGGGGAACGGTTGATTTCGTCGGCCAGGACGAAGTTGGCGAAGACGGGGCCCTTCTTGATCTGGAACTGCTCGCTCTTCTGGCTGTAGATCATCGTACCCACGACATCGGCCGGCAGCAGGTCCGGCGTAAATTGGATTCGGCTGAATTTGGCGTCCATGATATGGGCGAGCGTGTTGATAGCCAGCGTCTTTGCCAGGCCCGGCATACCCTCGAGGAGGATATGACCGTTGGCCAGCAGGCCAATCAGCAGGTTCTCCACGAGCGGCTTCTGTCCCACAATCACCTTGTTCATTTCCAAGGTAATGGCATCGACGAAAGCACTCTCCTTCTCGATACGCTCATTCAGTTCTTTAATGTTTACGCTATCCATACTTTATGTTTAAAATGTTTTGTAAATTTGTCGTCTGTATCCGTGCAAAAATAACACTTTTATGCGACTCTTCATCTCCCTCTCCTACAACGGTTCCCCTTTCTGCGGGTGGCAGTCGCAACCCGGCGGACGGAGCATCCAGGGAGAGTTGGAGCGCGCCCTTTCCATCGCCTTCGGAGAGAGTATCGCCGTGGTCGGCGCGGGGCGGACGGATGCCGGGGTGAATGCCCGGAACTATATCGCCCACTTCGACCTGACCGCCGACGAAGTCAAAGAGCCGAGTCAAAAGATACGCAAATTAAATGCCATACTGCCCCGGGAAATCCGGGTTTTTGACATCTTTTGCGTTTCGCCCGACGCGCACGCGCGTTTCGACGCTCTCAGCCGCACGTATCGCTATTATTTGCATACGGCCAAAGACCCTTTTGCACACCTCTCCTACCTCTATACATTCCCCCTCGATGTGGAGGCGATGAACCGCGCGGCGGCCCGTCTGCTGGGCGAGCACGGCTTCTCCTCCTTCGAGAAGGTCGGAAGCGACAACGGCACCTCCCTTTGCACCGTGACAGAGGCCCATTGGGATTCGGTCGACGAGACCCACCTGGTCTTTACCGTCACGGCCAACCGGTTCCTGCGCAACATGGTGCGCGCCATGGTCGGCACCCTGCTGGAGATCGGTCGGGGCCGCCACGACGAAGCCTGGATGGACGAAGTGCTCACAGCGCGCGACCGCGGCAGCGCCGGACAGTCCGTGCCCGGAGAGGCACTGTTTTTGGAAGAGATCCGGTATCCCTATCCCCTGACAACAATTTAAAATCGATACACTATGCTTTTTACATTTCTCCAGGCCAGCGAAGAACTCTCCTTCTCCATCTTCCGGATGGCTGCCAAGGGCGGCTGGCTGATGATCGTTCTGCTGCTGCTCTCCATCATTGCCATCTACATTTTCGGCAGTAAATGGTGGGCCATCCACAAAGCCGGACAGATCGACAAGAACTTCATGAAAGACATCAAGGACTACATCCTTGAGGGCAAGGTCCGCTCCGCGCGTGCCCTCTGCAAGCGCAACGACTCCCCCATCGCCCGGATGGTGGACAAGGGCATCACCCGCATGGACAAGCCCCTCTCCGAGGTGCAGGCGGCCGTCGAGAATGTCGGCAACCTGGAGGTGGCCCGGCTCGAGAAGGGCCTTCCCATCCTGGCGGCCATCTCCGGCGGTGCCCCGATGATCGGATTCCTCGGCACCGTGATCGGTATGGTCCAGGCCTTCTTCAATATGGCCCAGGCGGGCAGCAACGTGGACATCTCGCTCCTCTCGGGCGGTATCTACACCGCCATGATCACCACCGTGGGCGGTCTGATCGTGGGTATTCTGGCCTACTTCGGCTACAACTACCTCACCTCCCGCATCTCCAGCCTGGTCTTCAAGATGGAGAACACCACCGTCGAATTCCTCGACACCGCCCTCACCAAGCAGGAACAGACCCCGGAAGCCGAATAAACACGCAGGATTATGGCCATCAAACGATCCACCAAGGTTGACGCAGGTATCTCGATGTCCTCGATGACGGACATCGTCTTCCTGCTGCTCATCTTCTTCCTGGTGACCTCCACCCTGGTCAACCCCAACGCCCTCAAGCTGCTGCTTCCCAAGAGCACCGGCCAGGTGTCGGCCAAGGCCACGGTGAGCGTCTCCATCAAGCATTATCCCGAAAAGGGTCCCGACGTGGTCTCCTACCATATCAACGGCAACCAGAAGCCGGTCGCCTTCAGCGAGATCGAACCGGCCGTCCAGGGGCTGCTGGAGGGGCAGGAAGACCCGACTTTCTCCATCTACGCCGACGAATCGGTTCCCGTCAAGGAGGTCGTCGCGCTGATGAACATCGCCAAGCGCAACCGCTACAAAGTCATCATGGCGACCTCGCCGGAAAAGTCCGGCGGCCGCCCTTGATCATCCGGCATGAAACAGGCCAACCATCCCGTCCTCTTCGGCGTCGCGCTCACCGTGCTCTTTCACGGCGGGTTGGCCTTCTATACGGTCCATTCCGGGCTCAAATACATCTATCCTCCGCCGGAGGAGAAGGCCATTACGATGGAGTTTCCGCCGGAGGAGGAGCTGAAACCCATTGAGGTGGGCTCCTCGGAAGAGCTGCGCAGCCCCGAACCGGAGCCGGAACTCCCGGAGAATCCGGTCCGCAAGGCCGAGGCGCCCGTCAAGGTAGAAACGCCCAAGCCCAACGAATCCGTGGAGGCTACGCCCGGCCCTGACGGCGATGTAGAGACGCCGGAGGTCGTCAAACCCAAGGAGATCAACCGCCGCGCCCTCTTTTCCGCCGCAGACAACCGCAAGAAGGACACCCTCGCGCCGCAGGTCAGCCGCGAGGCCGCCGACGAGATCGGCGAAGGCCACAGCCACGGCCTCACCCCCAACGGTCCCACGGACGGCACCCCGCAGGCCCAGCTCTATGGCCGCGAGCCAGTGGGCAGCCTTCCCCTGCCCGCCTACGACGTGCAGGACCGCGGCATGATCACCGTCAACATCTGGGTCAACCACGAGGGCAAGGTAGAGCGCGCCGAGATCGACGTGCAGCACACCAACATCAGCAGCGCCCGTCTCCGCGAGAACACCCGCAAGGCGGCCCTCTCCGCCCGCTTCAGCGCCGTCACCGCCGGAGCGGACCTCCAGAAAGGCTCCATCACCTATATTTTCAAGCTGAAGTAAGGCACCCCGTCCCCGCTTCCCCCTCAAGGGCTCCTGGCGTCTCAAAACTTATCCCTTCTTGAGATTGATCAGTAATGGCCGAAAACTGAGAGCACGAGCACAACAACCGAATCCTCGTAGATTTTGTAAACCAGACGGTGCTCCTTCGTTATGCGGCGAGAGAAAACGGTCCCGCCATATCCCTTCAGGGGTTCCACCTGCCCGGTGCCCGTTTTCGGGTGAACGCGCAATTCGTCCAACAGTTTGGCTAGCTTGGACAATGCATAAGGAGCCTTCTTCGAAAGCTCCAACATATCTTTTTTAGCGTCTTCGGAAAATACAATGGTGTACATCTATTTCGCCTCACTAATCATCCGGGTGATGAACGCTTCACTGCTCTCCCCCTCTTCCATTCTGTTCACTCTGCCGGATTCATAGTCGGCGATTCCCTGACGGATTTTTGCGTCAAGCGCCGCTCGATCCATCAAGATATCCCGGTCCGAAACGGGTACCAGGCGATAGCTGCCGTGTGTCCGGGAGGTTATCACGACATCATTGCTGAGAGCCAACGCAAAATACTTACGTTGGTTCGCCCTGAATTCCCTGCTGCTTACTACTACCATTTTGTTCGATGTTACCCGGCAAATATAGTCATTTATATTAAGTGTACCAAATTGGTACACATATATCGTTATTTTCTAGCGCCTGGGGTCTTTTGTCCGAGGCGCCAACCACAAAGATAATAAGCCAGCCACCCGTTGTCAAGGGGGTGGGACGAATAGCTTGATAGTTTTGCAGATAGGGCAACTCGCTCGAATAGTTTTAAATAAGTTGAGCCGTTTATGAAAAAGTGAGCGCCGGTGATTATGGTGGATTCTGCTGGCAACTATTGGCGGGTGTCCAACTCATGAGTCACTCACTGACAGGTAATGACCGCGAGACCTTTATGAAGGGCTTTGACTACTCACATTTTGCAGCAACTAATCAGACGCAGTTTTTAAGACAAAGAAGAGTTCATCCGAGTTTTGCAAGGTGCATCAGTGGCAGATAACCTCCTGAGAATCAATAAAAAGACGATAATTGGTCAGCTGAGTCAGCCGACCGATTATTACGATATCTCTGAAAAACAGGCACTTGTCCGCCACGGAGAATGCCCACACTGCCCTAAAGTGCTCCCCGCGTCCCGCGGAGTGGGACGCAAGAAAAACACGAGGTAGTAGAACGATATGACTATCAACGCGGGCAAATACAAGTTATACCTGCCAAATACCGAGCCGATAGTCGATGAAATTGAGGAAAGGAAACGCGAATTCGACGGGCAGAAACAATATCCCGGAAAGAGCATTAATCCTTGGCGAGAGATGTATTTGATTTCAAAACACGGAACGCTCCCATAAAGGAGCGTTCCGCTATTTCCATTGTTATTATCGTTTTAAGAGATTCAATAATGCCTGTTTGTTTTTGGCTTTCTCTCTGGCGGTATTAAGAATTTCCTCAGGGATGGCGATAGATCCATCAATTATTTTCCCTTCATTCGTTATGGACATAGAAACTGGAACTGTCTCCTTTTGATTCTTAAACTCTATTTTAACCTTATATGTTCCATATTCTTCAGGGTCTTCTATAATATCAACGACACTATACTCTATTACTGGGGCAATTGCTTCTGCTAATTCAATTGCGTTGATGTTGAGCGAATTCTTTGGCACAGGAGTATAATAAGAATACTTTTTAATAATCATGAGATTTAGTTGTCGGCTCGCCTTATTTGAAGACTGTTTTTCAATTCCAGACAACCCTGCCACTAAACATTGAATAGCAGCATCCCTCTTTTCCTCTATCTCTTTTTCCTTGGCGAGTCGTTTCTCCTCTGCCGCTTGTGTTACTTTTTG
>JAEEGH010008124.1_pt1 | contig 24959 bp, 14 predicted proteins | sample 9134181 | NCBI WGS metagenome assembly JAEEGH01 (sample SAMN16246544, study PRJNA631951) | gut metagenome | biome: gut microbiome; feature: rumen; material: DP-attached | host: Bos | place: Iran: Karaj | collected 2018-10
TCACTCCCCTCCATACAGGGAGGGGTAGGGGGAGGGTCTTTTTCATAGTAACTTATACCACACCCTGTGCCAGCATGGCCTTGGCAACCTTCATGAAGCCGGCGACATTGGCACCTTTTACATAATTGATATAACCATCGGGTTGCTTGCCGTACTTGACACACTGCTCATGAATGCCCGACATGATGTGGTGCAGGTGCTGGTCAACCTCGGCTGCCGTCCATGACATGCGCATGGAGTTCTGCGTCATCTCCAGACCACTGGTGGCCACACCACCGGCATTGACAGCCTTGCCAGGAGCAAAGAGCTGACCGGCAGCAATGAACTTATCGACAGCCTCGGCGGTACAGCCCATGTTAGACACCTCAGCTACGCACAACGGCTTGTTGGCGAGGATAGCATCGGCATCGGCACCGTTGAGCTCGTTCTGGGTGGCACAAGGCAGGTAGATGTCGGCCTTCTGCTCCCAAGGCTTCTTGCCCTCGAAGAACGTAGAGCCGGGGAACTCCTCGGCGTACGGGGCGCAGACATCGTTGCCGCTGGCACGTAACTCGAGCATGTATTCTATCTTCTCATCGTCCAGTCCGGCGGGATCGTAGATATAACCGTCTGGACCACTGATGGTGATAACCTTGGCACCTAACTCGGTAGCCTTCTTGGCGGCACCCCATGCCACGTTGCCGAAGCCGGAGAGTGCAACGGTCTTGCCCTTAATGTCGAGGCCGTGAGTGTCGAGCATGTGGTGAACGAAATAGAGGGCTCCGAAGCCAGTTGCCTCCGGACGGAGGATGGAACCACCCCATTCCAGTCCCTTGCCGGTAATGGTGGCACCATGGAACTGGGAGGTGAGTCGCTTATACTGTCCAAAGAGGTAGCCTATCTCACGTCCGCCGACGCCGATGTCGCCTGCCGGCACGTCCATGTCAGGACCGATGACTTTGTAGAGCTCCGTCATAAACGACTGGCAGAACTTCATCACCTCATTGTCGCTCTTGCCGCGGATGCTGAAGTCGGCACCGCCCTTGCCGCCACCCATGGGTAATGTGGTCAGCGCGTTCTTGAAGGTCTGTTCGAAACCGAGGAACTTCAGGATACTGAGGTTCACCGAGGGGTGGAAGCGCAGTCCGCCCTTGTAGGGACCGATGGCGCTGTTAAACTGTACACGGTAGCCGATGTTCACCTGTACTTCGCCCTTGTCGTCAACCCAGGGGACGCGGAAAGTAGTGATGCGTTCCGGTTCAACAAGGCGCTCAATGATTTTTGCCTTCTCAAACTCGGGGTGCTGGTTATACACGTCTTCAATGGAAAGGAGCACTTCCTTTACTGCTTGCAGGAACTCTGCTTCGCCAGGATGCTTGCGCTCCAGCTGTTGCATGATGTTTTGTACGTTCATAATATTGAGTTTTAAGTTGTGGGTTGTCTGTTGTGAGTTATCTGTTATCAGTTATCAGTTATCTGTTATCAGTTATCAGTTTCGTTTTTTCTTTTTAACGAAGTCGTTATACACCTTGATGCCAAAGACGATGAGGCTGCAGGTGGTTGTGACAAGGTTGGTGATGAACAATGCCCATAGTATGTCAGGCTTGTGTAGGATGCCCTGGAGCATGAAACAGATAGAGCCAATGGCCATCATGAGGAAAGTCGGCAGGGCTATGCCGTCGGTTTTGCGGGTGCGTATGGTTTCGATGGCTTGTGGAAGATAGCCGAGTATCATGGCGATGCTGGCAATCCACCCGAGAATTTCGAAAATGAAGGTATTGTCCATAGGCTTCAATGCTTTTAGTAGGGCAAAGATACAAAAAAGATGCTTTCGGTGTGTCTGTGATGTATTTTTTTTACATATTATTAATAGAAATGTCGGATGAAATGCTTATCTTTGCAGCACAAAAACGAAAAGCGATGAACGAAAATATCCCCCAGGAATTTAATAACTTCTTCTTGAAAGACGTGTCGTTTGTAAACCTGATGACACGACGCATCTTCAATGTGCTGATTGTTGCCAACCCCTATGATGCCTTCATGCTGGAGGACGACGGACGTGTGGATGAGAAGATATTTGCCGAGTATATAGAGTTGGGAATGCGCTATCCACCCACGTTCACACAGGTATCGACGACCGAGGAGGCCGACGAGGTGCTCAGGACGACGGATATTGACCTGGTAATCTGTATGCCGGGTAATGCCGACAATGATGCCTTTGCCGTGGCCCGTGACGTGAAGCAGGCTGCTCCGCAGATTCCCTGCGTGGTGCTGACGCCTTTCTCGCATGGTATCACCAAGCGCATTGAGAACGAGGACATGAGCATCTTCGACTACGTGTTCTGCTGGTTGGGCAACACCAACCTTATCCTCTCTATCATTAAACTGATTGAGGACCAAATGAACATTGAACACGACATCCGTGAGGCAGGTGTGCAGATGATTCTGCTGGTGGAGGATAACATACGCTTCTACTCGAGCATCCTGCCCAACCTCTACAACTATATCCTGCTGCAAAGCAAGAACTTCTCGACTGAGGCCCTGACACCCCATGCTGCTGCCCAGCGCAAGCGTGGCCGTCCGAAGGTGGTGCTGGCCACGAACTACGAGGAGGCGATGGCCTTCTACGAGAAATATCATGACAACACGCTGGGCGTTATCTCCGATACCCGGTTCCCCATGCATGTGGTACCCGGACGGCTGAGTCATGTGGAAGAGGGCGATGCCGAGGCAGGACTCAAACTGCTACGTGAGATACGTCGCTGCGACGAGTACGTACCGCTTATCCTGCAGAGCTCGGAAATCGAGAACAAGACGAAGGCAGAGGCAGAACATTTCCTCTTCATCGACAAGAACTCGAAGAAGATGAACATAGACCTGCGGCATATCTTGGAAGAACACATGGGATTCGGCGACTTCATCTTCCGTGACCCCAAGACCAAAGAGGAGGTGGGGCGCGTCTCAACGCTGAAGGAACTGCAGGACAATATCTTCAAGATTCCCGACGACTCCATGCTGTACCACGTTGCCCGTAACCACATGAGCCGTTGGCTCTGTGCCCGTGCCATTTTCCCCGTCTCGCAGTTCCTGAAGACGGTAACGTGGCACAAGCTTCAGGATGTGCAGGCTCACCGCGAGATAATCTTCGATGCCATCGTGCAGTACCGCCACATGAAGAACATTGGCGTGGTGGCTGTGTTCGACCGTGGTAAGTTTGACCGCTATGCCCACTTCGCCCGCATCGGCGACGGCTCGCTGGGTGGAAAGGGACGCGGACTGGCTTTCCTGGATAACATCGTGAAGCGCCATCCTGAGTTACAGCAGTGGGAGAATGCCAATGTGACGATTCCCAAGACCGTCGTGCTGTGTACCGACTTGTTTGATGAGTTCATGGACTCCAACAACCTGTGGGGCATTGCCCTGAGCGATGCTTCCGACGAGGAAATCCTGCAGCATTTCATGCGAGCACAGTTGCCTGACTCGCTGATTGCCGACTTCTTCACCTTCTTCGATGCCGTCAAGGCGCCTATTGCCGTACGTTCCAGTTCGCTGCTCGAGGACTCACACTACCAGCCCTTTGCAGGCATCTACTCCACGTATATGATACCCTACCTGCCTGACAAGTATGAGATGCTGCGCATGCTGGCCTGTGCCATCAAGGGTGTCTATGCCTCGGTGTATTACAAGGACTCCAAGGCCTACATGACAGCCACGTCGAACGTTATTGACCAAGAGAAGATGGCGGTCATCCTGCAAGAGGTGGTGGGCAAGCAGTATGACACCCGTTACTATCCCACCTTCTCGGGAGTGCTGCGTTCACTGAACTACTATCCCATTGGTGACGAGACAGCCGAGGAGGGTATTGTCTCACTGGCCCTGGGACTGGGCAAGTACATCGTGGATGGCGGTCAGACGTTACGTGTATCGCCCTATCATCCGCATCAGGTGTTGCAGACCAGTGAGATGGAAACAGCACTGAAAGAGACGCAGACTCGCTTCTATGCATTGGATATGAGTCATGTGGGGGGCGACTTCAAAGTCGATGACGGTTTCAACATCCTGAACCTTCGTGTGAAAGAGGCCGACAAGGACGGCTCGCTCAATGGCATCGCCTCGACCTACGACCCGTATGACCAGGTGATTCGTGACGGTATCTATGAGGGTGGCCGTAAGGTCATCTCCTTCTGCGGCGTATTGCAGCATGGCGTGTTCCCGTTGCCTGAACTGCTGCAATTGGTGCAGAAACTGGGTGCTGACGAGATGAAACGTCCCGTGGAGATAGAGTTTGCATGTAACCTGGATTCTTCTCAAGGAGGGACGAAGGGTGAGTTGTACCTGCTGCAGATCCGGCCCATCGTTGACTCCAAGCAGGTGCTCGATGAAGACCTGTCAGCCATTCCCGACGAGCAGTGCCTGTTGCGCTCGCATAACTCATTAGGTCATGGTATCACGGAAGATGTCTATGACGTGGTGTATGTGAAGACCGATGATGACTTCACCGCTGCCAACAATCCGCTCATTGCTGACGAGATAGCCCAGATAAACAAGCGTTTCCTGGACGGCGAGTTCAAGAATCCTTCGCTGGGAGGTGACGGCGGTGCTTCCTACGTACTCATCGGCCCCGGCCGCTGGGGTAGCAGTGACTCATGGCTGGGCATTCCCGTGAAATGGCCGCATATCTCAGCTGCCCGTGTCATTGTTGAGGCCGGTCTGAAGAACTACCATGTCGATCCGTCGCAGGGCACCCACTTTTTCCAGAACCTGACATCGTTTGGCGTGGGCTACTTTACCATTAATACTTATACGGGCGATGGCGTGCTGCAACAAAAAATCCTCGACGACATGCCTGCCGTCGAGGAGACTCAATATGTCCGTCATGTGCGGTTCGAGAAACCGCTGAGAATCATGATGGACGGTAAGAAACAGCACGGCGTGGTGCTGCTGCCTAACGTTAACGGGAACGAAAACGAAAAACGATAACGAAAACTATTGACCACCTAAGTGGTCAAAATAAGTGATAACGTCGTCCCACGTCTTGAATGTGTCGGAACCGAATTCAAGGAGGGTGGCCATCGTGTCGCCCTCCTTTTCCTTGCTGATGAGGTAGTCGCCGTAGAGCAAGTCGCGGCGGTCGGTGAAGATGGTGTGCTGCCATGCCGGTACGCCGATGTATTCCGCCAGCCACGACTCAATTGCGGCATATTGGTTTCCCTCTGCTGCTGCCACGAAAAATACCTCGTACTGCTCAATGAGCATCTTGATGGCCTTCTGGCAACTGGGTAGCGGCTTCAGCTCCCTCTCCCCTTGGAGAGGGCGGGGGGTGAGGCTAGTGAGGCCCGTGAGGCACTCTATACCTATATATACTATCGGTCGCTGCCGTTTCTCCTGCCGGTCGTCTATCCAACGTATCACGGGTACCACAGCGTGCATAAACGAGTGGTCGTCCATGCGGTGCCCACCATGGAAGTGGGTGGCTTGCGGATAGACCTCATGGAACATGTCGAAGGTATCTACCAAATCGTCCTTATCGCCAAACAATCCGAAGACATGTTTTTGCTCCTTGCAGACGAAAGCATCCAGCTCTTCCGGGGTAAGCGGTGTTTCTCCCTGTAGAGGCCGTAGGTTAAGGCGCCGCTCTGACACCTCGCGGTATTCCTTGACGAGTGCCTTATCGACGTAGAACTCCTGTACGCCGTCCTGTCGTGGGTTCTGAAACTGCTGGGTACCTGTCATGCCGTGTTCCTTCATGGTCTCGGCAATCTCCAGGGCAGGATTCACGCAGATGCGGTCGAAACCACGTAACTGTTCGGTGTACATGCCGCCCATGCTGGTGCCGATGATGAGATGGGGTTTCTCCTCCTCGCACAGCTTCAGGAGCAGGGACAGGGCCTCTTCGGGGTGTATGGGCAGGTCGGGTGCCATGACTTTGGCATTGGGGAACACGGTTCGCAGCCGCGTGACAGTGCCTGACTGTCCGCTGCTGGCGAAACCGTGTACGTAGAGTATCTTCTTCCCCTTCAGAAGATCCGGAAATTGCTTGATGTATTCCATCTTGCTCTAAACGTTAAACTCTCAACTCTAAACTCTAAACTCTCAGCTCTCAACTATTTATTCGGTGTTTCCCACTTCTTCGTGGCCGTACAGCTGATGCCTGTGGTCTGGTTGCCGGTCTTCAGGATGAAGTCGCCTTCCTCCAGCACCCACTTGCCGTCAGCACCTACGAACGCCAGTTCGCTGGCCGGCAGGCTGAATGTGACGGTCTTCGTTTCCCCCGGCTGCAACGCTACCTTGGTGAAGCAACGCAGTCGTTTGTTGTCGGGTACGATGCTTGCTATGACGTCACTGCTGTATAGCAGTACGGCTTCCTTGCCCACGCAGCTACCCGTATTCTTCACATCGACGCTGACTGTCAGCACATCGTCGGCGTTAAACTGTGTCTTGTCCGAACGTAGGTTACTATATTCGAAGGTGGTGTAGCTCAGACCGTAGCCGAAAGGCCACTGCAGGCTCACCTTGGCGTCATAGTTATAGGCCCCTGCCATGGTACCAACCTCTTCACTCACCTTGTAGTCGTAGTTGTTGAGTGAGTTAATCTCCCGTGGATAGGTGTATGGCATCTTCGCCGAGAAGTTCGCATCGCCGCTCAACAGGTTAGCCAGTGCATCACCACCATAGTTGCCCGGCAGGAAGATGTGAACGATGGCTTTTGCCAACGGTTCAATGTCAGCCATCAGTCGGGGGCGTCCCTCGTTCAGCACGAGGATGATGGGTTTGCCCGTCTTTGCCAGTTCCTTGACCAGACTGCGCTGGTTCTCCGACATCCACAGGTCGTTCAGGTTACCCGGTGTCTCGGTGTAGCTGTTCTCGCCGATGCAGGCAATGATGACGTCAGCTCCTGCCGCTGCCTCGACGGCCTTTGCAATCTGCGGCTCGTTCTCCTCGAAGTATTGTCCGTTCTCCTTATAGGTGACGCCCTGTTCCAGCATGATGTTTTCTTTGCCGTACTTCAGGCAGAGCGCTTCGTAGATGGTGTTGTATTTCTCTGACAGGTCGGCAGCATTCGACCCCTGCCAGGTATAGCTCCATCCACCATTCAGACAGCGCATCTGGTTGGCATTAGGACCTGTCAACAGTACTTTCTTGCCCTTGGCCAGCGGCAGGATGTTTCCTTCGTTCTTCAGCAGCACCTCCGTCTCTTCTGCTGCACGTAAGGCCTTGAGGGCAAACTCATCGCTGCCGAACTTCTCAAAGCCCTTGCCGCCTGTGTTAGGCTGGTCAAAGAGTCCCAGACGGTATTTCACACGTAGAATGCGGCGCACGGCATCGTCAATACGCTCCATCTTTACGGCACCCTCCTGTACCAGTTCCTTCAGCAGAATGCAGAAGTCGATGCTGTAGGGGTCCATCGACATGTCAATGCCTGCATTGATGGCTATACGGATGGCATCCTTCTTGTCCTTTGCCACGTGTTCACGTGTAAAGAGATTGTTGATGTCGGCCCAGTCGGTCACCAGCATGCCGTCCCACTGCAGGTCTTCCTTCAGCCATTGTGTCAGGTATTCGTAGCTGGCATGCAAGGGCACGCCGTTCACGCTGGCCGAGTTGACCATCATGGTCAGTGTGCCGGCCATGGCGGCAGCACGGAAGGGTTCGAAATATTTCTCACGCAACAGTTGTGGCGACAGGTAGGCCGGTGTACGGTCCTTGCCAGTCCAGGGAGCACCATAGGCAAAGTAGTGTTTCGTGCTGGTGCCCACATGATAGCGGTCAATGTGGTTGGGGTCATCACCCTGATAACCCTTGATTTCGGCTTCCACCATGCGTGCATTGACGATGGCATCCTCGCCGAAACTCTCGTAGATACGTGGCCAGCGAGGGTCACGTCCTAAATCCACCACCGGGTTATAGACCCATGGGCAGTTGGCTGCCCTGCTCTCGTAGGCAGTGATTTCTGCACCGGAGCGTGCCAGTTCGGTATTGAACGATGCAGCCAGGTTGATGGGTTGCGGGAATAGTGTTCCGCCTTGCGTGTAGGTTACACCGTGGTTATGGTCCAGTCCGTAGATGTCGGGAATACCGATGTATTTCATGGACTTCTCTTGAATCAGTCGGATCCACTTCTGCCACTGTTCCACGGTGGAAGCTCGTGTGCCTGGGGCATTCAGGATGGAGCCTACTTTCCATTTCGCAATCAGGGTGTCGAGCATGGTCTCGTTCAGCTTCCATGTCAGTCGGTTGTCTTCCATGGTCATTTTCCCCATCACGTCCAGATTCAGTTCCAGCATCTGTCCGATTTTCTCGTCGAGCGTCATCTTGGACAACTGTTTTTCAATCTTCTGTTCCACCGCCTCATCGCGAGGAATGGCTGGCTTCCTGGTACTTTGCGCCTGAGTGCTCAGCGCTATAAAGCCCATTGCCATCATTAAAAATACTTTTCTCATAAAAACATGTTTTTAGTTGTTGATTGCTTTCACGTGGCAAAATTAAGCCAAAAGTCTCAATCTTCCAAATAATTTTCCACTTTTACCCATGTTTTTTTTGCATGGTACTTTTTTTTTATTACTTTTGCAAAGAGAAAAAGACGAAAGAGAAAAAGATTCCATATAACTGTTTAACAATTTAAAAACATCAAACAACATGAAAAAGTATTTTGCAGAATTGGTGGGTACGTTTGTACTTACATTGTTAGGATGCGGAGCTGCCGTAGCTCTTGGATGTAGCGATGACAACACTGCAGCAGTAGTGGGTACAGCAATGGCCTTTGGTCTTTCGGTTGTAGCGATGGCTTACACCATCGGCGGTATCTCAGGTTGCCACATCAACCCTGCCATCACGCTGGGTGTGTTCCTCAGTGGTCGTATGTCGGCCAAGGACTGTGGCATGTATATGCTGTTCCAGGTGGTAGGTGCCGTGCTGGCTGCTGCCGTGCTGGCAGGCATCGTTTCTACGGCTGGCATGGAGGTTGCTACTAACACGGGAGCCAACGGTGCGCCATTCGGCACAACGAATGCGTTGCTGGTAGAGGTAGTGCTTACTGCACTCTTCGTGCTGGTAGTGCTTGGTGCTACGGCAAAGACTAACGGTGCAACCAACAACTTCGCCGGACTGGCCATCGGTCTGTCACTGATTCTGATTCACCTCGTTGGCATCCACTTCACAGGTACCAGCGTGAACCCTGCCCGTTCCATCGGTCCCGCCCTGTTTGCTCAGGGACAGGCATTGACTGACTTGTGGATTTTCATTGTCGGTCCGTTGGTAGGCGGTGCTCTGGCCGCTGGCATCTGGAAGGTCATCGACGAATAAAAAAAACGGGGCCCTTTCGCCCGTTGTATTATCTACACTTATCCCGGCAAACCCCCGTTTGTCGGGATAAATGTTTTTTTGACACCTCTATATTTTGTCTATTTTTTTCTTTGTAAGCCTAAATGTTAATACACTGAAAAACAGTACTTTAATTTTTTAAACGGCTAAATTTGTCCACTTTTTTGATGCCTTGAAATTTTTATAGCGTGTTTTATGCTTACTTTTGCATCACCGGAACAAACCCGAAGCAATTTACTAACTTAAAATAACATTTAATAATTAAAGTATGAAAAAAGAAAGGTTACTATGGCTACTCTTCGCACTTTGTGTGTCGGTAGCAACCCATGCCCAAAGTATCTTGGGTACTGTGACTGATGGTGACGGTGAACCGATTATCGGTGCGTCCGTCATCGAGAAGGGAAACCCTCAGAATGCAACCATCACTAACATTGATGGTCAGTTTACCCTGAAGGTAAATGCTGGGCAGACCCTCGTTATCTCTTACATTGGCTACGTGACGCAAGAGGTAGCCGCAAAGAATCAGATGACCGTCGTCCTGAAGGAAGACACCGAGTCGCTCGAGGAAGTGGTGGTCATCGGTTATGGTGTTCAGAAGAAGAGCGTCGTGACGGCTTCTATTGCCAAGGTGAGCGCTGAAGACCTGAACGACAAGACACGTCTGCGTGCCGAGGATGCCCTGAAGGGTATGGCCGCCGGTGTGAATGTGACGTCTGCTTCCGGTCAGCCCGGTGCTAAGTCAATGATTCGCATCCGTGGTATCGGTACCATCAACGACTCTAATCCTCTTTATATTATTGATGGTATGCCGACCAATCAGGACGGTATGGAATCAGTGAACCCCAGCGATATCGAGTCAATCGAAGTGTTGAAGGATGCTGCATCAGGTGCCATCTATGGTGCACGTGCCGCCAATGGTGTCATCCTTGTGACCACCAAGAGAGGTAAGATTGGTAAGGCTCAGATAAACTACAACTTCTCTTACGGTTGGCAGAGCGCATGGAAAAAGCGCGATGTCACAGGTGCTACGGACTATGCCATCCTGCAGAACGAGCGCAGCGTACAGAAGGGTTCTGCTCCTCTGTATATAGACCCCTACCACCTGATTGATGCCAACGGTAACGAAATCGTGGGCTTTGGCACTAACTGGCAGGATCTGATTTTCAATGACAATGCGCCCATCATGCAGCATGACCTCTCCATCAGCGGTGCTTCAGAGAAGGTAAACTACTACCTCTCTCTGGGTTACTTTGACCAAGAGGGTATCGTTGGCGGTAACTACGGACAGTCAAACTACAACCGTCTGACCATCCGTTCTAACAACCAGTTCAACCTGTTCGACCTTTCCAAGGAGCGTACGTTCCTGAACAAGTTGGACATTGGTGCCAACCTTTCCTATATGCGCGTACATAATACTGGTGTGGATGCCAACTCTACTTGGGGCTCTCCGTTAGGTTCTGCCCTTTACCTGGCTCCCATACTGCCTGTAACGCTGACCGGATCGGCTGCTGAGGCTATGCTGGCCCAGTATTCCGAATATGACCTCTACCGCGATGCCAAAGGCAACCCCTATACCATTCCCGGTTTCATTGGTTCCTACAATGAGCAGGTGAACCCGCTGGCTATCATGCAGCACTATCCCACACGTAACTGGTCGCACAAGTTCATGCCGAAGTTCAATATTGACCTTCAGTTGTTTGACGAGCTGCGCTACCACTTCTCTTACAGCGCTGAGCTCAGTTTCTGGGGCAACGAGGGTGCTACACTGCAGAAGTTCTATCTCTCAGGTAATAACAACAGCGACCACACACAGGCCAGTGTCTATAAAGGCAACAACTCGACATGGCAGGTGGAAAACACGCTGACCTACGACAAGACCTTCGGTAAGCACACCATCGGTGTGGTACTCGGTCAGAGTGCTTTGAAGTTTAAGGGCGATGACCTCAGCGCTTCCCGTTGGAACCTTGTCAATACTGGCAAACCCTACCTGAGTTACGCCAGCGACCAGGCATACGAGACTACTGTGGATGCTGACGGCAAGATTATCGGTGTGAAGAGTCTCTGGGGCAATGGCGGCGGCCCGTATATTGAGCACCGCGTCAGCTCGCTCTTCGGTCGTATCAGCTACAACTACGACGAGCGCTACATGATTCAGGCTACCATCCGTCGTGACGGTTCCAGCCGCTTCGGTACGAATAATAAATATGGTACGTTCCCCTCTTTCTCTGTGGGCTGGAACATCATGAACGAGGCCTTCATGGAAAAGACACGCAACTGGCTGACCAATTTCAAGTTCCGTGCCAGCTGGGGTAAGAACGGTAACGACAACATCGGCGACTTCGCTTATACCACCCTTTCAAGCACTGGCGGCAGCAGTAACTACTATTTCGGACGTACCGCATCAATGGCTACTGGTTCAAAGGCTAACCGTCTGGCTAACGAAGACCTGAAATGGGAAGAGAGTGAGCAGACTGACTTTGGTCTGGACTTCGGATTCTTCCACAATGCTCTGACTTTCTCAGTTGACTACTTCATCAAGAAGACCAACGGCATGATTATCGAGATGCCTATCCCCAGCTACGTGGGTGAGGCTCGTCCGCTGGCTAACGTCGGTGACATGAAGAACAGTGGTGTTGAATTCGAACTGGGTTACAAGTGGCGCATTGCTGATGCTAACTTCGCTATCAAGGGCAATGCCTCCTACCTGAAGAACGAACTGAAGAACCTGGGTAACGACACCGGTTTCCTGAACTACGGCATCAGCCAGTTCTCCGGTGGTGGTACACGTGCCGAGAACGGACAGCCCTTCCCCTTCTTCTATGGTTACAAGACGGCTGGTGTGTTCCAGAACATGGCTGAGGTGAATGCCTATACCAATAGCGAGGGTGGACTCATCATGCCTGATGCACATCCTGGTGACTTGAAGTTCGTCGATGTCAACGGCGATGGAAAGATTACTGATGATGACCGTACCAACATTGGTAACGGCACACCCCAGTGGACCTTCGGTCTGAACCTCAATGCAGAGTGGAAAGGCTTTGACCTCAGCGTTTTCTTCCAGGGCGTCTCCGGTGTTGACGTGTTCGATGCTACCTTCCGTCAGGATATTGCCTCGGCTAACTTCCCCACATGGATTCTCGACCGCTGGACAGGTGAAGGCACCAGCAACAAGGTTCCTACCATTGGTGACTCCAAGAACTGGGTGGTCAGCGACCTCTATATTCAGGACGGCAGCTACTTCCGCCTGAAGAACATTACGCTCGGTTACACCCTGCCACGCAGCCTGACACAGAAGATTCAGGTGAACCGCCTGCGCCTCTTCGCACGTGCAGAGAACCTCTTTACATGGACCAAGTACTGGGGATTCGATCCTGAAATTGGTACCAGCAGCACCTCGCTTGGCGTTGACTATGGTGTCTATCCGCAGGCTCGTACCTGGACTATCGGATTCAATATCTCATTATAAAGAGATCCTCCAAGCCTCCCTAAGGGGAGGGAAGGGAACTGATATATATATTTAAATCATTAATAGAAACAAATATGAAAAAGAACATTATATCATTCGCAACGCTGATGATTACAGCGTTTGGAGGAGGACTGATCTCTTCCTGCAGCGAAGACTTCCTGGAGGTTAAGAACCCGACGGGTGAGCCTCTTGAGGAATATTACACCACCGACGAGCGACTGAATGAGGCATTGACCTCTGCCTACGCTCCCCTCCACTGGCCCGACTGGGACAATGCTGCCTACAACGACCTGACCGTCGATGCCGAGATCATGGGCGACGACTTCTGGGTAGGTGGTTCCAACAATACCGACAACGAGCACTGGCATAAGCTCTTCAACTTCGAGGCCAACGGCAACTATACCCTGGCTACCCTTTGGGGTGACTTCTACAGCGGTATCAAGCGTTGTAACGACGCTATTAAGTACTGCTCATGGGGTGGTGGCACGGAGGCTAACCGCAGAAGCATCGATGCTCAGGCACGTGTGCTCCGTGTATATTACTACAGTATTCTCTGGCACTACTATGGCAATGTACCTTTCTATCTGGAGAACCTCTCCATGCCTTATACTGCTCCGCAGCTCACCGCTGACGAGATTTACGATCAGCTGCTGCCCGAACTGGAGGAAATCATCGCTTCGAATGTACTCCCCATGCGCTGGGACAATGCCAACGCAGGACGCGTCAGCCAGGCTATGGCCTACATGCTCTATGCCGAGCTGGTTATGTACCAGAACGATACGGCACGTTATCCGAAGGCCCTCAGCCTCATGAAGGAAATCATTGCAAGTCCTGAGTACCAGCTGAACCCCGACTATGCTGACCTTTGGGAAGAGAGTGGCGAGTGGTGTGCCGAGTCCATCTTCGAGATTAACTACAACGACGACCAGGCACAGCGCGACTGGGGCTGGGCTGCACTGAACGCCGGTGGCAGCGTGTTCCCCACACTGTGTTCTCCTAACCAGTGGCCTGGCGGCGACGGTTGGAGCGGCATGGAGGGCTGGGGCTTCCTGCCCGTCCGCCTGGAAACCTATAATATGTTTGAGGAAGGTGACGTTCGCCGTGATGCCTCTATCTGGGACGTACGTGGAGCAACCTACACCGAGCGCTATCAGGATACGCACCTGTGGCACGGCAAGTATCGTCCGAAGAATGCCAACTGTGCTGATGCAGGTCCTTCTCACAACCTGAACTACAACAACAACAAGCGTATCTACCGCTATGCTGAGACCCTGCTCAATGCTGCCGAGCTGCTGCTCGCCACGGGTGGTAGCGTGTCGGAGGCTGCAGGCTATGTGAATCAGGTTCGTGAGCGTGCCGGTCTGGCTGCCCTGAATGGCGTGACGGCTGACGATATCCTCAACGAGCGTCACCTGGAGTTCGTGGGTGAAGGCAAACGCTACTTTGACCTCGTACGTACCGGTAATGCTGCCTCTGTGCTGGTTCCCGACAAATACGGCTATCGTACCAATGCGTGGACTCCCAACAAGAAGCATATTCCTCTGGCTCAGTCTGAGTTGGATGCTGACCCCTCACTGAAGCAGAATGACTATTAAAGGTAAAAAAGTAAAATAATAAAAAAGTAAATAATATGAAGACGAAAATATTTAATAAGGCCAAGGGGCTGGTAAAGGCTTTACCTTTTTACCTTTTTGCCCTTTTACCTTTATTCACGGCCTGCTCTCCTGACGAGTTCTCCGGAGCTGATCCCAATGGAATCCCCACGACCAGTGGCGCTGACTTTCAAATGACGGTTGATCAGGAGATTAACCAGATGATTGCTACCTATAACGGCGCACCGGGTACATATCCTGTATGGATACTGAATGGAACCATGTATTCCACGCTGCCCGAGGTGGGTTATAGAAATGATGAGATGGGTACCTATACCGTGGAGTTGAAGATTGGCAACCGCAATGGTATCTCACAGGCTGGAATCAAGAAGGAGTTCCACTTCAATGAGTCCAAGATTGACTACTCTGCCGATTTCCGTCGCCTCTGCGAGAAGGAGTGGCGCTTTGCCAGAAAGGAAAAAGGCCATCTGGGCGTTGGCCCTGGCGGTACGACAGGTACAGAGTGGTGGTCTGCCGGTCCTGACGAAAAGAAGGACTTTGGTATGTATGACGACCGCATGACCTTCACTTCTGATAACCGCAAGGGTGGCACGTTCAACTACAATGCCGGCGATGACGGTTTGACCTATGTAAACAAGGCAACCTCATTTGCTGCTGGTGCTGCTGAAGACGTTGACGTAACGATTGGCAACCAGACAGCTCCTTGGAGCTTCGAGGTGTATGACTGGACGGATGCTGAAGGTAAAACGAGCAAGCAGACTTATATTCAGCTGGCTCCCAACACGGCATTCCCCTATATTACCTGTGACGCGCAGTATGAGAACCCCCGCTTCCGCATTGAGTCTCTGACAGCCTCCAAGCTGGTGCTGGTGTATGACGAGCCAAATGGTGGTAATGCATGGCACTATATCTTCACCAGTGCAGCCGACGAGCGCCTGGTTGAGGAGCAGGGCTTCGATGCCAACAGCGACTTCAACCTCTGGAAGGGTGTAACGCCTGAGGCTACCTTCTACTTTGCTCCCGGATGGTCGCCTGACCGCACGGCCGAGATGCAGGCTACTTTTGTTGACAAGGGTAATGACTACACTGTTACCGTTCCCGATGCTTGCGCAGACCGTTGGCAGGCTCAGATGCACCTGCACACTACCGACGTGGTAACCTCTGCTGCCAGCCACTATGACTTCTCATGTATCTTCGTGGCTGATGCCGATATTGATGGCGTTACCGTGAAGGTTACCAACGAGTCCGACAACGAGGCTATTATTGATGTAGCAGACATCAGTCTGAAGGCTGGTAAGGAATATGTGTTCTGGATGAGCGACATTGAGGGTAAGGACCTCTCACCGGTGAAGATTGTCTTCGACTTCGGTCATGCTGCCGGTGCTACCACCATCAATATCTCGAACATCGTACTGAAAGACCACGCCAACGATGACGGCACGAAGGTGCCTTCTGAAGGCGGAGGCGGTGGCGAAGACACGCCTGTAATGGACTGGGATGCTGCTTCTGCAGCTAACCTTTGGAAGACTGTGGAGAACGGTGATGCCTTCATCAGCGTTACCCCGTGGTTTGCCGACAATGGCTGGTCTCAGATTGCCGATCCTGAATGGAAACATGAGAACGGCGTATGGTCGCTGACCATCCCCGAAGGCATGGGCAGCAACCAGTGGCAGGGCCAGTTCCCCATCAATACCTCTCTTACTGCCAGCAAGAGCAAGAAGTATAACTTCTATTGCGTGGTTGAGGCCGACCAGGATGCCAATGGTGTGACTATCAAGTTCACGGAAACCGATGAGGGCGACACGAAGCACGATAATAACTTCTTCTTTGCCGACCGTCACGACCTGAAGGCAGATGTTCCCTATATCTTCAAAGCTGAGGGTGTCAGCCTGCCGCTGAATGATGCACACGCCATGTCGCTCTTCTTCGACTTTGGTGGTACGCCTATTGGTACCAACATCAAGATTAGCCAGATTTACTTCGAGGAGGCTGTCGTACTTGACTATAATGATGCTAACAACCTATGGAAGGCTGTTGACGAGGGCTCTGATTTCATCAGTGTTACTCCGTGGTTCGCTGATAATAGCTGGACTCAGATTGGCGACCCCGCATGGAGTCATGATGGTAACAAGTGGATTGTAACCATCCCCGAGGGTATGGGCGGCAGCCAGTGGCAGGGCCAGTTCCCCATCAACACCAGTATTGCCACCGCTCAGAATGATGCCTACAACTTCTCATGCACCATCTTGGCTGACAATGACGCTGCTGGTGTGACTATCAAACTGACGGAGACTGACGAGGCTGACGGAACGAAGCATGACAACAACTTCTACTTTGCCGACCGTCATGACATCAAGGCTGACGAACCGTTCGTTTATACCATGAAGGGTGTCGTGCTGCCCGTGAACGATGCTCATGCTCTGTCATTATTCTTCGATTTCGGCGGTACGCCTGTAGGCACGAAGATCATCATTAGTGATATCATATTTGAAAAAGCTCAGTAATACATGAAGAAACTTATGTTTCATACGTTTCTGTTCACACTCGCCGCAACCTTCTGGGGTTGCGGCGGGTCCGACAGCGACAGCACGCCTCCTGCACCATCGGTGACCATCACCGTTTCGCAGGAAACTGTCAATGTGCCTGCCGAGGGTGCTACCTATACCATCAACGTGACTACCACAGGAAAGGAATGGGGCGCCTATGTCGATCAGGACTTCGTCTCGATTGATTCACGGAACCAGACAAGTCAGTCGGGTACTATCATCGTCAAAGTAGCGGAGAACCCCTATACCGTGAATCGTTCTGCCTCTATCTTTGTCATGTCGGGTGCTGCCCGTAAGACCATCAGCATCACTCAGGCGGCTGCCGCAGAGGCTGCATACAATGCCCCCGATGGCTACCAGCTGGTGTGGAACGATGAGTTTGACAAGGGTACGTCGCTCAACGGCAACGACTGGACCCACGAGGTACAGCGTGACCACTGGGTGAACAACGAGCTGCAGAACTACGTCAACCAGACGACGCCCGACGGCGCATGGGTGACCCGCATCTATGACGGTAAACTGAACATCCGTGCCCTCAAGGAGAATGGCAAAATCTACTCCGGCCGCGTCTATGCCAAGGTGAAGCAGGGCTGGACATACGGCTACATCGAGGCCAGCATCAAGCTGCCGAAGGGTAAGGGTACGTGGCCTGCCTTCTGGATGATGCCGGTGAACTTCCGTTCCTGGCCTGCCGACGGTGAGATAGACATCATGGAAGAGGTGGGCTACCACGCCAACTACGTGTCGTCGAGCCTCCATGCTAATTCCCATGTCCACTCGCAGGGCACTCAGGTGACCCATGAGATGTATTGTGCCGGCGCCGAGGACGACTTCCATACTTATGCTATCCTCTGGACTCACGAGAACATCACGACCTATGTTGATGGTAAGGTGCAGCTCAGCTACAACAACCGTGGTCTCGGCCGCGACGACTGGCCCTACGACGACCCCTTCTATGTCATCTTCAACCTCGCATGGGGTGGTGACTGGGGTGGCGCTCAGGGTGTTGATGAGAGTGCGCTTCCCGCCGTCATGGAGGTTGACTACGTTCGCGTCTTCCAGAAGAAATAGCCTTCAGGAGTGTTTCATCTCATGGAGCAGCTTACGCTTCGTGGGATGAAACACTTTTCAAACTTTTCACGGGACGGTAGTCCCACTAACAGCCAGCCGAGGGGGTATGTCCCTTCGGAAGAGGGTATCTTGGCTGATGTAAACAAATGACATTCCCCAAAACTGATAAAAATAATACAAAAATGAAACGACACTTGACTATACTTGTGGTACTGTTCCTGGTACTCGCGCTGCCCGCCAAAAACCGCTTTGTGAAGGTGGATGGCCCGAACCTGGTGAAGCCAAATGGCGAACGCTTGTTCATTCAGGGTACTAACCTGGGCAACTGGCTGAATCCGGAGGGCTACATGTTCGGACTGCAGAAAACCAACTCTGCCTGGATGATTGACCTCATGGTCAAGCAACTGATAGGCCCTGATGCCGCTGCAGACTTCTGGCAGGCGTTCCGTACCAACTACATTACCAAGGCCGACATCGACTTCATTGCCGCACAGGGTGCCAACACCATCCGACTGCCCTTCAACTATAAACTCTTCACCGACGAGGACTACATGGGACAAACGGGGCAGAAGCAGGCTTTCCAGCTGATAGACCGCGTGGTGGAGTGGTGCAAGGCCGACGGTCTCTACCTCATCCTCGACATGCACGACTGTCCGGGAAGTCAGACAGGCGACAATATTGACGATGGCTACGGCTACCCCTGGCTCTTCGAGAGTGAACGCTCGCAGCAGCTGTTCTGCGACATCTGGCAACAGATAGCACGCCATTATAGTGAAGAGCCGACCATCCTTGGCTATGAGCTGATGAATGAGCCCATTGCCCACTACTTTGAAAATAAAGATACGCTCTATACGCTGTTGCAGCCGCTCTACAAGCGTGCCGTCAAGGCTATCCGCACGGTCGATGAGAATCATGTCATTCTCTTAGGCGGTGCCCACTGGAACAGCTTCTTCTTTATGTTTGACGACTGGACGTTTGACAATAACATCATGTTTACCTGTCATCGCTATGGCGGACCTGCCACCAGCGAAGCCATCAAGGACTACATTGACTTTCGTGACAAGACCCGTCTGCCCATGTATATGGGTGAGATAGGCCATAACACCGACGAATGGCAGGCTAAGTTTGTCGAAGTGATGAAACAAAACAACATCGGCTATACCTTCTGGCCCTACAAGAAGATTGACAACTCCTGCATGATGGGTATCCAGCGCCCGGCAGCGTGGGACAGCGTCATTGTGAAGTTCTCGGAGACCAGTCGTAACTCCTATCAGGAGTGGCGTGAGGCTCGTCCCTCTCAGGCAGAGGCTTGCCGTCTGCTGATGGAGTATGCGGAGAACAGCCGTTTCGACCGCTGCATACCGCAGGACAGCTATATCCGGTCTTTAGGACTTGGAAAAGTGAAAAAGTGAAAAAGTGAAAAAGTGAAAAAGTGAAAGGTGAGAAAGTGATATAATAAAAACGTTATAATATGAAACAGTCAAAGAACAACATGGTAGGAAAGTGGGTGCGGGGGTTGCTTTTAACTCTTTCACTTTTTAACCCTTTCACCTTCTTACCTTTAACCGCACAGGTCTATCTGGACGAGACGCAACCTCTGGAGCAGCGCGTGGAGGATGCACTCCGTCGCATGACGCTCGATGAGAAGATAGCCATCATTCATGCACAGTCGAAGTTCAGCGCTCCTGGCGTGAAGCGTCTCGGTATTCCCGATATGTGGACCGACGACGGCCCTCACGGCGTGCGTCCCGACGTGCTGTGGGACGAGTGGGAGCAGGCTGGCCAGACGAACGACTCGTGCGTGGCATTCCCTGCGCTGACCTGTCTGGCTGCTACGTGGAACCCGCAGATGGCTCGTATCTATGGTGAGAGCCTTGGTGAGGAGGCGCTCTATCGTGGCAAGGCCATGATTTTAGGCCCTGGTGTCAATATCAACCGCACACCGCTTAACGGCCGTAACTTTGAGTACATGGGCGAGGACCCTTGGCTGGCTTCCCGTATGGTAGTGCCCTATGTGCAGGGCTTGCAGTCGAAGGGCGTTGCCGCCTGTGTGAAGCACTATGCGCTGAACAATGACGAGGAGTATCGCCATCAGGTGAATGTCATCGTCTCCGACCGTGCCCTGCGTGAGATCTACCTGCCTGCCTTTGAGGCAGCCGTCAAGGAGGGTGGGGCATGGGCCATCATGGGTGCCTACAACCTCTATAAGAACCAGCACAACTGTCACAACGAAATCCTGTTGAACCGCATCCTGAAGCAGGAGTGGGGTTTCGATGGTGTAGTAGTCAGCGACTGGGGTGGTGCCCACAACACCGATGAGGCAGTACGCAATGGACTCGACCTGGAGTTTGGCACGTGGACCGATGGTCTGACCATGGGTGCTACCAATGCCTACGACAACTATTATCTGGCCTTGCCTTATAAGAAGGCCATCCAGGAAGGACGCTATACCACCAAGGAACTTGACGAGAAGGTGCGCCGCGTGCTGCGTCTGCACTTCCGTACCACCATGAACCGCCAGCGCCCGTACGGTTTCCTTTGTTCGGAGGCACACTACGATGCTGCCCGCAAGATTGCCGGCGAGGGCATCGTGCTTCTGAAGAATGAGCAGCATGTGCTGCCGATCCAGCAAAATGCCAAGGTCCTTGTTGTCGGTGAGAACGCCATCAAGATGATGACCGTGGGTGGCGGCTCTTCATCGCTCAAGGTGCAACACGAGGTGCTGCCGTTGGACGGACTGCAGTCGGCTCCCAATTCTCAGTTCACCATTGACTACGCCCGTGGCTATGTCGGTGATACCGTGCAGAGCTATAACGGCGTGACTGTAGGCCGTAGCATTGCTGAAAGCCGTACTCCTGCCGAGTTGCGTGCTGAGGCTGTCGAGAAGGCCAAACAGGCAGATGTGGTCATCGTCTTCGGTGGACTTAACAAATCTGACTTTCAGGATTGCGAAGGTCATGACCGCCGCCAGTACGAGCTGCCCTACGAGCAGAACGAGCTGGTGGAGGCATTGGCCAAGGTGAATAAGAACATTGTCTTCGTCAACATCTCCGGTAATGCTGTTGCTATGCCGTGGATTGACAAGGTGCCTGCCGTCGTACAGGGATGGTTCCTCGGTTCCGAGGCCGGAAATGCGCTGGCCGATGTGTTGACGGGACGTGTGAACCCCAGTGGCAAGCTGCCCTTTACATGGTTCCGCCAGCTCAGCGACGTAGGAGCTCACAGCCTGAATACCTATCCCGGCACCTGGCGCGAGGGTCACGATGTCATCGACGAGGAATACAAAGAAGACATCTTCGTGGGCTACCGCTGGGCGGACCTCTCTGCCAAGCGCAAGAAAGAAATGCTTACCGCTCACCGCTCACCGCTCACCGCTCACCGCTCAACTCCCCTCTTCCCCTTCGGATATGGTCTTTCCTATACTACCTTTGACGTTACCGTCAACGGACATGAGGGTGGCGCAGACGTGAGCGTTACCGTTACCGTAAAGAATACAGGCAAGGTGGCTGGTGCAGAGACCGTGCAGCTGTATGTCGGTCCTGACAAACCCGATAATTCTCGTCCTGTGAAGGAACTGAAAGCTTTCCAGAAGGTCTGGCTGGAGCCAGGCGAGAGCAAGACCATTACGCTGACAGCCAGCCGCCAGTCGCTTTCCGTTTGGGACGAGGCTGCCGGTCAGTGGACCTTCATCCCCGGCACCTACCGCGCATACATTGGTACATCATCAAATACTAATAGTAGTTTTAAGTTAAATTTATTGTAGTTAGTAGTAGAGTTAGTTTCACATTTTCAAGGAGAAGGGCGCGTGCGTGAGCATACGCCCTTTTTTTCGCTGAAATATTTGGCGGATTGGAAAAGATAGCGTATCTTTGCCCTCACTAACAACCCTAAAAGCAGAAAAGTATGGAAAAGTACGGAAAACTGATTCAGGCCGCAATACTGGCCGTGGGACTCTTGCTGCTCGGACTGTGCATCAAGAGTGGTATTGACAACTTTACCAACAAGGACCGTCGCGTCACCGTGAAGGGACTGGCGGAGAAGGTGGTTGATGCCGACAAGGTGACATGGAACCTCTCGGTGACCTATGTGGGTGACGATTTGGACGGCCTGTTCAAACTGCTGAACAGCAAGGTGGACGTTATCCAGCAGTATCTGAAGGACAACAAGGTGAGCGACAAGGCAAAAATCACCATCAACTCGTTCTCTATTACCGACAACAATGCCAACGTGTGGAGCGAGCGCAGACCGACCTACCGCTACTCTGTAACCCGAAGCCTGAACGTGGCCTCTAACGATACGAAGCTCATCAGTGAACTGAAGGAGAAGGCTGCCGACGACTTGCTGGAGAAGGGCGTGATGCTCGACAACAACTATGCCAACTACGAGTACACCAAATTCCAGGAGCTGAAGCCCGAGATGATGAGCGAGGCCATTGCCGCTGCCGAGAAGACGGCACAGCAGTTTGCCGAGAACAGCCACTCCACCATCAACAAGATTGTGGAGGCTGGACAGGGTGAGTTCAGCATTGACGATGCCGACATTCCCTACCAGAAAAAGGTGCGTGTGGTCTCCACAATCACCTACTCGCTGAAGGACTAAAAAGCATAAAATTGCTATAAATGTGCATTTTACACATTTATATGCAGTCCACTTTGAGAGAGTATTGATGAATATGTAACTCTCCGAGTATCAGGAAATTATAATTATTAACGCCGTCAAAAATCCACTTTTGGACTTGACGGCGTTTTTTTGTGCTCTTATTTTTGCTACTTTTGCACCAGAAATTTTAAAACGTTCGACGCTAACTATTATTTTAGTTGTTGCAAAAATGAAAAAAGTAAAAGCATTATTGACCTCTTTCATGATGGCGTTTGTGGCAAACGCGATGTTTGCACAGACGCCAACAACCGTTACCGTTACCTTAACTTCGGAAATAAGTTTAGCCTCTGCGTTAACTACAGCAGGCGTAACTGATGTAACCGCTGTGACCTCATTAACCGTTTCTGGCCCCATGAAGGATGTAGACATTGCTACCCTTCGTACATTGACCAACATGACAACCCTTGATATGACGGATGTGACGCTGGTGCCGGACTTATATAAAGAAGGTGATGAACGACCTGTAGGTAAAAATGTAGGAGACCCTAAAAGTCCTTTCATTGAAGCCGTTGACAGCGTATGGACGACAGAGCTCGGTCCAATAGGTCAGAATGCCCCGGTTCCTCATGGAATAACAAGTGCAACCAAGTTGCCGTCACATATCTTTGACGGCATGGAAAATCTTCAGAGTGTGACCATCCCTACAACAGTGACTACTTTTGGTGACTACTGTTTTATGGATTGCGAGGCATTGACTACTGTCAATAATATAGATCTGGTGACAGACCTTGGCGGTCATACTTTTCTTTGGTGTACTTCGTTGCAGAGTTTCGAAATACCCAATGATGTAACAGAATTGCACAGCACATTTATGGGCTGTACTGCATTGACGTCTGTCACCTTCCCCGCAAATCTGACAACCATTGCAGGTGCTTTTGCACGTTGCATAAACTTTAATTTGATTAATGGTGCAATACCCTCCACGGTAAGAACTATTGGCGACTATGCTTTCTTCAAGTGTGAGAGCTTGACTAAAATCGTGTTGCCAGAAGCTGGTCTGACGAGTCTTGGCGGTTTTGCCTTCGACTATTGTTCCAGTTTGACGGAGGTGGTAAATTTTGATAAAATAAATTTAGGTGAGACACAAGTAGAATTGGATAATCATCAGTTTGCAACTGTCACACAGGCCATTCCCTCCTACTTGTTTAAGAATTGTGTCAATCTTGAAACGATAACATTCCCGAACAATATAGGTGCAGTAGGTGGCTATGCATTTATCAATTGTACGAAACTGAATAGTACCATCACTTTGAGTGAGAATCTGAGGTATGTGGGATACGAAGCCTTTGCTAATTGTCAGAATCTGGAATTTGTGCCTCAGGCTGGTGGTACATTATTACCAAGCTCGCTGACAACTATTGCAAATTTGGCTTTTGTTGATTGCACAAAATTTGTTGGCCCCATTAATTACCCGTCACAGGATGATAACACTATTCACCATGGGGTATTTTGGCGCACTGGTGTTACAGGGGTGAACATTCCTGATGGTATTACTACGATTGAAGCACATGCCTTTGAAAATACAACTTTTGTAGAATCGAATAAGGTCCTGCAAATACCAGCAAGTGTGACAAATATCGGTGTTGGGGCCTTTGCAAACAATCCTGGTATTACAAAAGTGGTCATTGCGAACGGCTCAAATAGAGACCTTTTTGTTGATGAATGGGCTTTCAATAATCTTGCAAACCTTGAGGAGGTGGTCTTTGGAGATGGTTTGCAAAATATCACTCTCAAATACCATGCATTCTCCTATAATAAAAAAACAAATAAGGTCGTCATACCAGCAGGTGCTAATGTGATGGTTGGCGTAGAGAGCTTTGTCGAGAATGACAAACTCGCTCTGGTCGATCTAGGCGAAGGTGCAAAAGTTATCGATATTGACCGTGCAGGCTTTGCAGGTTGTCTCACGTTGCCGAATGCAGTGGCTAACCGTTTGATGCAAGACCTGACGGAGATAAAGGAAGCAATATTCTTTAATTGTGAATCATTGACTGATATCGTGATACCTTCTGGTGTTACGAAGATTGACAAAGATGCCTTTGGAGGTACTATCAGCCTTAAAATGATTACTGTTTCAAGATCTACAGCTCCTGAAACCGTGACGACAGGAACTAGAACATGGACTAATCCTGATACTCATTTGGAAGAAACTATAGAAGTAGTAACCTATCCTTTTGGTGAGAATACCATACCGAACCAGTGTATGATCAACTTCACAGGAGAAGCAGATAATTCTACGGCTATTGATTCTTACCGTGCAAATCCTGAGTTCATGCGTCTGCTGACCAAGACGCTGGATGAGTC
>JAEEGH010008125.1_pt1 | contig 24959 bp, 16 predicted proteins | sample 9134181 | NCBI WGS metagenome assembly JAEEGH01 (sample SAMN16246544, study PRJNA631951) | gut metagenome | biome: gut microbiome; feature: rumen; material: DP-attached | host: Bos | place: Iran: Karaj | collected 2018-10
GCTTCGCGGCTCGGGCGCACCCTCTTGCGACCTTGCTTCGCAAGGCTCCTCGCTTCGCTCGTCGGGGAACCTGACGGCTTCGCCGCAGGTGCATCTCGCCCTCGGGGGATACCGCCATCAACTGAAAGCGCGCTGGAATCGGCTAAAAGGCCGAGAGATCGCCGGACCGGCGATTGACGGGCGCTGTACAAAGAAACAGAGGCTTGTCGCAGATGCTTCGGGACAAAAGCGGGGCTTCCCCCGACACGAAAAAACACGAAAACGGCTTGCTGGTAAGGTTAAAAGGTTAAAGGGTTAAAAGGTTAAAAGCTTTCTCCCGTTCCCCATTCCCCGTTCCCCGTCACACCACGCATTGCATATTCGTGTAGCCCCGAAGGGGCGTATTCGTGTGTCGCGCAGGCGACATTCGTGTCTTGGCGAGCGGCGAAAGCCCGTAGGGCTGGCTGCGGCGCGGCACATCCCGCGAAGGACGCATGCGATGTGTTGGCGAGCTACTAGTCGACGTGGGGAAGTTTGGCATGCGGACTTCAAACGGGTATGGGACGCGCCGCAGCCAATCGCGCATTGCGCGATTCGCCGCAAGGCCAAGGTTCGTGGTCGCGCGTAAGCGCTAGTAATGGGGAACGGGGAATGGGGAACGGGGAACGGCAGTGCTGCCATTTGCCTTCTCCAAACCCTACCTAGGAAAAAGGAATTTCCAGCGAAATTTCGATTTCCAACGTAGGAAATTTCCGTTTCCAACGTAGGAAATTTTGAATGCTAGCGCAGCAAGTTTTGAATACAGACAAAAAGAGTTTTGTCCATAAACAAAAGATCGTGCGTCAACAGTCAAAAATCCGGACAATAACAGGCATTTCGCTGAGCTTTCGCAGGTTTTCCACGAAGATACCGCAAATGACGCGGGCGGCGGCGGGAGCGGCTACTTGATTTTCCAGGAAGGCAGGAGGTCTGACGCGACAGAGACGCCTGTCGGCCAGGAATTGTCCTTGTTGAGAATGGTAAGCTTCTTTGAAGAGGGATTTCGATCCTTGCCGCGGGTAACCACGGTCTTCGCCGCGCCAGACCACTTCATCCTGCGCAGCGCAATGGTGCCAGGGCTGTCATCCGGATTTGCTGCGGTTCCATTGCCGGACGGAATCCGTATCGGACGGACATCGAAGACGTCCACAAGGCTCTTTACTCCTGAAACCGCGCATTCGTCGAAGCCGAGCCTGCCGATCGTGTAGACGCCAAGCCGCAGAAAAGGCGCATCGGCGTGCATGTCTATCGTGCACCCCTTGAATACAAGGTCGGCTGGCTTGTCCCAGTAGTTGCCGGCGACAGTCGTGTCGTCAAGCCTGCAGTTGAGCATCTTGACGGTCGCTGCGTCGAGCCCGAAGAGCGTGCACTTCGCGAAGTCGCAGTTCTTCGCCAGCAGGGAGCCGCCGACGAGCTTGTCGAACTTCACGTTGGAGAAATGGCAGCGTTCCCAGACGTTCGACATGTAGAGGCGGCTGAAGGAGGAGTCCTTCACGGTGACTTCAAACCAGCGTCCGCCGGGAAAAGGCTTGTAGGTGCTGCCGTCCGAGCAGTTCTCGAAGGTGCAGGCGTAGGCGTTTGCAATCCTTGCGGACATGTTGCGGAACGTGCAGTTCACGACGCGGCCGGCATCGCCGACGTCGATATTGAACGAGCCCTTGCCGCCTTCGAACAGGCGGCCGGAGAGAACGTAGTCCCAGTTGTCGGGCCGCGTCTTCGATTCGTTGAGGCCGAGGCTGACGCCCTTCGCGTACGAATTGCCCTCGAAGCGTCCGTATCCGGAGCGGAGCCTGCTGTCGCAGCGGTACGTGCCATATCCGACGCTGTTGTTCCTCACGCACGGCGAATGAGTGCGCCCCCAGAAGTAGATGTCGCAGTCGTTTTCCTCGAGGATGAAGTTGTGCCCTGCGCAGGTGAGAATCGAGTTGTTGACGGGATTGCCGCTGAAGACGTTACGGTAGAAGTAGACGTCCTGCATCTGGTCCCACCCGTCCTCCGCGTCAAAGGCGCAGCGCGCCGCGCATTCGCCGGACCGAGTGAAGAAGTTGCCCTCGAAAAGCATGTTCTTCATCGCGGACGCCGCGTAGCCGACGCAGCGGCAGTGCTCGAAACGGCAGTTTCTGACAGCGCAGTTGACGGGAATGCGGAATGCCGTGAGCCTGAGGCCGGCCTTGTCCGCGGCGTCGGCGCTTTCGTCCTCGACGGAGACGCGGATGAACGCCGCGTCCGCGGGAATCCACATTTCGCGGTATTGCCACGAGGTCTCGGACGAGATGAACCTGCGCCTCTGGTCGTACCACGCGACCGTCATCTGCCAGGAGCGCGTAGCGCGGCCCTGGTAGCCTAGGTACTTCGAGACCTGAAGACGGCGGACGCCCTTGCCGACGACGCTACGGATGTCCTTGAAGTCCGTGGTGAAGCGAAACGCGTCCGCAGCATCCACCTCGCCCGTTTTCGCGTCGAGGCCGCCTGGAACGAACTTTGGCAGAGTCTCGTAGAAGAACGAGAGGCCGCCTGCGGAATCGCTGCGGATGCCGTTCTGGCCGCCGTAGCCTGTGATGTCGGCCACCTTGACGCGCTCGACGGTGCAGTAGCGCGAGTCGCCGCCGATCTCGAAGCCGGCGGGCCACTCCGAGTTGTTCGGCGAATGCTCGTAGTCGTGCGACCAGTAGTCCCCTTCCAGCGTGCCGCCGACGAGATGGGCGTCCGTAACGCTCGACATGCGGACCATCACGGAGCTTGGTCCGGCGAAGCCGTTCTGCTTGAGGACGGCCTTGCCGAGATAAAGCGTCATGTTGCTCGGGACGAACAGGGAGTTAGTCCAGGAGATGCGGTAGGTGCCGGGCAGCATCACGAACATGCGGAAGCCTGCCGCGGCCTTGTCGTTTATGAGCTTCTGGAGTCCTGCAGTCGTCGCCGCGGCGGCCGCCTCGACTGCGGCCTTGTCGTAGCCCTCGTCATAGGCGATCTTCGCCTGCTTGAACGCCTTTACGGGCACGTCGCCGGTCTTGGGATCAAGCGGGACGGTCACTGTGTAGCCCGGCACCCCGGAGCGCTTCTCCCTGACGATGCGCTGCTTGCCGTCAGCGCCGACATGCACGACTCGCTCGATGTCGCCGTCGTTGCGTATTCCATATGCCTTAAGGTCGGCCTCGGACATGGTATAGACCTTGTCGGAGGACACCTTTAGATCGGCGGCGTCCAGCACGCGGAAGTCGTGGATCACGCGGTGCGACTCGCGGCCTTTTGCGTCCACTGCCCACACGCGCATTTCGTACGAGCCGACTGGAAGGCGCCCCAGGTCGAACTCGGCGTCGCCGCTCCTAAGGCCGCCGAGAGTCAGGACGGTCGGCCTGCCTCCTCCGGCGAGACGGTACTCGAGGTATGCGGTAAAGGAATGCGAATCGTCGAGAAAGCGCAGCTTGGACGAGTCGAAGTCCGTGACGAAGAAGCCGACCTTAACCGCTTCGCCAGCCTTCACCGTGGGCTTTACGTAGTATGTCGAGATGTACGGATACCTGAACCTGTCGGGCGGCTGGTAGCCGTCGTCCTTGGCAAGGGCGCTCTTCATGACCGACGGGTCGGTGAGATAGCCGGGGAGGACCGCCTGGGCGAAAGCCAGGCGGGATGCCGCGGCGACGGCAAACAGCGTAAGTATTCTCTTCAGCATTCCTCGTTCTGATTAGGTTTTCCTCAAACAGCGATTCCTTCACAACGCGCACGGGAAATTGTAGCATATAAGCGCCGTCGCCGCCAGTATACTTTCGTACCATTGCAAGGGAATCGCCGAACCGAACGAGGGAGTCGCCGCCGTCAGCGGACGAACACGCACATTCCAGGGGCCTGGACGCCGGCAAAGGGGTTCGGAAACCAGGAGACCGGCGACATACTCGGCATCAACGGAGCCAAAGCCCACCTCATCGCCCGCAGCCGAAGCAAAACAAGCGTCCGAGCACAAGCCCGGACGCTCCAGTCTGACTTTCGATCTAAATGGCTTAAGCCTCGGGCTTCGTCTTCTTGAGACCGAGGCCCCGGCTGCCTTCCTTCCACTCGCCGCGCTTCTGGAGCAAATTGACTCGCTCGAAACGCTTCAAGACGTTGCGCTTGGAAGTAATCTTACCCGACCCTTTAAGAGATGCATGCTGGCTCATTTTTCTTCTGTCCTTTCGATGGGCGCGTATTATATCATTTTGCGTCGGACTTTTCAATGGACCCCTTCGCATCGGAGGCCGCGTCTGCACCCTCCTTGGCGGGGACGAACTGCTTGAAATCGTCCGCATGGGCGACGATCGTGGCCTTCTTCATCTCCTCCTCGACGAAACCGGAGACGAACTTGCGGGAATCTTCCTCCTGAAGGCGCTTGATGACGGCGGCCTTCTCGGGCACCGGCCTCGCGCCGACGGACTTGACGAGGATGTGGCTGGCCCTGACGCGCTCGTTCTCGGCGGGCTTGTCGCCGGAGGCCTCGACCGCGGGAATCTTCTTGGTCACGAGGATGAGGTGGTAGCCGAACTGCGTCTTGATCGGGTCGGAAACCTTGTTCACGGGCAGCTTGAAGGCGGCCTCGTCGAACTCGGGAACCATCTGGCCGTGCGTGAACTCGCCGAGGTCGCCGCCCTTCGCCGAGGACGGGCAGGCGGAATTCGCCTTCGCGAGCTCTGCGAACTTCGCGGCGACTTCAGCCTCGGGAACCTTGTCGAGCTGGGCCTTGAGGTCCTTGATCTTCGCGACTGCCGCGGCTTCTGCAGAGGCGACGGCTGCGTTGTTCGACACGATGGTGGCGATTTCGGCCTCGGCCTTCGCTTCGAAGTCGTTGTTGGGCAGCTTGGACTTGATCAGCTTGTCGATGAGGATGCCGTTGTCGAGCTCTCTGCGGGCGCGCTCCTCGCCGAGCGGGTACTTCTTGAAATGCTCCTCGAGCGTCTTGGGAGCGTCAGGCGCACCGGCAAAGGCCTTGAGCATCTGGTCTTCGCGCTCCTTGCGGTCGGCGTCGGTCACGAGGAAGCCCTCGGCCTTGGCCTTCTTGGCGAGCACGTTCTCGAAGATGAAGTTCTTCGCGATCTGGTTCTGGATCATCTGCTTGTAGAAAGCCTTCTGATCCTCAGGCACGCGGCTGCCCTGCGCGGCGAGAATGGCGTCAACGTCGGCGTTGACGGCCGAACGCGTGAGATTCGCCCCGTTGACCGTGAGCACGATCTCCTCCTGCTTTGTGGCGTCGCCGTCGCAGCCTGCGAACAATGCGCCGACGAGAACCGCCGCGCCGATCTTCTTTATGTTCATCTTGATTACCTTCAGTTTAGGTTTGTAGAAGCTTCATCACGCAGCGGCGCACCTCAGACGCGCACCCGACGTGGAGATTGTAGTATACACCAACTACCCTAAGCGCGTCAAGTGGAACGGGCGGCGGACGACGGGGCGAAGCGTACACGGCGCGGATGAACCGCGCCGCCTCAGGCGACACCGGAAGCCGCCTTTCGCCGCGCACGGCGAACGCGCCGGACTCGGCCTCAACCTCAGGCGCAAGGCCCAGGAGATGCAGGGACTCAAGCTCGAAGGCCATTACCGCCGCGAGCCTGCGGTCCCGCACGGCCGCCGCGACGTCAACGCGGCCTGCCGAGCACTCGCACAGCCTGTCGAGCGCATCGGAGAGGAGCCCGTGCCAGGCGGCGCACTCCGGTCCCTGCGGAGACAGCCGCGACGCCAGCAGACGCAGGTATCCGGCCGCGGCAAGCGAACGGTAGTCGTCGCGAAGCTCGTCGCGCCGCTCCAGCGCGGAGCACTCCCTTAGCGCGTGAAGTTCGCCGCGGGCGCGCGCATAGTAGACGATTTCGCACGTGTAGTTCAGGTCGTACTGGCCCAGAAACGCGCTCTTCGGCCGCGCCGCGCCCTTGACCACGGTCGGCACGATCCCTGCGGGCGTGAGCCAGTTCACGACATGGCTCGTCATAGACCAGGGAGAAATCGAAAGGCAGATCGCCTCGGACTTCACGGTCTCGCCAGCCATAGCGCGCCGTCCGGAGTCAGTGCTCCCTTATAGTGCCCTTCAGGACGGCGATGAAGGCGGACTGCGGCACGTTGACGTGGCCGAACTCCTTCATCCTCGCCTTGCCGCGCTTCTGCTTCTCCAGCACCTTCATCTTGCGGGTGACGTCGCCGCCGTAGAGCTTGGCCAGGACGTCCTTGCGGAACGGTCGGATGTCCTCGCGCGCGATGATCTCGCGGCCGATGGCCGCCTGCACTGGAATCTTGAACTGGTGGGGCGGGATCGTCTCGGCCAGAGCCTTGCACATCTGGACGCCGCGCGCGCGGGCCTTGTCGCGGTGGACCATCGTCGCGAACGCGTCCACGGTCTCGCCGTTGAGAAGGATGTCCATCTTCACGATGTCCGACGTCTGGTAGCCGGCGGGCTCGTAGTCCATCGAGGCGTAGCCGTGCGAAACGCTCTTGAGCGTGTCGTGGAAGTCGATGAGTATCTCGTTGAGAGGCAGCATGCAGTGGAGCATCACGCGCCGTGCGTCCATCGTCTCGGTGCCCTCGACGAGCCCTCGCCGGTCCATGACGATGCGCATGACGTCTCCGATGGACTCGGAAGGCGTGATGATCCTGGCCTTAAGCACCGGCTCCGATATCGACTCCAGAGCCGAAGGGTCGGGCATCTGGAGGGGGTTGTCCAGATCGCGCTCCTCGCCGTCCTTCAGCTTGAGCTTGTAGACGACGCCCGGAGAAGTCGAGATTATGTCCAGCCCGAATTCGCGGCGCAGGCGCTCCTGCACAATCTCCATGTGAAGCAGCCCGAGGAATCCGCAGCGGAAGCCGAACCCGAGCGCCAGCGAGCTTTCGTGGTGGAACGTGAACGCCGAGTCGTTCAGGTGCAGCTTCTCCAGACCCGCCTCGACCTTCTGGAACTCGTCGGTGGACATCGGGTAGATGCCGCAGAAGACCGTAGGTCGTATGTCCTGGAAGCCCTCGAGCGCATCTGTCGCGCCGAGCCTGGTCGTGGTCACCGTGTCGCCGATCTTGATCTCGCTGGGATCCTTCACCGTGCCGACTATGTACCCGACCTCGCCGGCCGAAAGGCTGTCGACCGGCTTCTTTGTCGGCGAGAAGATGCCGACCTCGTGCACGGTAGTGGAGACGCCGGAGCCCATGAACGTCACGTTCTGCCCGGCCTTCAGCGAACCGTCCACTATTCTGACGTACGTGATGACGCCCCTGAATTCGTCGAACACCGAGTCGAACACGAGCGCCCTGAGAGGCGAATCGAGTCCGCGCGTTGTGGGCGGCGGTATGCGGTTGACTATCGCCTCCAGAACATCCGGGCACCCCATGCCCGTCTTGGCCGACACAAGCAGCGGGTCGTCCATCGGTATAGCCAGGACGTCCTCTATCTCCCGCGAGACCTCAGCGACGTCCGCGCCGGGCAGATCGACCTTGTTGAGGACGGGCACGATCTCCAGCTTCGCGGACTGCGCGAAGTACGTGTTGGCGACGGTCTGCGCCTCGACTCCCTGCGCCGCGTCCACGACCAGCAGCGCCCCTTCGCACGCGCCCATCGACCTGGAGACCTCGTACGCGAAGTCGACATGGCCGGGCGTGTCGAGCAGGTTGAAGAGGTACGTCTTGCCGTCCTTCGCCGTGTAGTGCATCGAGACCGGGTGCGACTTTATGGTGATGCCGCGCTCGCGCTCGAGGTCCATCGCGTCGAGGGTCTGTTCCTTGAGCTCGCGCTGCGATATCGCGTGCGTGAGCTCGAGGATGCGGTCGCTCAGCGTCGTCTTGCCGTGGTCGACGTGGGCGATGATGCAGAAGTTGCGGATGTTGTCGAGAGTCACTTTATTTTGGCTTCGGTGGCCTTCACCCTGTCCCAGGCCTTGTTGTAGAGCTCCATGACCTCGGGCCTTCCGTCAAAGCCCTTGAGCACCTGGCCGCGGGCCAGCACCTCCGGCTTGAGCACGATAAGGTCGCGGAACTCCGCATCCAGAGCCTCTATGCCCGGCTTGACCGGCATCGGGCCGCAGATGAACTCCATGTTCAGCTTGGCGATGTCGCCTTCGTAGACGTAGTTGATGAAGGAGTGCGCGAGGTCGGGGTTCGGCGCGCCTGCCGCGACGACCATTTCGTCGAACGCGATCGCAAAGCCTTCGCGGGGCAGCGCAAAGCCGATGTCGACGCGAGCGGGGGCACCGGCCTCCTCGTCGCCCACAATGACCTGCATGATGTCGGTCGAATACCCGTGGCCCAGCCACGTCGACCCGGCGGGAACCTCGGTCTTGTAGCTTTCGCCGTCGAACTTGCGCACGTTCTCGCGCCACTTGAGTATCTGCGTCACGGCCGCGTCGATCTCGGCAGGGTCGGTGGAGTTGATGGAATGGCCGAGGTACATGAGCCCGCCGCCGATCACTTCGCGGATGTCGTCCAGCAGCGACACGCGGCCCTTCAGCGCGGGATTGCCGAGTATCGCCCACGTCTCGACGTCGGCGCCCTTCGGCATCTTGTTCTTGTCGTACGCGAAGCCCGTGTACGTCACCGCGTACGGCACGCTGTAGCGGAACTCCTTGTCGAGGATCTGCTTGGAGAAGAGACGGTCGAAGTTCTTGTCGACGTTGGGGCACTTGGAGTGGTCGATCTGGGCGATCATGCCCTCCCGGGCCATCTGCGCAATCTGGTAGGAGCTGGGCATTATGAGATCGTAGCCCGTGCCGCCGGCCTTGAGCTTGGCGTACATTGCCTCGTTCGAGTCGAACGTGTCGATGACGACTCGGCAGTCGTATTTCTGCTCGAACCCCTGTATGACTTCGGGCGCGATATAGTCGCACCACGTGTAGATGTGGAGCTCCGGACGCTGGGAGCAGCCCCCTGCCGCAAGAAGCGCGGCGGCGGCCATACCGACTAGTTTCATCTTGTTCATGGCGCGGATTATACCATATCCTTCCGCCGATTGCCACGGGGTCCCCGCGGTTCGACGTCAAAATTCACGGTCAGCGGGCCGGTGGAGGCGGGGGCAGACGGCCTTCCAGAGCGTCCGCAGCAATCGCCTTCACGTCGGTGTCGAAGTCCCCTTTCAGTATCCACCTCAGGAAATTCGGCTCGTTAAGCATGATCGACTTGAGCGGCTGGCCCTTCTTCTTGCCGAAGTTCACGAACAGCACTCCGTCGCGCCACCTGAACATGCCGTTGCGGTCGGCGTTTAGAGGGTCGTGCGGCACAAGGTATTCGTCGATGGCCGCAATGTCCTTGCCGGCGAGCTCGGCGTAGCGCCCGGCGTCAGCGCACTTCGAACGGGAAATCTGGGCCTTGAGCACGTCAAGAGTCGCCTTCGCGTCCTCGAGTGCGCCGTGCGCGCCTACATGCGCGCGGCCGCAGTAGTACGCAACGGCGGAAGTAAGGTCTCGGGGCTCCATCTTGTGGTATATCCGCTGCACGTCGACACGGTTGACCACGGCCGCTGCGAAGTTGCGCCCGACCCTGAAAAACTCCTCCTCGAGGCAGGGTATGTCGTAGCGGTCCGAGTTGAACCCGGCCACGTCGCACCCGCGGAAGAATTCGTATATCTCGTCGGCCTTGTCGGCGAACGTGGGGCAGTCCGCGACGTCTTCGTCGGAAATGCAGTGGATCGCCGTCGTCTCTGGCGGTATCGGAATCGTCGGGTTGAGAAGCCAGCAGCGCTCGTCCTCCGTGCCGTCGGGATTCGTCTTTACGGCCGCGATCTCGACAATGCGGTCCTTGCGCGGGAAGAGGCCGGTCGTCTCGAGGTCGAACACGACCAGCGGGCGCTTTAGCTCGATTGGGAACTTCATCTTTCACTCCTTAGGGCTGGATCGAAACGGTCGCGGAGATAGTCCGCGAGATGGTTGAAGGCAAGGACAAGCGCGAATATCGCGGCGGTGGTGAAGGCCATCTCCCACCAGACTCCCTGCCAAAGGCGCGTGCGGGCGTTGTTGATCATGACTCCCCAGCTCGGTTCGCCCTGCACGCCTATGCCGAGAAAGGAAATGAACACCTCCGTCGAGACGGCCGACGGAAAGCGCAACGAAAACTGTATGAGCATTATGTGCGAGACGTTCGGCAGTATGTGCCTGAACATTATGCGCGCGTCGGAGTACCCAAGCGTCTTCGCGGCCTGCACGTAGGCGCGGTCGCGGTGCTTCATCGTCTCGGCGCGTATGGTCCGGCATGTGCCGACCCATGTCGTCAGCCCTATGCCCACTATGACGCCAAGAAGGCCCTTGCCCACAACAAGCGATATGGCGAGTATGAAGAGAAGACCCGGCATGGACGCGACCGTCGCGCACAGCCAGACGACCAGCGAGTCGACCCTGCCGCCGAAGTAGCCGCCGAGCAGTCCCAGCAGCACTCCGAGCGGAATCGCTATGAACGACGTCAGAAACCCCACGTAGAACGCGATTCGAGCGCCCTGCACCAGCCTTAGCGCGACGGACCTGCCAAGGTTGTCCGTGCCCAGCAGATACCTGCGCCCCGTGCCAGGCGCCGGCGCAAGCGGCGGCAGATAGCGCGCGCCCGGGTCCACGGCATTGTAGACGGGCGTCTCGTCGCGCATTCTCGCCGCGCGATACTGCGCTTCGCCGTAGAGCGCCGCCGCAAGATAGGCGGCGAGCACGGCCAGGCATAGCCTAACCGAAAGCTTCATGCACCTTGGCAAGCACCGCTTCCACAACCTCGTCGAGGGTCATGTCGGACGAGTCGATCTCGTAGACGCCGTCAGCCTTCCTCAGAGGCGCGTACTTGCGGGTCGAGTCTATGGCGTCGCGGGCGAGCAACGAGGCCTTCACGGCGTCCTCGCTCTGGTCGGCGATGCCCTTCTCGACCTCCTCCTTGCGACGGCGCCGCGCACGCGCCTCGGCGGAGGCGGTGAGATAGAACCTGGCCGGCGAGTCCGGAAAGACCGCCGTCGTTATGTCCCTGCCCTCGACCACGAGGTCGCCGAACCTGACAAGGCCCTGCAGCAGCGACGTTATGCGGTCCCTTACGGCCTTCACGGACGCGACGTGCGAAGCGTGAGCGTTGATCTCCGGCGTGCGGATTCTGTCGCCTGGCAGCTCGCCGCCGACGTAGAACCGGATGGCCCCGGCCTCCGGACGGCACTCGATCTCGACCTGCGGCGCAAATGCCGCGACGGCGTCCGGGCTGTCCGTGTCGACGCCGCGCGCAAGCGCCTGCCAGGTCATTATGCGGTACAGCGCGCCGGAATCGACGTGCAGATACCCGAGCCTTCCGCCGACTATCCTCGAAACGCTTGACTTGCCTGCGCCGCTGGGCCCGTCTATCGCAATTACTTTCGACATTGTTGCTTGCTCCTGATTGGTAAAACCCTACCTCGTCGCCGACATCTCCTGCACCGCCATCAGCGCCGCGTAGCACACGAACGCCGCCAGCCATGCGAGCGCCTTGGCCCTGCCGATCGTGCACGACTCCCGCGGACGACGCCAGTTCGCACCGAACGCCAGCAGCGAAAGCGACATGACCGCGACCAGCGGCAAGTCCCTCGAAAGCACGTACGGCGAGAACGCGCGCCACCCGTTCGACTCGTCCGGCGACAGCGGCGAGATGCACGTCGCGATCCCGACAACCGCCAGCGTGTTGAAAATGTTCGAGCCCACGATGTTTCCGAGCACGAACTCGTGCTCCCCGCGCCGCGCAGACGCGACCGCGCTCGCCAGCTCCGGCAGCGATGTGCCCGCCGCAACCACCGTAAGCCCGATCACGAGGTCGGAGACCCCGACGAACCTCGCGAAGTCCACGGCTCCCCAGACAAGAACGTGCGCCGAGCCCACAAGCACCGAAAGCCCTACGACGAGCCGGACCACCGCAGCCGCCAGACCGCCGCGCCCTCCGCCTTCCGCCCCGTCTTGCGCCGCATCGGCGGCCTCTCCGGACTTCGACTTCTGGTCGATGTAGCAGTAGATCGGCAGCGCGACGGCAAAGGCCGCGATCAACGCCAGCGAGTCGGGCCGAGAGCACTCTCCGTCGGACAGGAGCCACATCGAGCCGAGCGCGATCGCGGCGAGCCCGGGACCGGCGACGAACGCGACGACGGGCCGGCAGGAGATTGGCCTTATCAGCGCCGCAAGCCCGAGAATGACCGCTATGTTGAAGATCGAGCTGCCGTACGCGTTGCCGAGAGAAAGGTTCGCATGGCCGAATGCGCCAGACATGGCGGAGACGCACAGCTCAGGCGCGCTAGTGCCGAAGCCGATGACGACCATGCCTATCACGAACGGCGAAACGCCGATCGCCCGCGCAAGCGCCGCGGCGCCGACGACGAACACGTCGCTGGACCACGCAAGCGCCACCAGCCCCCCAACCATGAACGCAATGGAAAGCCACAATGGTATGTCGGAATACATTGGCCGACAATTATACCATAATTCCGCTAAGCGCGGGGATGTGAAAGCGCGTAAACGTCCTTGAGGCGCTCCACGGATACGTGAGTGTATATCTGCGTGGTCGAGAGCGATGCGTGGCCAAGCATCTCCTGCACGCTCCTCAGATCCGCCCCGGCGTCCAGAAGATGCGTGGCGAAGGAATGGCGGAGCTTGTGCGGGGAAAGGTCGGTCGGCAGGCCCGCTCCCGCGAGATAGCGCTTCATCCGTCTCTCGACGAAGCGCGACGATATGCGCTGCAGCCTGTCGGACAGGAACACGTCCGCACTCGGCGCGACCAGGGACTCGTCAAGCTCGCCCGCATGGTTCCTCAGCCGCATCAGAGCCTCCGCCGCCCGCGAACCCAGTATCACAAGCCGGTCCTTCGACCCCTTGCCCGTGACTATCATGGAGCTGCGCCTGAAGTCCACGTCGCCCCACTTCGCGTTTGTCATCTCGCTGATGCGGCACCCGGTCGAATACAGCGCCTCGAAGATCGCACTGTCCCTCAGATACCCGTATTCGCCGACCAGCCCGTCCTTGAAGTCCTTTTCCGGCTGCGCGAGGAAGCGGTCGATCTGCTCGACCGAAAGCGTCTTGGGCAGTGTCCTCTCGCAGCGCATGCCGCGCAGCATGGAAAACGGATTGTCCCGCACCACTTCGTCCCGCTGCAGATGCCTGAAGAAGGTCCGCGCCGCGGCGAGCTTGCGCCTTATCGTGGTCGCGGCCGCGCCGTCCTCGGCAAGGGTCGCGGCGAACCTGCGCGCGTCGTTCTCGGAATACTCGGTCCACGCATACGGCGGACGGGCCTCGTCTCCCCATTTTATCGTCACCAGCTGCGCCAGGTCGGACGCATAGCCGGTAGTGGTGTACCGCGACGCATTGCGCTCCGCGGCAAGCGACGCCGAGAAGCGCATGAGGCGCGGATCGTCCGCGGCGAACTTATTCGGCCGGGGCGTCATCGGAATTCTTCAGGCCAAGCTCCTTCGCCCGCTCCGCGAAGTCCGGAATCTGCTGGCGATAGAGCGTCACGACCCTCTTGAGCGCGACGAGCTGGCGCGGCGAGAGCGAATGACGCCGTGCATACTGATCCTTGAGGGACTTCACGAACTCCTGGTCGTCGTAGACCCGCTTGCCGCGCTTAGTCGCCGGTCTCCACTCCTTGACCGACTCCATCATCTTCAGCAGCACGGGTATCGAAGGATCGGCCGGAGCCTCCTCGAAGCCGCCCGGCACGAACTCGGAGAGCTTCGCGCGCACCGCCTCGCAGTCGTCCAGCTCGCCCGCGTTCTCGCCTACCGAGCGGGCGAGTATCTGGAACTGCTTCGGCGAAAGGCCCTTGCCCCGGTCGAACTGCTCGCGCAGAGACTTGAGGAACGGGTTCCTGTCCGCGCCGCCGATGCGGTCCAGCTGGTTGAAGCAGTACGAAACGAGCTCCGGATCGGCCCTCTCGACCACGGGCTTGGCGGCTCCAAGCCCGCTGGCCTTGAGCCTCGCCTCGCAGTCGGGAATCTGGTCTGCGTACATCAGCGCCATTCTCACGAGGAACTGCAGCTGCCTCTGCGAAAGCGGCCTCTTGCCCTCAGCGGCCTGGGTCTTCACGCTCTCGACGAACGCCTTGTCGTCGTAGATGCGGCGGCCGACCTTCTTGGTGGGCTTCCACTCCTTGACGTCCCCCAGCAGCTCGAACACGGCGTCGAACTTCTCCATGGGCGGGCTCTCCTCCTCGACGATCGCCGCGATGTCCCGCAGGAACTTCGCGTAGAAGCCGGAAAGCATACTGTCCATAGACACCTTGTTCTCTTCGACGCCGTCGAGCTCCGCCTCCATCTTCGCGGTGTACCCGACCGAGAAGAGCGCGTCCATCTTCTTGACGAGCCAGTCGCACACCAGTATGCCGCGCTCCAGCGGCACCAGCTTGCGCTTGTCGTTCTTCGCGTACTCGCGCGTCTTCAGCGTCTCGATCGTCGCCGCGTAGGTGGACGGACGGCCCACGCCGTTCTCCTCCAGCGCCTTGATGAGGGACGCTTCGGAGTAGTGGGACGGGCCCTTCGTCTGCTTCTCGTCCGAAATCCACCTCAGCGCCTTGAGCTGGTCGCCCTTCGCCAGCTCCGGCAGGTACGCCACCTCGTCGGTGTCATCGTCGTCCTCGCCTTCCTTCGTCTTCGCCTTCAGCGAGAGCTTCATCACCTTGAGGAACCCTTCGAAGTCGATGCGCGTCGCCGAAGCGGTAAAGACGTACTTGTGGGCGATGGCCGGCTTTCTGGCGCCGATGGAGACCGTCGTGACGGTCGTCTTCGCGTCCGCCATCTGGCTCGCGACGAAACGCCTCCAGACGAGGTCGTAGAGCTTGAGCTCCTGAGAGTCCATGCCGGACTCGCTCGCTCTCTTGGGCGTCAGCTCGACGTCCGTCGGGCGAATCGCCTCGTGCGCCTCCTGCGCGGCGACGCCGCCCTTGGCCTTCGTGGAGAACACGTTGGGCTTCGCGGGATAGAACTCGGGCCCGCACACGCGCTCCACGAACTCGCGCGCGGCGTCGCGGGCCTGGTCGGAGACGTGCACGGAGTCAGATCTCATGTACGTTATGCGCCCCGCTTCGTAGAGGGACTGCGCGAGCTTCATGGTCTTGCCGGGAGACATGCCGAGCACGCTTGACGCCGCCTGCTGCAGCGTAGACGTCGTGAACGGCGGCAGCGCGTGCCTCGCCTTGCCCTGCTCCTTGACGCCCTCCACGACAAGCGCCGAGTCCGAGAGGTCGAGGATCATCGTGTTCGCGTCTTCCTTCGACCTGACGTCGGGCTTGCCGCCGTCGATCTTCGCGAGACGGGCGACGAACGACTTCGAGTCGCCGTCCTTCTTCGCCTCAACGCCCATAAGGTAGTAGGTCTCAGGCGTGAACGCGTCTATCTCGCGCTGGCGCTCCACAAGAAGGCGAAGCGCGACGGACTGGACTCGGCCGGCGCTGAGCGTCCTGTTGTTGACGCAGTTGATGTTCTTCCAGAGAAGCGGCGAAACCCGGTAGCCGACGAGCCGGTCGAGTATTCTGCGCGCCTGCTGGGCGTCTACGAGAGGCATGTCTATGTCGCGCGGCTCCGACACCGCCTTCAGCACGGCCGCCTTCGTTATCTCGTTGTACGTAACGCGCTTGAACGGCTTCTTGCCGGCCACCGGCCCGAGAACCTCCTTCAGATGCCAGGCAATCGCCTCCCCTTCGCGGTCAGGATCGCTCGCAAGGTATATCTCGTCTGCCGCGCGCGTCGCGGCCCTCAGCTCCGACACCACCTTCTCCTTGCCGTCGGAAATCTCGTAAGTCGGAGTGAACACCCACGAATCAGGCCCCTTCTCCGCAATCTTTATCGCCCCGCTCTCACGCGGCAGATCGCGTATGTGCCCAACGGAACTCTTGACGGAGAACTCGCCGCCCAGATACTTGCCAATCGTCTTCGCCTTCGCGGGAGACTCCACAATCAGTAGCTTCTTGCTCATACGACGCGAAATAATACACTCTCACAATGCACATGTCAAGTACCCCCCGCAAAAGTTGCCGAAAATTGCAGCCGGGATTGCACGTTCCTGCGGTCACCTCAGGATGACCTTGATGCCGTGCTGAGTGCGGCGAATCTGCCGCGCCGAGAACGCGCCAAACTGTCCCTCGCCCGAGAAAATCAGCGAAACCGGGTCCGCAACGCGCCCAATCTGCAACTTAACGGCGCCTTCGTGCGCAAGCGGCTCGCCGTTGACCGTGTACGTGACCGTCCAGATGCACGTATCCGCGTCGCGCACAAGGTCGATTCCAAGCGTGAACTCCTCAAGGTCTCGCGGTACGCGCCCCTCAAGACGCAGCCATTCGCCGTCGGCAAAGCCGTACGGCACCAGCTCGCCGCCCTCTCCCTGGAGAAACGCAAAGCCAGCCGGATCCCCAGCAGCCGTCTCAGGCAGGGCCGCCGCCCAGCCGGCGCGCATCTGTATCTCAATCGAGACGTCGCACCCGCGAGCGCGCGCCTCGTCGATGGAGAACGCGCCTTCGCCTCCCGGCACGCCGCTCCACTCGCCGCCGCTCCCTGCGTTCGGACCGGAAAAGTACGCAAACCACCACGGATTCGTCATGCGAAGCTGCGCATTGACGTTGTCCGCGACCGTCACGCCGCCTTCAAGCGCGACCCCTCCGCCGATTTCGTAGGCCACCGATTTCGAGGGGTAACTGTTCGAAATGCAGAGAGAGCCGCGTCCGGCGATAGGAATTTCGGCCAGGCGAACGGTGATGTCCTTGCCGTCCTGCTGATCGCTCCAGCCCGTCATGCGAACACGCGTCATCGAAAGCGTCGCGCCCTCGGCCACATCGACCTCTCTCGCCCCGAGAAACGGAACCTGGGCGCGGCCGTTGCCGTACCACTCCTCGTACCAGACGTTCCATGTCGCATTGCCCTCGACGGAAATCACGGCCTTGCCCTGGCCCTGCGAGCGAAACAGCGTCACCGTCGCGCCGTTGCGCAGCACGAGCGACTTCGCGCCCTCCACCTCCGTGTCGAGGCATAGCCCGCTGCCGGACCAGTTGCCGTTTATCGGATTGAGCAGCGTTCCTCCGTCCAGCACGATCGACGCAAGGTCGACAACAACTATCTTCGCCTTGCCGGACTGCGTACTCGACTTGAGATTGCCGAACACACCGCCCGAATGGACGACGACCTTCGCATCGCCTGAAAGAGTCAGATCGGCACGCACGTCCAGCGTTCCGTACACGTCAATCGTTCCGGACACGTATTCCGTCGGTACGGCGACTCTATGCGTCGTCGACGCCGGCACCATCTGGCTCCACTCGCCCTCCAGCCTGACATACTCCGGCACCGAGCCGAGAACGACGCTTGCGGCCGCGCTCCCACGGTTCAGCAACACGACCCTGGACTTGTGCGGAGTTATGGACGAGAAGTCAATGTCTCCCGCCTGCGCCGTGAGAACCAGCGTCCCAGAAGCCACGTCTATCGCGGACGGCATCGACCCGCCCAGCACGACCGTGCCGCCGCCAGACACCGTCAGCGCCGCGCCGGAAGAGAACACGACCGACGAAAGGTCGTTCGTGCTGCCAGCCGGCACAACGACCGTTCCTCCGCCAGAATAGTCCGCCGCGCCGCTCTGCCCGTCCGAGGAGCCGTCGATGTTCACCTTGCAGATGTAGTTCGCCTTGGTGGTCGCGTTGTAGCAGCCGTCATTGGCGAAGGCTATGGCCCGACGCGGCAGTCCCGCGCCGCTTTCGTCCGCAAGCGGTGCGCGGACGCGAAGGCTGACGGAATATTCGCCGAGCGGCATCGACGATGGCAGCTCGAACGCAACCTCGGCAAGGGACGTGGCGCCGCCCTCAAGAAGCCTTAGATCGGTGCCGGAGGCCGCAACTGCCGCGGACGCGCCGCCTCTGGAAACCAAGACCTCCTTCGTCTCCGGGAAAAGCAGCCTCCCGAAGCCCGTGTTCTCGATTGTGAGGCCGAGCGTCACCCTGCGTCCGGTCCTGCGCACGTCTACTCCGCGGACGACGAATCTGTAGCCCATGTGGTCTTCGCAGAACTTGGCCAGGGTCTGGCCGTCATATTCTACTAGGCTAGGCGCATTGTCGAAGCTCCACAATTCGTGGTCGAACGTCGTCGACGCAAGCTTGGCCCTGGGCGTGTTGCTGTCGGAAAGAAGGTTCCTCAGATACGAAAGCCGCGTGTCGTACCACTCTTCGACTATGTTGTACTTCGTCGGATCCAGCAATGTCGTGTGGCTGTCGAAGTATTCGGAAGTCACAGTGGCGAACTCCCCTCCGTACGGAAAGTTCCTCGCGCGCAGCTCCGCCCTTCCCTGACTGCGGCTCCAGCAGTCGGCGCCGTTGTCCCACGTGCCGTAGTCGTGGTCGTTGCCGAGATAGCCGTCGTTGAACAGGCCCATGCGCCGCCTGTGTGCGCCGGTCTCGTAGATGATGTATCGCGAAGCGCGCACAAGAAGAGGCATTCCCTCCGGCAGCACGTCAAGCCACGCAGACGTCACCTGCTTCGCATACGGACTCTCGGCGTAGCGCGAGGAATGCATCTCGCCCCATGGCCCGATCATTCCGCACTCCACGGCCGGCACGACGTCGCCAAAGCACCGCACCACCTCGCCGAGCTGCCTTATGTGCAGCAGAATCGTCTGAAAGTCGTCGGGTTCCGATCCGCACCACTTGTCGTCGGTGTAGGCGAAGCGCGGAATGCACGTTCCGCCGTTGCGACGGCATGCCGCCAGCGAGTTCGAGATGGAAAGAAGCGTGTTCGCGTCCAGCGGAATGTCGGCGCCGCCGACGAATTCGTTCGTTATGTGGGCGTAGTGGTCGTACAGGGGAACGCCGTTTGTGCTGTAGAGATAGCCCTTGGAGAACTTCTCCAGACGCCAGAGCTTCGTGCAGTTCGCATCCGAGGAGCACAGGTTCACTCCGCCCACCGACATTCCCGGCGACGTCTTCGCCCAGTCGCCCCTCGCGACGCCGCAACCCGGATTGCGTATCGTGTCCCTCACGTCTGTGAACGGGAGAGACTCCAGGGCAAGCGTCGCGGAAAGCAGAAGCGGGGCAATCAAGACCGTCACAGAGCCTCCTTCATCTGGTGAAGACCGTTTTGCTCGTCGGCATAACGGCGGTGTAGGTGTAGTAGCCGTTCTCGTCGGCGGTCGCGGAGCGCTCGAGCGCAAGCCTTCTGCCCAGGGCGTTCCTGACGTTGGCGTTCGCAAAGGCGTCGTCGCTCCTGGCGCGCAAGGAGCCGGAGCCCTCTTCGACGACTATCCTGCCCGTGTCGCCGCCCTGCCTCTGCACCTCGCCGTCGATCGTGAGCGTGTCGTTCCGACGCAACACGAGGTTGCCGCTCGGCAGGCGCAGATTGTTGAACGTTACCGACACGCCCTGAGCCGCGCTCACAAGGTTCGTGAGCGCCACGTTGCCGGCCAATACGGTGCCCGCCCAGTTCGACCCGTCGGCGAAGTAGAGCGTCGTCTCGCCCTCTCCGCATGCAGGTTCGACGACGCTCGCGGTGCCCGTGGCCGTGTTGCCGCCGGAGCGCACGACGACGCCGAACACGTTCACGTTTGCGTTGTCAAGCTCGATCGACGCATTGCCGCCGGTTATCGGAACGTCCGCCAGCGCCACCACACGTTCGCCGTTTGTGTCGCTGAACTGCCCCGGATCCCAGAACACCATGTTGCGCGTCGTGAACGTCAGCTTCGAATTCTCCGCAAGGCTGACTTCGGCAAGTCCCGCAAAAGGCACGTTCGTGGTGTCGTAAGCCGAGGTCCCCTCCAGATGCTGGTGGGGCAGATATATCTGGTAGACGCCGTTGGACGCGGCCAGCACGCCCTTGCCGCTGCCGGAAGAGCGATACGTCTCGAATATGCCGCCGTCTTCAACCACAATCGACTGGTGGCCCGCGGACGACGGACTGATCTCCAGCGCATGCTTGCCGTAGTCGCCCAGCGAGTTGAGGCGGAATTCGCATCCGCTGCCGACAACGATTCTGCCGCGCTCCGAAACCTGCGCATACCGGCCCCAATATCCGACGGACTCGAAGTCGCTGTATTTGCCGCCGTTGGCCAGACGGAATGTCGCACCGCCCTTGATCATAAAGCTGCCCAGCACGCCCCACTCTGTATTGTCAAACACAACTTCAAAGGGAGAGCTTTCAGGATTGTTGACGCCGAGATAGAAGCCGATCTGGTAATGGATCGTCAGATGGAACAAGCGGTTGCGCGAATACTGGGGAAGAAATGTCGTGCTCCTGAGCAAAAGGCTGCCAACGGCGTTGACCGTGCCGCCGACGGCAGGACAGCAGAACTCGACGGGGGATACGTTGTACGACCCATCGGGCCCCGGAACAATCGCGATAGTTCCATGATCGGAAGTCAGCCCGAAATACGTGGTCTCAACGGCAGACGCATAGCCGAAGGCAATGCCGCCGTACGTCGTGGACGCAATCGTGCCCTCAAGCAGAATGTTGACGTTCGAGAACTTCATGCCGCCTGGCACGTTAAGCGTCGACTTTGCGGCTATCGCGAGAACGGGCAGCTGATGCGCATTCGCGATGCCGGCCAAGTCCCCGACGTTCGCGACCGTGACCACGGCGCCGTTCGCGATCTCAAGGCGCGCGTTCCTGTCGAGGGTGAGCGGAGGCAGCGTTGCGTTTGTCGAAATGCGGAGCGTCGCACCGTTCTTCACTTCGATGAAGCTCCATGCAGGGAACGAGCCGGAGGAAAGAGTCGCGACGACGCCAGCGCCTTCAATGACGACGCCGACGCCTGCCGGAGGCTGCGAGCCGCCCCAGTTCGCGGCGTCAAGGACGTTGCCGCTCGTCCGGAAACTGTATGCGTACCGCATCTCCCCCGAAGAGGAGTCATGGGCGCTCGCCGCTGCTTCATGCGACGCGGCGACAACCTTCGAGCCCCTCCCGTCCGCTACCGGGAGAGGCTCCATAGCAAGCGCTGCGGATATCAAAAGCGGGACGATCATGACCGTCACCGCACCTTTCGTCACCTGATGATGACCGTAATGCCCGTCGGCACAGCGGCGGTGTATGTGTAGTAGCCGTTCGCGTCAGCGGTCGCGGAGGGCTTAAGCGCGAGTCTTCTGCCCTGCGCGTTCCTGATGTTGGCGTTCGCGAAGGCGTCGGCGCTCTTGGCGCGCAGAGAGCCATAGCCCTCCTCGACGATAAGCCTGCCCGTGTCACCGCCCTGCCTCAGCACCGCGCCGTCGATGGTGAGCGTGTCGTTCTGGCGCAAGACGAGGTTGCCGCTCGGAAGGCGCAGATTGTTGAACGTGACCGACACGCCCTGAGTAGCGTCAACAAGGTTCGTGAGCGCCACATTGTCCGAGATGACAGTGCCCGCCCAGTTCGCCCCATCCGCAAAGTAGAGAGTCGTTTCGCCCTCTCCGGCTGCAGGTTCGACGACGCTCGCAGTGCCCGTAGCCGTGTTGCTGCCGGAGCGCACGATTACGCCGAACACGTTCACGTTTGCATTGTCAAGCGCGATGGACGCATTGCTGCCGGTAATCGGCACGTCGGCCAGCTGGACAACGCGATCGCCGTCCTCGTTGCCGAACTGTCCAGCGTCCCAGAACACCTTGTTGCGCGTGGAGAAGGTAAGCGTGGAGTCATTCCCAAGCGCGACAGACTGGAATCCCGCAAACGGGATGTTCGTCGTATCGTAGATCGTCGTCGACCCGGACGACTGGCTGTAGTGCTCGTTGTAGATGCTCGGCTGGTAGATCGTGTAGACGCCGTTGGAGACAGAGAACACGCCGTTGCCGTTTCCGCTGGACCTGTATGTCTCGAAGATGCCGCCGGCCTCGACGATGATCGACTGATGTCCAGACGATGACGGAATGACTTCGAGCGGATTCGTACCATAGTCGCCCAGCGCGTTCATACGGAACTCGCCGCCGCTGCCGACGACGATTCTGCCGTTCTCGGCTATCTGGGCATACCGCCCCCAATATCCAACGGACTCGAAGTTCTTGTATGCGCCGCCGTTAATCAAGCGGAAAGTCGCTCCGCCCTTGACGTAGAAGCCTCCCATGACGCCCCATTGCGAATTGTCGAACAAGACCTCGAAAGGTATGCTGGCCGGATTGTTGACGCCGACGTAAAATCCAATCTGATAGGCTGTCGTGAGAGGGAATGCGTCTCCGCGGACATAGTTCGGCAGGAACGTAGTGCTCGCGAGCACAAGACTGCCAACGGCGTTGACCGTGCCGCCAGCCGCCGGGCAGCAGAACTGCAGATTCGAGGAGTTGTAGTCACCGGAACCGGGCTCAATCGAAATCGTGCCGCCGTTGGATGAAAGCCCGATATAAGACGTCTCCCCAGCCTCGGCATAGCCGAAGACTATCCCGCCAACGGTCGTCGCGGCGATGGTGCCGGCGAGACTGACGTTAACGTTCTTGAACTTCATCCCCCCTGGAACGTTGAGGGTCGAACCGGAAGCGACGGAAACAACAGGAATCTGGTTTGCCGTGGCGAAACCGGACAGGTCTCCGACGCTTGCGAGCGTCGCCGTTGCATTGTTCGCGATCTCGAGAGTCGCGCTCTTGTTCAGGATGACAGGAACCAGCGTAGCGTCCGTCGAGATGCGAAGCGTGGCCCCGTTCTTCACCTCTATGGAATTCCAGGCGGGCAGAGCGCCGCTGGAAAGCGTTGCGATAACGCCCGCTCCTTCAATGGAAACGTCTACACCCGCAGGCGGAAGCGATCCGCCCCAGTTCCCTGCGTCGAGCAGGTTGCCGGAAGCCGTGAACGCATAAGAGGACTGCACCTCCAAGGAAAGAGCATCGCCACTCGTAGCCAACGTCATGCCGGACGGCACAAACGGGGCAAGATCGACTTTCACCTGTTCAAGCAATTCCGAGTCAGCGCTGTAGAAAACGACCGTGCCAGCAGCGACATCCGTGAAGTCGGCCACAAAAGTCGCAGTAGAGAAGTCAGAGGGCAAAGTGTCGATTCTCGCGCCCATGGCGAGCAACTTGATGGAGGGCGTCACGCCAGAACCGATCGTCACATTGGAGAGATCGTATGTTCCGGCGGACGAAAGAGCAAGCGAGCCCGCCTCAAGCGAAATGGCGGCGGCTGTAGCAGGGGAGATGGCGAACACGCCAGCGCCGGTCTTGGTGATTGTAGCCGTCGAATCGGCGCTGAGAGACTTCGCGACGAAAGTCGCACCTGCCGCGACGTCGACAGCGACACTGGCGGATGCAGGAACGGACACTGCTACAGTCGCACCGAATTCAACGTCAGCAGTCGCGCTTATAGTACCACCACTCCAGGAGAATGCCCAAGGCACAGTCGAGAGGAAATTCCCTCCGAACTCTACTGTCCCGCCCGAAAGATTGATCGTCTCGGCGACAGACGATGACGACGACCCCGTCATGTTGATGCCGTTGGGGAAGTAGACGCTGCCTCCGGCGATATTGAACTCGTCGTGATCGTGCAGCGTATTGTCCGAGCTATTGTTCTTGGAGGTCGCGACATAAGCCGACGGCGCAAACACAAGCTTACCGCCGCTCGCCACATTGAAGTACAGCACACGACTCTGGACCGCGCCGTATATGTCTGCCTCAGCATTCGTTCCGATATGCATGGTCGTCGGACCGTGGTCTCCTAGAGAACACAAAAATGACGAACCCACAGGCAAGACAAGTTTAGTGCCGTCATGCAGCCAATAGTACTGGTAGCCCGAGCCACCAAGCTGCGTGTTAAACGTCAGTGACACAGTACTCGACACCGCGCTCAGGGACTTGTAGAGGTGAAAGCACTTGTAGTTATCGACCAACGAGGCAACTTCGTAGTCTCCATCAAGTTCAAAATACGTCGTGCCGCCCCACGTGCTTGTGCCCGGCCATGTGATGGTGTCGCCAGATTGAGGCCCTGTAGACGGGACTACGCCATCGACCAGCCAGTTCGCAGGTGACGAGAAAAGAATCAAGTCAGAATCCGAACCGTGATTTGAATGCCCAAGACTTTCGTTGAGCGTATAAACCGCAGCCGATGCGCTTGAGACAAAAAAAGCGGAACAGACCGCAGTGCCGACAACACGAAGGTTTTTGGTATTGATAAACATACTATTAGACCTCACTTTCCAAAATAGTTGCCTTTGACTGCCAAAATTATACCAAACTATATCGTCCGTTGCAAGTGCCAGTGCAACTTGGAGGTTCCCCAGTTTTCTAGAGGTCTGCCGAGCCCTCGCGACCCCGTGCGCTGATTTTGCGTCTTTCGGCACTTGAACGTTGCCCTCCCTGGTCGATCTCCGCTATAATGCGAAGTGCTAAACCCGAACAGGGAGGGGCAACACCATGTATGATACCACGATCGCGGCGAAGCTGCTAGGCCAGCTCGACTCTTTTTTGGGGAGGATTTCTCCCCATTTCCCCAAGCCCGTGGCCCGTTTCATAGGCGACATGATGTATGGCATCATGGCGGAGAAGGACGTGAAGCTCACTTCCGTCGTCCGCGCACTCAAGGAGGGAATCACCCCGAAAAAGGGGAACTACTGCAAATTGTCTTGTTTAGGGGTTCAGGTCGATACCATTTCTCCTTGCGGGTTTGAAACTGGTAGAATTATTGCATAATTAACGTGCCAATGTGAAAATGTTGCCAATTATCTCCGCAACTTCATCGCTGTCGCCACACCAGAGCCGACGGGGGGACCCCATCATTGTAGATTCGGCGAAGCCGAACCCGCAAGGCGCTCAAGCGTCTGCGTAAGACCGAGGGGGACATCGTGGTTGAAGTAAGATGAGTGTAGAGAAAAAAACCACGAAATACACGAAATACACGAAAGAACTGTCCGGTCTTCGGTATAGTACGAAGTGCCTGGTTGCAACGCTGGGTATTAACGCGTTTTCTCCCTTTCCAGTTGTGTTTTGAGCGTTTACTGCCCGTGTACGCAGTGTCTGCTACCGGTGTACGCGGCGTTTGCTAGGCGTGTACGTGGGAGTTTTGACGTCATTACACCATAGAAGTGACGTCACTTCAATGGTATATTGACGTCACTTCACCACTGAAGTGACGTCAAAAC
>JAEEGH010008126.1_pt1 | contig 24958 bp, 22 predicted proteins | sample 9134181 | NCBI WGS metagenome assembly JAEEGH01 (sample SAMN16246544, study PRJNA631951) | gut metagenome | biome: gut microbiome; feature: rumen; material: DP-attached | host: Bos | place: Iran: Karaj | collected 2018-10
GACAACCGCGCACCGCTGCTGTTCCCCGAGATCGTACACGGAAACAATGCTTCGTGGTCGCTGCTGAACGGCGGAGACGGAGATCTGCACACAACGATGGTACTTCGCAGCACTTACGGCAAGGGAAGAGTATTTATCCTGTCTATACCCGAGAATGACGCCGATCTGTACAAGCTCCCGGGTGCCACGATGGATGTTTACCGCCGCGTACTGAACGGCGAAGGCAATACAACATACGCGAGCGGCAGGGACACCTCGCTGTTTACCTATGACGACGGTTCGATGATCCTGTACAGATATGTGAAGGGCAATGTTCATTCCACCCGTGTTGTGCTTCATACGAGGCAGCAGGTGCAGGCACTCCGCGATATGGTGAGCGGACGTACGATCCCTGCGCGGAAGATCACCTTCCGCGAGGATTTCGAGACAGTTACCGAATACATTGCCGAGGTTATCCTGATGCCCGGCGTAATAAGCAGCTTCGTATGGGAAGATGAACAGATTTGAACGGCGATCAACGCGCAGAATGGGGGTTTTACATGAAGAAGAGAGCATTATTTATCGGCGGAACAGGTACCATCAGCACCGCTATCGTTAAGAGACTTGTTAATGAACTGGACTGGGAAGTATGGGTACTGAACAGGGGCAACCGTGACCATGTGCTGCCTGAGGCTGTTCACAGGATCACGGTTGATATCAATGACGAGGCAGCGGTCATCGAAAAGCTCAGCGATATGACCTTTGACGTTGTCGGTGAGTTCATAGGGTTCCATGTATCGCAGGTTGAGCGCGACTACAGGCTTTTTGCCGGAAAAACAAAACAGTATATCTATATCAGTTCGGCGTCGGCTTACAACAAGCCTGCGGCAAACTACATCATCACCGAGGGCACGACGCTCGCGAATCCCTACTGGCAGTATTCCCGCGACAAGATCACCTGCGAGGAGTTCCTGATGAAGAAATACAGGGAAGAAGGTTTCCCCGTAACGATCGTTCGTCCGAGCCATACCTACGACGAGCGCAATGTACCGCTCGGAGTTCACGGAAAGAACGGCTTCTGGCAGGTCATCAAGAGAATGCGCGAGGGTAAGCCCGTCATCATACAGGGCGACGGTTCGAGCCTGTGGACACTGACATGGAACGCGGATTTCGCGATCGGATATACAGGACTCATGGGCAACAGGCACGCGATCGGCGAGGCTTTCCAGATCACATCGGACGAAGCTCTGACCTGGGACCAGATTTATAATACGATAGCGGATGTACTCGGAGTCAAACTGAATGCATATCATGTTTCCACGGATTTCTTAAGAGCGGTCGGAGACAAGTACGGCTATGACTTTACGGGAGCCCTGCTCGGCGACAAGTCCGTATCCGTGATATTTGACAATTCGAAACTGAAGCGCGTCGTTCCCGATATGAGAACGAATGTCAGATTTGACATGGGCGTAAAGATCGCTCTCGATTATGTTCTTTCCCATCCGGAGGAGTGCCAGAAGGAAGACCCTGAGTTTGACGCCTGGTGCGACCGCGTGATAGCGGCGGTCGAAGAGGCAAAGAAGAGAGTATAAGCCGGATATGAATAACGGCGGGGCTGCCTGAATGACAGTCCCGCCGTTTTTTAGCTTCATTTCAGCTCGTCGAGCGTTCCGAAGCGATAGCCTTCATTCTCGAGGAAGGTCAGTATGCTGTCGAGAGCTTTTGCATTGGCGCTGGAATTTGCATGAACCAGTGCGATGCAGCCGCTGTGATGGTCCTCTTTGAACCTACCGAGGGAGTCTACACTGTCCTGCTTTGAATTGTCCCAGTCGTTCGGGATCGCAAGGCTCCAGAAGATCGTCTTGTAGCCGAGATCCTGCTGGATCTTGAGCGTTCTTTCACTGAAGTCGCCCTGAGGGGGACGTATGAAATGATCGAGCTCATAGCCCGTCTTTTCCTTGAATACAACTTCAACCGATCTTAATTCATCCTCGATCTGCTCATCGGTCTTGTTGGGCAGTACAGGATGATTTTTTGTATGGTTTCCGACCAGATGTCCTTCATCCTTCATGCGCTTTGCCGTTTCGGGAGCCTCTTTGACAAATCCGGTGGTCACGAAGAAGCAGACCTTTACGTTATGCTTTTTCAGGGTGTCGAGGATCATGTTGGTGTAGCCGTTCTCGTAGCCTGCGTCGAAGGTTATGTAGATGACCTTGTCGCCTTCCGCAACCTTTGTGTTGGCGTAGTATGTGTCGTAATCGGCAAATCTTTCGGAGATGTCATTCGCGTATCCGGGCTCGGGGAGGGTGTGCGTCTTATTGCGCTTATACCACCATTCCCTGAGGATATTGTCATAATCGGCGTAGCGCTCCGATTCGACATATACGGCGCCTGCGATCGCGGAAACGCCCTTAAAGCCGGAATCCTTGTCGGGTGTGATGTAGGGGGCGTATGAATAGCCCTCGTAAGCCTTGTCTCCGACAACAACGAGAATACGGAACCAGTCGTCCACGGCTTCGGTGATCTGAACGCGGTCACCGTGCGAGAGTGAGACATTTTTGCCGTCGACACTCAGCTTGGAATGATCGGTACTTGCACCCGTGCGGACATTGAGCTCCGAGGCGTTGACCGTGGCGTTGGCCTTGATCGGAGAGTTCGGGTCGTCCGTGATGGCGGGAGTGGGGGTCGCGGTGGCTGCTGCCGTAGGCTCGGGAGTGTCCGTAGGCTGTCCGTCTTCGGTTGCGGTGCCGCCGGGGGTGTTATCTGCTATGTCTGTGGGTTCGGGAGCTTTTGTGCCGGCCGAAACGTCCGGTGCTGCCGTACCCGTGATATTTGTCTGATCCGGCGTATTGCCTGAGGAATCGTTTTTGTTTGCGTTTATCCTGGTGACCAGGAATACTATCAATGCGATCGTGGCGAGCGACATGACCGAGATCGCCGCGATCATTGCTTTTGTTCTGCTTTTCATATCATTACTTCCTTCAAAAAAATACCGTGCACCCAAAAAGGATACACGGTGTAGTTTATCACTTTGATACCCAAATAATCAACATCTGTCAGTCAAAAGTTTCTTCGGAATCGGTTTTTTTGCCCACGATAAAGCTCTCGTCGGCGTCAACATCGAAGTTGTGATCCGCGAAATCCTTATTGAGTACGGCTTCAGGAGAAGCGTCGATAACATAGTTGAGCCTTACCGTAGGATTATCGCTGTTCTTGTAGAAACGACTACGTATGCGCTCGGCGATGGTGTAGCCGTTTGCTTCGGTCGCGTTCGTCAGGATCACGATAAACTGGCTGGAAGAGTAATTCGTGGCCACATCTCCGCAACGAAGAGATGTCGTGACCGAATCCTTCAGGCAGGCAAGCGATGCATCGAGGATATCGCTCTCGAGCGTCTCGTCGCCGGCTCCGCTGAGCGTCAGCAGAAGGAGCAGAACGGGAGTCTTGCTGCGCTTCTGGGCGCGGAGCATATAGTTGTATATCTTTTTAAATGTATCGTACTTAACCTGATAAGCTCCGATAGGATTGCTGCCGGGCTCGCTGATGAAGCGGCGCAGATATTCGAGGTCGATCTGCGTGCTCTTCGCGGTCGAACGTACATGGCCGATCACGTCGCTGTAGAAGTGGTAGCTGTGCTTTCCGTTCTCCTTGACATGATACAGGGCTTTGTCGGCCTTGTTGTAGAGGGTCACAAAATCGTTGCCGTCGTAAGGAGCGGTAGCGATACCGATCGAAACGGAGATCACATAATCGATATTGTTCCGGAGCGGATCGCGGTCGAGCGTAAGTATGATCTCCTCGGCTTTCGAGGAAGCGAACTCACGCGAGGCAACGCCCTTGAAGAACACGATGAACTCATCGCCGCCGATACGGCAGACAATGTCGTCCGATCTGACGATCTTCTTTAAGGTCTCGGCCAGCTGGATGATGATATTGTCGCCCGTGATGTGGCCGTATGTATCGTTAATGTGCTTAAAACCGTCGATATCGATCATGAAGAAGCAGCCGCAGTGGCGCTTGTCGACCAGATATTCGTTAAGGAAATCAATGGTGTATGCTCTGTTCCAGAGGCCCGTAAGTGCGTCTTTCTGGGCGTCGGACTTGACTTCCTTCGTGTATTCCTGGAGAACCTTCTGCAGGAGCTTGCTGCTCTCGCTCGCAAGATCGACTTCGGGCTCGAGCTCCGAAGGAACGGGAGCGATCTTATTCTCTTTGACAAGAGATATCGCGATGTCCGCCATCGCGGGATCGAACTGTGTTCCGCGTCCGTTCTCGAGCTGGTAGAGTATCGTGGGATTATCGAGCTTCTTTCTGAATGAACGGTCGGAGGTCATTGAATCGAGAGCGTCCGCAACTGCGATGATTCGGGACTCGATCGGTATCGCGTCTCCGGAGAGTCCGTTCGGATAACCGGTGCCGTCATAATGCTCGTGATGAGTCTCGGCGACTTCCGCGGCCTTGCGGATAACCGTAAGGTCCTGAAGAATGCTGCGTCCGAGAGAAGTATGCTTCTTGACCGCCTCGTATTCGCTCGTGGTGAGCGGCCCGTCCTTGCGGATGATATTGTCGGATACGCAGATATTGCCTATATCATGGACCAGAGCGAGGTTCTGGAGATTGAAAAGCTCGTCGCTGTTCCAGCCCATGCGCTTCGCGATCTCAACCGCAAACCAGGCAACGTTGGTCGAATGGTTCGCTGCGAGAGGGTCCTTTTTATCAACTGTATTGGCGATCATCATCATGGATTTCAGGGAAATCCTCGTGATCTCCTTTGTCTTTTCGAGAAGCTGTCCCTTAAGGTCCTTCTGAAGATCGATGAGCTCGAGAGTACGGCTGATGCGGACCTTCAGCGTGGTCTTCTGGAAAGGCTTCCTGATAACGTCGTAGGCACCCAGCGCGAAGCGCGCGCGCTCCATCTCGGGATCGGTATCGCCGGTCAGGAAAATGATCGGGATCTCGGCCGTGAGTTCGTTCTCCTTAAGCTTCTTTAAGGTCTCGACGCCGGAAAGATTAGGCATGCGGATATCGAGGAGTATAAGATCACATCCGCGTGTTCCGAGAATGCGTATGCATTCTTCACCGGACGCGGCTGTAATAACGCTGTATGTGTCCGACAGTATGTTTTTGACAAGATTAAGAGCAACACTGTTATCGTCCACAACGAGTATCGTCTTCACTTCGTACGCTCCTCCTATGCCTGATTTGGTGCAAAAAATGCTCTGTTGTGCAACATGATGCATGCATTTACACCAGTTTAAATATAATATAACAAAAACCGAAAAATGTCAAGAAAAATCCATATTTGCGAGATATTCCGCATTTTGTTCTCTCGAAAAAAGTAACCGTTTTTTTCACGATTGGTGATATCGATAAAAGCTGTATTTATCGGCGGTTACAAAAATATACAGCAGCTGCGGGGTGGTTTTGTAACCGTAATAAGTGGAGAAAACAGCGAAAAATTGATTTTTTAGGTTACAGGGTTACAAAAATGATGCAAAAAAGTGAAAATAACGCTAGACAGACGAAAATCGGAAATATATAATTAAAATGTAGAGATAAGCATCATGCGGGGAGGCCGGATTTCTTATGAAGCAGGAATACTATGTAACCATGCTCGGCGAGTTTACGATCTCGTTCAAAAACAAGAAGATCTATGATCAGAGCAACCGCTCGAAGAAGCCCTGGAATTTAATAGAATATCTTATGGCGAACCGTGACAGGACGGTATCGCAGGAGGAGCTGACGGATCTTTTATGGGACGACAGCGAGAGCGACAACCCCTCCGGAGCTTTAAAGGTGCTTCTGCACCGTGCGCGTAAGAGCCTTGAGCCCGTTATGCCGGAGGACGGTGAGGATCTCATCGTACTCAAGCGCGGCGAGTATTCATGGAACCGCGATGTTGTAACTAAGGTTGACACTGATGAGTTTGAACTCCTCTGCAACCGCGCATCCGATAAGAAGGCTTCGAAGGAGGAGAGGATCAATCTTTACTCCGAAGCACTGGCTCTCTATAAGGGGGATTTCCTTCCGAGAAACAATGAGGGATGGGTTATCCCGATCTCATCCTATTATCATAAGATATACATGAACGCCGTTAGAGAGCTGATCGCCCTTTATTACGAGGGACAGCGCTATGAGGAGATCATTAATGTATGCCGTAAGGCGCTGGCGGTCGAGAAGCTTGACGAGAGCCTGTATTTCGACCTGATCAACGCTTTGTATAAGTCGGGCCAGCAGGCTGAGGCGCTGAAGCAGTACAGCGATTCTACGGATATGTTCTATAAGCGTTTCGGGATCACGCCTTCGCCTGAGCTTAAGAGCCTGTACAAGACCATCGTTAAGACCACGAAGAGCATAGAGACCGATATAAGCATCATCAAAGAGGACCTTTGCGAGCAGGGAGAGGCGCAGGGCGCGTTCTTCTGCGAGTACGAGTTCTTTAAGGATGTTTATCAGCTCGAGGCCAGAGCCTGCGCACGAAGCGGCGATTCGATCTATCTCTGTCTGATCACGCTTTCGTCAACCACCGACGAGGATGCGCCTCTGAAGGTCATGAACAGGGCGATGGATGATCTGATGTTCGCGATCAACGAAACATTGAGACGCGGCGATGTTCTTGCAAGATACAGCATGAGCCAGTACGTAATACTGCTCCCGACCGCATCCTATGAGAATGTTGAGATGATCATGAAGAGGATATCATCCGCATTCTACCGGAAGTACATGAAGAAAGATATAGGCATCCAGTACAAGCTGCAGCCGCTGGATCCGAAAGTATAAGAAAAGGGTTTCCGCTTTCTGCGGAAACCCTTTTCCGGTCATTCCGGGGTGTTATCGGGGAATGACTGCATTTCGCATCACTCTATGTACAGTTCATGACCCAGCTTTTCTGTAACATATCCGATGATAGCGGCGTCGGTGTGATACTGAAGGTCAGAGAGCAGATTGACGGCATCTTTTTCTGCAACAGAGATCAGCAGTCCGCCCGAAGTCTGCGGATCGAACATGATATCAAGCATCGCGCGCTGTACGGGCTTTACCGTCTTGTAGTGATCTCCGACGTAGTCCCTGTTTTTATAGGCACCGTCCGGGATAAAGCCCATTTCTGCGGGTTCAAATGCTTCGGGATGATATTTGACCGAAGAAGCTTTGAAATGGAGCGTGGTACCCGAACCGGCAGCCATCTCGTAGCCGTGACCCATCAGCGAGAAGCCCGTTACGTCCGTGCAGGAGTGAACTTCATATCTGATCATATTGTTGCGGGAGGCCTTGTTAAGAGTAGCCATCTGCTTCGTGATGCGCTCGATGACGGACGATTCGACGAGGCCCGCTTTTGCCGCGGTGGTGAGTATTCCGATGCCGAGAGGCTTTGTAAGGATCAGAACATCGCCCGGACGTGCTGTGGAGTTCATCAGAACCTTCGCGGGATCGACAAAACCGGTGACGGAGAGGCCGTACTTGGGCGATTCGTCGTGGATCGTGTGTCCTCCGCAGATGATCGTATCGGCCTCGTAGGCCTTCTCGTAACCGCCGCGCAGGATCTCGCGGACCGTCTCTTCGGACATATCCTTTGTGACCGTCATGATATTGAGAGCCAGCTTCGGCTCGCCGCCCATCGCATAGATATCGGAGAGCGCGTTGCATGCAGCGATCTGTCCGAACATGTGCGGATCGTCGACGATCGGCGGAAAGAAATCAAGGGTCTGTACGACGGCGGTGTGATCGTCGAGCCTGTATACGCAGGCGTCGTCGCTGGTGTCGAAACCGACCATCAGGCGCGGATCCTTCTGCGTGGGCAGATCTTTCAACAGCTTTGTCAGCGTTCCCGCGCCGACCTTTGCGCCGCAGCCCGCACACTTTGCAAGTCTTGTGAGTCTTACGTCTTCGCTCATATAATTCTCCCGTAAAATTCAGCCTCTGACCGTTGCTGTCAAAGGCTGAATCATCATTCCAAAGTTGAAAAAACAGTTTTATAGCTTCCGTCTTCCGTAATTTCCACGATCTGCTCAACCTCGTCGGGGTGAGAGGGCACGGGAAGTTCCGGAGCGGTAAATGCGCAGCAGGTCCCGCAGGAAGAACTTAAGCGTCTCGGAACGGGCTTCAGTACGGCCGAAGCGCCGTTTGTCTCAACTTCTTTTTTAAATCTCATCGCACCGAAATGCGAATAAAACGTAGCTATAAAATCCATTATCTGGTAAGTGTGAGCGTATAGTCGCCGCCGTTCTCGGAAACGGATACCCTGTATCCCTGATGCTCTCCGAAGCGTGTGATGTTCTCAACGCTCGTGCGGTTGTCGACCATGATCTCGTATTTGCTTTCTTTTGTTTCCATTGCCTTCTTGATCATTATAACAGGCTCAGGGCAGGAAAGTCCACGTGCATCCAACATTTTCAGGCCTCCTTCTTTGCGTTCTTCTTAACGAAGGTGTTAAGAACCGCGATAATGAGTACAACAACTATACCGATGATAACGGCGATCCTTCCGTTCGTGCTCACGCCGCCGGGATTGATCGTGCCGTCCTCAGCCTTTGATGCCGCAGCGCCGGCAAGACCGAAGTTATGCGAAAATGCTGCGCCGATCACGAGACCGAGAACCGTGATCGCGGAGTCTGCATTGCCTTCGCCGGCGAGGATGAGCTGACGGAGAGGGCAGCCGCCCAAAAGAACGCAGCCGAAGCCTGCAAGATACAGACCGAGGAAGTTCCATACATGATCGGAATGAGCAACCTTGCCGATCTGCTCGAAGCCTAAACTGAAGCGGCTTGTAACGATATTGCCGATAAGGGCTGCGATGAAGATCGCAACGAAGCCGACAAAGAGCTTTTTCTCACCGAACAGCACGAGATCACGCGTTGCACCCACCATGCAGAGACGTGTGCGCTGAGCCATGCAGCCTACGGCAAGACCTGCGGCGAGCGAAATTACGATCGCAGCATGCTTTGAACCGGGACCGCTCTCGGAGAAAGCGATGAATGCGGGAGCCGCGATCACGAGAATGAGCAGGATGACCTGGATCGCAGAGAATGAGATGCCTTCCGTAACGGGCTGCTTATATGAGCGTCCGAGCGAGAAGCCTCGCTTTAAGAAGAAGATTCCGGTGAGGATCCCGCATACGAAGCCGACCAGCGCAACAAGCGCGTTGAGGTCGCCGGCAGCGAGTCTCAGGATCATTCTGAAGGGGCAGCCGAGGAATGCAAGGCAGCCGATCATTACGAAGAAGCCGAGGATGAAGCGGGTTAACGGCGCGGAACCGCCCTTGGGAGCGAATTCTTTTGTGATGATCGCACAGGCGAACGAGCCGAGCACCAGACCGATGATCTCGGGTCTGATGTACTGTACAACGCCGGCTGAGTGGAGCTTTAATGCTCCTGCGGTATCACGCAGGAAGCAGGCGATACAGAAACCCATGTTGGCAGGATTGCCCAACGCGACAAGCGCGATGGCGATGGCGCCGGTGATCAGGCCGCAGATCGCGATCACAAGCAATTCTTTTTTGTCTTTTGATTGCATTTTGTAAATCCCTTTCGTTGATCGTTATTGCGAATGCAAATGTTTTTGCGCTTCGCTAAAAATTATTTTAGCATTTGTGAAGATGAAAATGAAATAGAATTATTGCTGATTGCAATGGTATATATTGAAAAATCAAATAAATAAAGCTAGAATGAGAAAAGGATAAATACAGTAAGACCGGATGAGGAAGAAGCCATGAGAATATATTTCGACAACGCCGCGACCACCTACCCCAAGCCCGATGAGGTGATCGAAGCGGTCACACATTATATGAAGGATATCGGCTGCAATATCAACCGCAGCAGCTACGCGGGCGCCTACGAAGCCGGGGATACGGTGCTTGAGACGAGACAGCTGCTGAAAGATATGTTCAACGCACCCGACGAGCGCAATATCATATTCACCGAGAATGTCACGATGAGCCTGAACATGGCGATCAAGGGACTGCTGAAATCCGGCGATCACTGCTTAACGACGGCTGCAGAGCACAACGCCGTGATGCGGCCGCTTGTGAAAATGGCGGATGACGGGGTGATAAGCTTTGACCGTGTGGCCTGCGATGCGACGGGATACGCGGACGCCGAGATGGTTGAAAAATATATCAGCGACAGGACCAAAGCCGTTGTGATGGCGCACGCTTCGAACGTAAATGGGCGCGTAAGGCCGATCGGAGAGATAGGAAGACTCTGCAGGGAGCGGGGGCTCCTGTTTATCGTCGACGCCGCGCAGACAGCGGGCGTGCTCGATATCGACATGGAGCGGATGTGCATCGACGTGCTCTGCTTTACCGGACACAAGGGACTGTTCGGACCGCAGGGCATCGGAGGATCTGCCATAGGAAAAAGAGCGGAAAAGCTGCTTGATACCGCATTCGAAGGAGGCACGGGAAGCGTGTCGCATCTCGAGACGATGCCTGAATTCCTGCCCGACAGATTTGAGCCCGGAACGCTCAATATCCCGGGAATATACGGGCTGAACGCGGGACTTAAGTTTATCGGCCGGACCGGGACCGAAGCCATACGCAGGCGTGAAAATATGCTCTGCGGGAGATTCTTAAAAGGGATCGAAGGGATCGCCGGAGTGCATGTGATCGGACGGGAAGCCGCAGAGGGATGTTTTGTCTGCAGCGGCAGCTGCGGCGACTGCGGCGACTGCCCTTCGCGTGAGACGGAACGGTATGTCGCGGTCGTTTCCCTGACCTTTGACAAATGGGACGCCGCCGAGGCCGCGTACGCGCTCGAGAGCGAATTCGGCATCGAGACGCGCGTCGGACTTCACTGCGCTCCGTCCGCGCATAAAACGCTCGGCACCTATCCCGAAGGGACGGTCAGATTTTCATTTGGATATTTCAACACCGAAGAGGAGACAGATCATGGAATTAAAGCAGTTGGAGAGCTTTGTATGCGTCACGGATAACCTGAGCTTTTCCAAGGCGGCAAAGGAGCTGTATCTCACGCAGCCCACGGTGAGCGCGCATATCGCAGCGCTTGAAAAGGAGCTCGGAGCGAGGCTTTTCGAGCGTACGACAAAGTCATTAAGGCTCAGTGAGTTCGGAAGAGGCATCTACCCTTACGCGGCGAGGATGATAGAACTTAAAAGAAGCATAGAGGCGGAAGCGGACGAGGGAGCCGGCAAACCCGTATGCATCGGAGCGTCGACGATCCCTGCGACTTATCTGATCCCTGATGTGCTGGCAGAACTGTATTCCGAAGAAGGAATGACCTTCCGCGTCAGGCAGGGGAACAGCAGCGAGGTGGAGGAGATGGTCAGCGACGGCGCGGTCGAGGTCGGAGTGACAGGCCGCCCCACGCAGAATACCGCGCTTGAGAGCGAAATACTCTGCGCCGACGTCATGGTACTTGTAACGCCGGCCAATGCATATTATACTAAACTTCGTGAGAAAAAAGTGAGTTTCGGGGAATTGCTCACAGAACCGATGATACTCAGGGAAGAGGGCTCGGGTACCCAGAAGGCGGCAGACGACTATCTTGCCAAAACTGCGGAAAAGCCGCTCAACATCATAATCCGGAGCAACGATCAGGAGGCCATAAAGCGAATGGTCGCGGCCGGAGCCGGAGTATCCGTGATGTCGTATTTTGCGATAGAGGATATGGAAAGAGAGGGGCGGGTATACTGTTATCCCTTAAGACCCGATGAAGAACGGTGCTTTTATACCGTTTACCGCAAAGACAGGAAGCTTTCCGAAGCTGCACGCCGATTTCTTGCGGCCGCGCACCGGAAGTTTAAGCATTGTCGCAGGAACGGCAAAAGCACGGAATAAGTCGTTATAATTTAGGAGTAAGATAATGGACCTGTTTGAATACATGCAGGAAAAAAAGAAGGACAGCGAGTCGCCCCTGGCTTCCCGCATGCGCCCGACCACCCTTGAAGAAGTGGTGGGACAGGAGCATATCGTAGGGAAGGACAGGCTTCTTTACCGCGCGATAAAGGCGGACAGGCTGAGCTCAGTCATTTTCTACGGACCTCCCGGGACCGGAAAGACCTCGCTGGCGCGCGTGATAGCGGCCTCCACGAGCTGTGAGTTCCGTCAGATAAACGCGACAGCGGCCGGCAAAAAGGACATGGAGGACGTGGTAAACGAAGCGAAGACCACGCTCGGAGGTTACGGCCGCCGCACCATGCTGTTCATAGACGAGATACACCGCTTCAATAAGGGGCAGCAGGATTATCTGCTCCCATTCGTCGAGGACGGAACGATAATTCTGATCGGCGCCACAACGGAGAACCCTTATTTTGAGGTCAACGGAGCGCTTCTTTCACGTTCCGTGATATTCGAGCTTAAGGCGCTTTCTCAGGATGACATCAAGAAGCTTCTCTTAAGAGCCGTTTCCGATGAGAAAAAAGGTATGGGAAGCTATCACGCGGCTATCGACGACGATGCGCTCGATTTCCTTGCGGATGCGGCGAACGGAGACGCAAGGGCTGCGCTGAACGCGCTGGAACTGGGCATTCTGACCACTTCGAGGGCGGAAGACGGCCTGATACACATTGACCTTGCTACCGCGTCGGAGTGCATTCAGAAGAGAGTCCTCAGATACGACAAGAGCGGGGACAATCATTACGATACGATATCGGCGTTTATCAAGAGCATGAGAGGCTCGGACCCGGACGCTGCGATATATTACCTCGCCAGGATGCTGTACGCCGGAGAGGACGTGAAGTTTATCGCGAGAAGAATAGTGATCTGTGCTGCTGAGGATGTTTCGAACGCGGATCCGATGGCTCTGGTTGTGGCAACTTCGGCCTTTGAAGCGGTCGAGCGGATAGGAATGCCCGAGTCGCAGATAATCCTTGCCCAGGCGGCGGCTTACGTGGCCTGCGCGCCGAAGAGCAATTCCGCGGTGGAGGCGATATTCGCCGCTACGAGAGAGGTAGAGAATTCCAAGACGCCTCCGATCCCGGGACATCTGATGGACGCGCATTACAAGAGCGCAGCGAAGCTCGGACACGGGGACGGCTACAAGTATTCGCATGATTTTCCGAATCACTACTGCAGGCAGCAGTATCTTCCCGACGCCCTCGTCGGAAGGAAGTTCTACGAGCTCGGTGATCTGGGTTATGAGAAGCAGCTGAAGGAGTATATGGAAAAGATCCGGCGTGAGGCCGGGGAATGATCATTAACAGAGGAGACAACACAATGGATGAAAAGAAATTCAAAAAGGTAAGGCAGATAGCGGCCATCGTCGGCATCGTTCTGCTTGTGGGAATGTATATCGTGGCGATCGTTGCGGCGCTCGGAAAGTCGGAGAATGCGCAGGCTGTCTTCAAACTCGCGCTTTACTGTACTTTTGTGGTGCCGGTGATCATTTATCTGCTGCAGCTCGTATACAAGCTTGCGAATAAGGATAAAAAGGATAAGAAAGACGAGTAGGGCGATCGGACGGAGAACAGAAAAACCGCCGCGAACCATAGTCCGCAGCGGTCGGTGTTATCGGGTTATAAGGTTGTATCGCATGCGCCCGGCCGGCGCAATTAATTACATATTCTCCTGCTTATAGATCAGGTAGCTTACGTAGTTGCGGGCCTCTTCCGCACTTGCGGAATTCAGCTGCTGGTAGAGGTTGAAGAATTCAACGATATCCTTATCGAGAACCTCGCCTACGATCGGAAGGTAAGCATCGGAAATACCGAGCAGGTAATCACATGATACATCGAAATATTTGGAAAGAGCGATGAGCTTATCGAATGAAGGCTCGTTTCTCTTGGATTCGTAGTTCGAGATAGCGGTGGGCTTTAATCCCAGAATGTCGGCAAGTTCACTCTGCGTGAGCTTATTCTTCTGTCTCAGCTGCTTTAAACGTACGTTAAAATTCATTATATAACCTCCTGTTGTCGCTCGTACTGTACAACCACATAAGTGTAATCATCTTTTATAGTGATTATACATCGCAATATTGTGAAATGTCAACAGAAAAATCAAAATTTATGGACTTACTTTTTCTTTTTGACGTGGGCGGGAAAAGTGTCAGAAGCAGTAAGTTGAATATTGACGGAGCATGAAGTATACTGTAAATAAATGAGACCCCGGTTCCGGAGGTGACAGTCAAATGGTATTGGAATACAGCGAAAAAGTACTGGGCATACTGGTCGAAGTACTTAAGAAAACGCGCGAATCGATCTTCCTTTTTGATCGGAACGGGCGTATTGTTTATGCAAATGATATCGCGTACAGCGAAACCGAATATCAGGACTTTTCCGAGGTCAACATTACCGAGATCTTTCCGATGGCCATCCATCGCGGACATAACGGCGTGACCTGGCAGAGCGGCGACTATATGCAGACCTTTGCCTACAGACAGAACAAGACCTGTTATCCGGTAAAACTGACATGCTGTTTTGTGGACGCCACCGAGGGCGAGAACATCGTGGCTTTCGCGATCAACGATTCGGAGAGATACAACGCGGTCCGCAATCACCGTAAGGCGATGGAGGACGTCGAGGCCGCCAACAAGATGAAAAACGAGTTCACCGCGAACATCACGCATGAGCTCAGAACCCCGATCAACGGCATCAAGGGCATGGCCGAAGGCCTCATGAATACCGAAATGACGCCGCAGCAGGAAGAGACCGTCGGGATCATCCTGCACTGCTGCAGCAATATGACGCAGATCATCAACGACATTCTTGATTTCTCGAAGATCGAGGCAGGTAAGATCGAGATAGTCAATGCGGAATTCTCGCTGAAGAAATTCATGAACGACCAGCTTGCGTTCCACAGCGTAAAGATAAATGAAAAGGGTCTGAAGCTGATGGTAAACATCAGCAGGAACGTGCCCGATTACGTGATAGGAGACGAGCTCAGGCTCGGACAGGTTCTCAACAACCTGTTCTCAAACGCGATCAAGTTCACAGCACAGGGACAGATAGCGATCGAGCTTACGGCAAATAAGCTCGGAGGCGGAGAGACCGAGCTGTTCTTCCTGGTAATGGACAGCGGCATCGGTATCTCGGACGAGGAAAAGGATAAGCTGTTCAAGAGCTTCTCACAGGTGGACGGTTCCATCACGAGACGTTACGGAGGCACGGGCCTCGGGCTTGCGATCACGAAGCAGCTTGTGACTCTGATGGGCGGAACCATCAGCATGGACAGCGAGAAAGGCAAGGGCAGCACGTTTTCATTTACCGTGAAGGTGCATGAGAGCGATAAGAAGGCTTCGGATCCCGTGGCATTCCCCGAGGGAAGCTTCGAATTCTCGAAGTCCCTGCCGGTAGCTTCAAAAGAGAATATCAGCGTCGGAGACTACGATCTTTCGGGCAGCGCGCCCGCTCTGACCGCCGAGGATATGCAGGATGTGCCGCAGTATGCGGGAGATGGCATGGACGAAGAGGATGGCATGTCGATACTGAGGAGCAACCTCGAGAAGCTTATGATATGCATAGAGCTCGGAAGCTGGGAAAAGGCCGAGAATTTTGCCACGACTATCAGGAATTACATTTCGCAGAACGATCCGGAGCGGAAGAACAAGGCATTTTCACTGCTGCTCAATGTCCGCAAGGAGAAATACGATCTTGCGATGGCGCTCATTAAGGAGCTTGGAGATATATATGGAGTTTAAGAGAACGGATGCGGAGAACGTCCTGATACTGGACGATGTGGTCTCCAATCTTATGACACTTGCGGATATCGTAAGGGAAGCGGGGTATATCGCAAGGCCGGTACCCTCTGTTGAGCTTGCGATGAAAGCGGTGGAGGCCGAACTCCCCGAGATCATCCTTATGGACATCACGATGCCCCAGATGACGGGCTACGAATACTGCAGACTCCTCAAAAAGGACGTGAAGACGCGTGATATACCGGTTATTTTCGTATCGGGCCTTTCATCGCCTCAGGACAGGCTTAAGGGCTACGAGAGCGGAGCGGTGGATTATATCACGAAGCCGTTCGAGCGTACCGAGGTGCTGATGAGCTTAAAGACTCATCTGCGCAATTTCGAGATGCAGAAGGAGCTCTCGATCAATAACAAGAAGCTGCACAGGCTTGTCAACCAGCAGCTGCATCAGATCGAGGAAGAGCGCAAGAACATGGCGCTCGCGATTGCCGCGCTCGCCGAGGACAGAGACGACGGAACCGGAATGCATCTGGTAAATATCTCGAAAAACTGCCGTCTGATCGCGACCGGCCTTTCGCTCACGCACAAATATGAGAAGCTGATCACCAGCGATTTCATCAATACCATCGAGATCGCTTCGAAGCTGCACGATATCGGCAAAATGGCGATCCCGGACAAGATATTGTTAAAGGAGGGCCATCTGACCGGACGTGAGAGATCGATCATGATGATGCACACTGTGGCCGGAGTCGAGACGCTGAACGGGATCTACGCGAAGAACTCGCAGAACGGCTTCATCAAGATGGCGATCGACATAGCTTATTACCATCATGAGAAGTGGGACGGAAGCGGCTACCCCTGCGGTCTTGCGGGCACCGACATCCCGCTCGCGGCGCGTATCATGGCCGTGGTGGACACCTATGACGCGATAGTCAGCGAACGCTGCTACAAGCCGGGATATACGCACGAAGTGGCGATAGAGATCATCAGGGCAGAGAGCGGAAAGAGCTTCGACCCCGATGTGGTAAATATTTTCTGCAGGCTCGAAAAGCACTTAAAGCACGAGTCTGTCGGAGAGAAGCAGACGGGCAGGTCATCGAGCACGCCCAATTACGATGCAATGGAAGGAAGAAGATAATACATGAGAAAGAGCGACATGTATATAGATTACGGCAGCGGCCGCGGAGGACGTCCGCCTTCGTTCGGGAGGATATTCGCGATAATCCTTGTCGTGGTGCTCGCGTGCGGAATGGGCTTCGGAGGCTATATCGCCGCGAAATACTACTCGGGAGCGATGAAGGAACAGGATCCGGACGCAGCTGCGTCGCCCACGCCGACATCATTTGCCGAGGCGATGGGAGGAGACGGCGAGGCGGACCTCACCGGAGCTGCTGCGGAGACAGGTATTTACGGCCTCTGGTACAGCCCCAAGGATGAGCCCGGCGAAGTTGAATCGATCTACGACAACCTCGACGGAGAAGTCTGGATGAAGGATTTCGTGGATACGAGAACCCGCGTCGATTCAAGAGGAATCTATCTTTCGGCGCAGAAATTCAATTCAAAGCTAGAGGATGCGCTGAAACTCATCGAAGCGACAGAGCTGAACACGGTCGTTGTCGATATCAAATCCGACTACGGTTCGATCTCATACCAGATGAATTCGCCGATAGCAAAGGAAGCCAAGGCGCTTTCATGGACCATCAGCGATGTGCATCAGTTCCTTGACCGCCTGCACGGCATGGGCATTTACGTCATCGCCCGTGTCGTAACGATGAAGGATCCCGTGATCAGCAAGTCGAGGCCCGATCTGTGCATTTACAAGACCGACGGCCAGCTCTACAAGGACAATACCGGTTATACATGGCTGAATCCCTATAACGACGAGGCCTGGGACTATATCATCGAAGTATGCAAATGCTGCGCGGAAGACGGTTTTGACGAGGTAAATCTCGACTACATCCGTTTTCCTACCGACAAGGGAAACTTAGGAGCCGAGAGCTACGATTACGGCGACATCGTCAATGAGGTATCGAAGATCGACGCGATCTCGAACGGCATAAAGAAGCTCTGCGAAGAGGTAAAGCCCCTCGGATGCTTCGTGTCGTGCGACCTGTTCGGCGCGGTCATCACGAGCTCGATCGACGCGAAGATCGTAGGACAGAGCTATTACCGCATGGCGCAGTATCTCGATTATCTCTGCCCCATGGTATACCCGTCCCATTACGCGAACGGCTACTACAATCTCGATTACCCGGACTGCCATCCTTACGAGCTGGTATACAACGCGATGCTCGATTCGAGGAAGGTCCTTTACATGATCGACGACACGGTCGGCAACAAAGCCGAGGTACGCCCCTGGCTTCAGGATTTTACGGCTTCGTGGGTAAAGCATCATCTGGACTACGGCAAGAAAGAGGTGCGCGACCAGATCCAGGCGGTCTATGACTCGGGTTACAAGGGCTGGCTGCTCTGGAACGCCGGTATCGTATATACAAAAGACGCGCTGCTTCCGGCGGGAAGCGAATGATATTATTATGCGGAGTGGAGGTGTTTTTGTGGAAATCCTTATCAAAAACGGAAAGATAATCAATGCCGGAGGATCCTTTAAGGGCGATGTGCTTGTAAGGAACGGCAAAATAGCCGCCATAGGAAAGGGGCTCGATGGCAAGACTGCTTCAAAGACCATCGATGCGGGCGGACTTTATGTGCTCCCGGGCGCGATCGACGCCCATACACATCTCGAGATGGCGATGGGAAAGACCTTCAGCGCCGACGGATACGAGTCCGGAACGAGAGCCGCTGCCTGCGGCGGGACCACGACCGTATTCGATTACACACTTCAGGAGAAGGGAAAGCCGATGCTTGAGGAGATCGCGGACAGGAACCGCCTTGCGGAGCCCGCGGCCTGCGTGGACTATGCGTTCCACGGCGGCATCAGCGAGGTAAACGAAGCCAGACTCAACGAAGTGGCTGAGATGGCGAAGCAGGGATTCCCGAGCATCAAGGCTTATATGACCTACGCGTTCGGACTGGACGACAAGGCGCTCTTCGAACTCTTACAGCGTGCCGCAAAAGAAAAGGTGCTGATCACGGTACACGCCGAGAGCCACGGCATCGTGGAAGCGAACCGCGAGGAGTTTAAGAAGGAAGGACTTACGGACGTCTGGTATCATTATCTTTCGCGTCCCGAGATCGCCGAGGAGGAAGCGGACAGCCGCGCAGTAACGCTTGCGCGCGCTGCGGGCGCTCCGATCTACATCGTGCATCTGGGCAACGAAGCGGGAGCAAAATATATCGCGAAAGCACGTGCGGAGGGCATTCCGGTCTACGCCGAGACCTGCCCGCATTACCTCGCGTTCACAAATGAAGTGTTCAAGCGCCCCGACGGCATCAGGTTCATCTGTTCGCCTCCCATGAAGGGCAAAGAGAGCCAGATAGCGCTCTGGGAGGGCGTCAGCCGCGGCGTCATCGATACGATCGCCACGGATCATTGTCCCGCGCAGACCTTCGAGAAGGATTGGGGCAAAAAGGACTTCATGCTCGCTCCCTGCGGCGTGATGGGCATCGAGAACATGTACCCTTACATGCTGAACGCCGCGAACAAGGGCATGATCTCCTTCGAGCGCGCGGTTGCGCTGTGCTCGTACAATGTCGCGAAGATATTCGGATGCGATACGAAGGGCGCGATCGAGCCCGGTCTGGACGCCGATATCGTGCTCTATGATCCCAAAAAGGAGTTTACGATTACGGTTGACAAAATGCATTCGAACATTGATTATACTATATATGAGGGCATGAAGCTCAAGGGTTATCCGGTACTCACGATGTCCCGCGGAGCCGTTGTTTACGAGGACGGTGAGTTTAAGGGTGAGGCCGGTTACGGAAGGCTCTTACGGCGCAAAGTATCATGCGCTTACGACAAATATTAAGTTTTAGGAGGAAGTTGCGGTTATGAGTATTATTGACGTCTTGAAGAGAGCGGCGAAGAACGGTGTTTCCAACGCTATCAGCAGCTCTGTCAGCAATGCGAAAGGGAATGTTGCGTCATCGATCAATCATGCGGTGAACGACCTTACGGACAAGGCTAAGGACGGCATTAAGAAGGCAGTTAACAATAAGACAAAGAAGTTCAAGTTCGAAAAGCTTCCCGAGACTCTCGAAGAGCTGAAGGCGCTTCCCGAGGCGAAGCTCACAGATTATTACGCAACGGCTGCGCTTGCTGTTATCGCGCTGGACGTATGCTCGACCAATTTCGAAGAGGGCGAGAAGATGCTCGATTTCTTAAACGGTCCCAATACCTTCTCAGAGAGCGACAGACAGTTCATCAAAGGACAGTTCTCCGAGGGCCGCAATTATATCGCGCGTTCGTATTTTGAGGGAGCAACTCCCGAGAACAACTACACTCCTTCGACTCCTTACAAGATCGAGGTTACCGAGAGTACCTACAGCAAGGAGAATTATGACGACGGCTACATCACACTCTATCTTGAGTCCGGCGGAGCCGACGGATTGAGACCGATCTTCCTTCGTACGAAGAAATCGACGGGCGAGTGGTTCGTTAACGATTACCGCGGAGTGCTCGTAAGTATCAGGAAATCAAAAGATCAGGATGAATGGGCATAATGCTGTGTATGGGGATGACGCTTTTGCGGCATCCCCAACGTGTGCCTTAAAGGTTTATGGTTTGGATAATTTTGGTGCTGATCTACGGTATCAGCAAGGGCCTGCGCGAGGTCTTCAAGAAAAAAGCGCTTGAGACCTCGACCACGATAGAGGTCCTGTTTTTATATACTTTCATATCGTTTCTGCTGGTATCTGTCGAGATACGGAATGCTTTCGGGGTACCCGCAGCAACGCTCGGCCTGATAGCGGTCAAGTCGCTGATCATCTTTATCGCGTGGATCGCGGGCTTTACGGCCGTAAAGAATATGCCGGTCGGAGTGTACGGACTGCTCGACCAGATGCGTCTGATATTCGCGATGCTGCTCGGAGTGCTCGTACTCCATGAGCATATGGGACCGGGACAGGTGACCGGACTGGTGCTCGTTCTTGCCGGACTCTTGCTCCTGAGGCTGTGGAACGCGAAGAAGGACGAAGAGAAGAAGACTTCCGCAAAATATGTGGTCTTTGTCGTGATATCCTGCTTTTTCAACGCTTTATCGGGACTCCTCGACAAGATACTGATGTCGGGAGACGACCTGACAGACGGGCAGCTGCAGTTCTGGTACATGCTCTTCCTGGTGATCTACTACCTGCTCTACATCATTATCAGGAGACCGGGCATACGCTGGAAGGAATCCGTGAAAAACGGCTGGATATGGGTGCTCGCGATACTTTTCGTAGTGGCCGACAGGTGCCTGTTCATCGCGAACGGGTATCCGGAGAGCAAGGTTACGGTCATGACGCTCATCAAGCAGAGCAGCTGCATAGTTACGATACTCGGCGGAAGGCTGTTCTTCAAGGAAGAGGGACTCCTGCACAAACTGGTCTGCGCGGGACTGGTATTCGCAGGCATCGTGGCCGCGGCATTGCTGTGATTGAGACTTGCAAAAACACAAACGATGCGATATACTCTACTTTAATGTATTAAAGTGAAAAATCGTTTCTTAAAAAAGAGGAGATTTTCATATGGTTGATGAGATCAAAGAAATAGCTGAAAGAATAGCCGGTCTGAGAGACGCCTGCGGCTATACGCAGGAGGAATTCGCCGGTCTGCTCGGCATCGATGCAGATACCTATAAGGAATATGAGGCGTCGGGAAAGAATATCCCGATCAGCGTGATCTATGAGATCTCGCGCAAGTGCAACGTGGATTTTGCGGAGATCCTTACCGGCGAAGCCGCGAAGCTCGACACCTATCACGTCGTCCGCAAGGGACAGGGCCAGATCATCGAAAGAATTCCCGGCTATGTGTTTAAGGACCTCGCGTTCAGATTCACCAAGAAGAAGATGCAGCCCCTGCAGGTTACTATCGCTCCTTCGGACAAGCCCGCCGAGCTCGTTACCCACGGCGGCGAAGAGTTCAACCTCGTGACCGAGGGCTCGATAATAGTTACTCTGGGCAATAAAGAGATCTTGCTCGAAGAGGGCGACAGTATCTACTTCGATCCCCGCATCCCCCACGGACAAAGATGCGGAGGAGATAAACCCGGGACTTTTATTACATTCATCTGCGAATAAGAGTTACTATTCACAGCACTCCGCGAAAGCGAAGTGCACGACATGAAAGTTTATTTTCAATGTCGTGCAGACAGCTTTCGAGAGCACGGTGACTTTAGTCACCGCTGCGACATGAGTAAAATCACGGTTTTTGATTTTACGAATGCCGGAGTGCATCAGACTTTTAGTCACCGCTGCGACATGAGTAAAATCATGGTTTGCGATTTTACGAATGGGCGAGGCGGGGCGGCCCACAACTCCCAAGATAATAAAACACAAGGAAGTAAAGATTATGTTAGAGAAATTCCTGCCCCGTACGGATTTTGATTCCTACGAGGACTTCAAAGCGAATTACAAGGTTAACATTCCCGAAAACTTCAATTTCGGCTGGGACATAGTCGACGGCTGGGCTCAGGAAAAGCCCGAAAACCGCGCGCTCGTCTGGTGCGACGACAACGGCGAGGAGAAGGTCTTCACCTTTGCCGATATGAGCAGGCTTTCGAATAAGGCCGCGAATTATTTCAAAACGCTCGGCATTCACAAGGGAAGCGTTGTAATGATGATCCTGCGCCGCCGCTACGAGTACTGGATCTGCGCGACCGCGCTCATCAAGCTCGGTGCGATCATTATTCCCGGAACGCTGCAGCTGACCACCCATGACCTCGTTTACCGCGCGAACGCTGCGAGCATCGAGATGTTCATCGCGCTCGACGACGATTTTGTCGTTACCCAGATACAGAACACCCTGCCCGAGGCACCCACGGTCAGGAACATCATGCTGGCAAACGGACACCGCGAGGGCTGGCTGAACCTCCATGACGGAATGGATGCGCAGAGCGATGTTCTCGAGCGCCCGACAGGCGATGAGGCTACGCATAATCACGATATCATGCAGATATATTTCACATCGGGTACCACGGGCATGCCCAAGATGGTTACCCACAATTATCTGCATCCTTTAGGGCACATCGTTACCGCGAAGTACTGGCAGTGCGTTCAGGAGAACAAGCTCCACATGAGCGTTTCGGATTCCGGATGGGCAAAGTTCGGATGGGGCAAGATCTACGGTCAGTGGATCGCCGGAGCCACGATCTTCTGCTACGACATGAAGAAATTCATTCCGACCAATCTGCTTCAGAAGATCCAGGACTACAAGCTGACCACGTTCTGCGCACCGCCCACGATGTACCGCTTCATGCTCCAGGAGGATGTCGCGTCTTACGATCTTTCTTCCGTACAGCGCTGGTGCACGGCGGGAGAGCCTCTTAATCCCGAGGTTGTAAGGAAGTGGAAGGAATTCACCGGATATACGATCGCGGAGGGCTTCGGACAGACCGAAGGCACCGTTCTTGCGGCGAACTTCCCGTGGTTTGAGCCCAAGGCAGGCTCGATGGGCAAGCCTTCGCCGATCTACGATCTGCAGCTGATCAACAGCGAGGGCAATATCGCCGAAGACGGTGAGGAAGGCGAGATCACCATCTGCAATCTTGACAAGGAATACCCGATCGGACTCTTTGTCGGCTACTACAAGAGCAAGGAACTGACCGACGAAGCGATCGGCTCCGGAAAATACAATCTGAAGGACGTAGCATGGCGCGATCCTGACGGCTATCTCTGGTTCGTCGGACGTCATGACGACGTTATCAAATGTTCGGGCTACAGGATCGGACCTTTCGAGGTTGAAAGCGCGCTGATCACCCATCCTGCAGTTGTAGAATGCGCTATTACTGCGGCTCCCGACCCGATCAGGGGACAGGTGGTAAAGGCCACCGTAGTGCTCGCGAAGGGATATACTCCTTCCGACGAGCTCACCAAGGAGCTTCAGAACCATGTAAAGACCAATACGGCGCCTTACAAATATCCGAGGATCATCGAGTATGTTGATGAGCTTCCGAAGACGCTGGGCGGCAAGATCAAACGTGCGCAGATCCGCAAGGCAGACGCGGAGGGCGCGAACAAATAAAAGCATTGTGGGGGAATAAGACCATGAGAAACGGACGCATTATTATGACAATACTGATGCTGTCCGTTTTCTGTACCATTTTTTCGGGCTGCTCCACCGCTGAAAAGTCGGCGTACTCGATGGCCGTGAAGCTGTACGGCGAGGGAAGGTACTCCGAGGCGGAACCCTATTTTGTCGCTGCGCTTGACGGCGGGGCGGGAGACGATACCGTAAGGCTCGGGCACGCTTACAACATGATCGAACTCGGCGACACTGCGAACGCGCTCGATGAACTGATCGCGGTACAGGACCGTTTCGGAGACGAAAATGTGACGGTCTCGATCCGCAGGACCATTCTCGACCTGTATCTTGAGGCCGACAATAAAGCCGGCGCCGCAAGAGTCTGCGACGAACTGGCGGGAAAGATAACCGATCCGGTCCCGGCGGAGAACTTCCGTGTACAGGCGGCTCTGATCAGGGCCGATATCTGCAGGAGCAGCGGGGACGTACAGGGCTTAAAGAAGGAACTCAGAAACCTGATCGACATCAAGACTTTCGCGGCCGACGAGTATTTTGAACTGTATTCAATGTCTGCTGCGGCAGGGGAAAAAGAAGGCCGCCTGCAGCTGGCCGATGAGATCATCGGATACATGACCGGACACTCGTCCTACGTTTCCGATTACCGCCAGATCCTTACCGTTGTGTTCGATGCGGCGGACGTTGCATCCTATACGGAATGGACCAGGAGCGAAGAGGACTATTTCACGATCGCTGAGGATTTTATCGCAAAAGGCGACGGAAATCAGATAAGCGAAAATGAGGCTCTGAAATACAAAGTTATCATCGCAGAGCGCCGCGGAAAGATGGAAGTCGCGTATAACCTTTTGGGTGTATATCTTAACCATTGTCCCGACGACGAATATGCCTTAAAGGAGATGGATTACCTCGGAAACCGGCTCGGACTCGGGGAGTGAAAAACCTTTAAATCTGCGAGACCACAAACGTAGAATGTACCTTGTGCACACATAATACAAGTATAGAACGACCACAATATCTAGTGGTCGTTGTTTTTTTGAAAAATATATCTAGTAGAATTTGTTGACACTGTTTCTTTTAAATGCTACACTTGAACTAAGGTTGTGCGAGGCACCGGAAGTGCTTCGCCGGACCGCAGAAAAACGCCGGTTTTGTCTTGTTCCGGGCATACGGTGAAAGAGGAGAGGTACGAAAGTTCTTATGGAAAATTTTAAAGTAATGAAGCGCGACGGGGCGATCGCGGAGTTTAATCTTGATAAGAT
>JAEEGH010008128.1_pt1 | contig 24956 bp, 22 predicted proteins | sample 9134181 | NCBI WGS metagenome assembly JAEEGH01 (sample SAMN16246544, study PRJNA631951) | gut metagenome | biome: gut microbiome; feature: rumen; material: DP-attached | host: Bos | place: Iran: Karaj | collected 2018-10
GAATCAGGTGCAGACATCGAAGATGCTGTCCTTGCTTCAGATGACAAGGATATCTTCTATCATCTGTCTCCGTTAAGAGCGAATCTCCTCTCATGGATCGACTTCAAAGAAGATGCATCAGTCCTTGAGACAAACGCTGAATGCGGCGCTCTTACGGGTATTCTGTGTGAGAAGGCAAAGCATGTCACCTCTGTAGATTCTTCCAAAGAGAACTGTGAGATAAATGCCATCAGGAATAAATATGAGAACCTCGAGCTGATTACGGGCGAGTTCAAGAAGATAAAGTTTACCAAGACATTCGATTACATAACCATCGTCGGGCTTCCTGCCAAACTCCTCAAGAAGATCATAGCCAAGGCAGCAACGCTTCTTGCCCCCGGCGGACAACTGATACTGGCAGGAGAGGGCGACACCAAATCGGCAGACAAGTATCTTGCCAAGGCAGGATTCAAGGAGACCAAGACCTGCTATCCGGCTCCCGACTACAGGAGCCCGCTCGAGATCAGTACTGGCAGGGGAGAAGGATCATTCCTTATCTTCGCGAAGAGAGACGGTACCTGTGACCAGGCTGTCTCCTATGTTAAGTTCGCCTGCCAGAGAAAGCCCGAATTCAGGGTATCCACCAAGATCACTGAAGAAAACGGTACGAAGAGAGTCATCAAGAGTCCTATGACTGAAGCAGCAAAAGAGCACATAGCAAGACTCGCATCTAATAAGGACAAGGTCGTAGGAATGTATAAGGGCATAACACCAGCAGACTGCAAACTCGAAGGCGATTCTGCAGTATTCCCATTCATAGAGGGAGAGATCCTGACAATAGAAGACTTGGACAAGGTCTTTGATTACAACGAGCCTCTCTCAAGATTTGAAGTTACAGACAGGTTCAGGGAGATATTCGGCGATATCGATGTTCCTGAGGGCGAGCAGGCATATCCCATGATCAACGTGGACTCCAATCTCGATAACTTCATGGTCAGCAATGGCAAGACTTATTGCATCGACTACGAGTGGATATTTGACTTCCCCGTTCCCGTAAGATTCGTCAAATACAGGACTCTGTTCTACGCAGGAATCAGCCCCGAGAAGTTTGCAGACTTCGGCTATTCTGATGAAGACGTCAAGCTGTTCCATTCCATGGAGATAGCCTTCCAGCAGTATGTGTCGGGCGACAACTTCAAATATATCATGGCCTCGAGGTTACAAAGCTGAAGACCTGGAAGAAATATTTGCGAAACAGGCAATATTAGCACAAATCGCTCGATGACAATCGGTATATACGGGTAAATCGAACGATTTATTTGAATTCTTCTACTGAATCGATTAAAATATCGATAAAAGGGGGATATGATATGACTCAAGTAACAGCAACCGAATTCAAAACGAACCTTGGCCGCTATCTGGAACTGGTCCGCACGGAAGATATATGGATTACCAAGAACGGCAAAACAGTAGCAAAGCTCATAAATCCGAATGTCTCTGCTGTTGATTCAATATCCGGGATACTTGAAGGGTTTGATCCCGGCGATACGGACCGTCACAGCCTTAGAAAAGAAAGGCTTAGCAGATATGAGATTGATGATTGACACAAACATCATCCTGGATGTCATTTACAAGCGACAACCGTTCTTTCCTTGTTCCAAAGCAGTTCTCGAACTCTGCGAGGGAAAAGAGATTCTTGGATTTATATCAGCATCTGCTGCTTCGGATTTATTCTATCTAATGCGTAAAGGCCTTGGAAACACTGAAGACACCTATAGGGCGTTCGGGAAGATCCTTGAAATAGTTAAAGTATTAACTGTTACAAACGATGATGTAACTGAGGCGTATCTCCAGAGGGCAACTGACTTTGAGGATTGCCTATTGGCTACATGTTCAAAATCGAATAACTGCGAAGGCCTTGTTACCAGAAATAAGAAGGACTTCAAAAACTTTGGAATAGCGGTATATACCCCGGAAGAGATCCTTGATAGGCTTAATGTAATAGATAAGCTGTTATGATATTACTGTCAAACACAGGACCCTGTTCTACGCTGGGATAAGCCCCGAGAAATTCGTTGACTTAGGCTATTCAGATGAAGACGTCAAGTTCTTCCACAACATGGAGATAGCCTTCCAGCAGTATGTGTCGGGTGAGGGATTCAAGTATATGGTGACAGCAAGGTTTGCAAATCACTCGTACACTCGTAACTCACGAATCTAATTCATTCTTCCCATTCTTTTGAGCAACTTGCCAATATATTAGGGCGAAGGAATGTCTCTAATGAACAAATTAGGTGTTTTCTCATGCGTTACTTGTAGGGACGGTAATGATATAATACTCTCGTTTATTATATTAATTATATTAAGGAGCGAACCAGATGGATTCTAATACACATCGTGCTGTAGAGATAAATCTTGTTGACTTGTTATTTGTTTTATTACGAAGGCTGGGTATAGCACTACTCGTTGGAATAATTGTTGCTGGTGCGCTTTTTGTTTATAAGTATACTTCTAACACTAGTGATGCCAATGCTCTTGACATAGGAACTAGGCTTCCTGGGGAGAGTGATGCAGCTTATTCAGAACGCGTACATAATGTAAATCGTGCAGAAGATATAATTAACAGCATTGATGCTCTTAACCGTCAAATTGATAATCAGCGAGACTATCTGTCAAATTCTATTGTAATGCAGATTGACTTTACAAATGAAGCAGTAACTTCTGCTCAAGTGGTTATTTCGGTTGACGAGGACCAGGCCCTTGGTATGACTGATTCTTTATATTCGGCATATTCACAGGATATATTGTCCGGTGACTATTTAAGTTCATTAGCTGATGAACTTGGGACAGAGCAGGTATATCTTACAGAATTGATTTCAGTGGAACGAGATGACACCAATTCTCTCGTTGTTAATTCAGGAGATTCAGTTGGTAATGCAATGGCATTTACAATTACTGTTATAGGCACATCTACTCAGTACACTGCTCAGATTATGGATTGTGTCTTTGAAGAAATTGACATTACCTCTGCGAATCTTAATTCAACAGTAGCACCACATACCGTTTCGTTGATTGGTAAACAGAGTTTTTACAAGGTTGATAACGACACTAGAGATTTACAGCATCTGGCATCAAACCGTTCGGACACACTGCAGAAGCAGATTGATACTTACAATCTATCGCTTACAGATCTTGCCACTAAAATTGGTATTAACAGCAAAGATAATATAACTGCGTATTTCTCATACAATGATGTAAGTTGGGTTAACTCGAGACCTACAATGAATGCAATGCTTATGTTTGCTCTCAAGGGATTTGCTGTTAGTGTGTGTGCAGTATTCGTGGTAATTGCAGCTGTTTATGTGTTTGGAAACAAGTTTTCGACGCAGGCTAAATTTTTCGGTCGCTTCCCTGGCTTGAATAAAATCGGCATTGTTAAGCCGACTAATAAGCGCTCAGTACTTGTTAAGTCTATTGACAGAATAACAGGTGACGACGACAAACTCTCTGCTGAAAGCAGCAACAGGCTTTTAGCTGCTAATATTGCTAATCAAACTCGCAATTTCAGTAAGGTGTTATTCATTGGCACGGCCGAAACAATTAAGATAAAAGCCTTGGTTGACGCGTTAGGTATTAAAGCGGATGTTAAGGAAAGTTTCTTTATTGATCCTGCAAATTTAGAAAACGTCTCCAATTATGATGGCATTGTTCTTGTTGAACAAAGAAAGCACTCTGATTGCAGAATGGTTGCCGAAGAAATAAGGTTGATTGCAAAAGCAGACACAACGCTTATTGGTGCAATTGTAATCTGATAATCTCAGCTATTGTTATGTGTTTTGTTATGGACATAGTTAAAAAGGAGCTCAAGTGAACAGATACTTATATCGTTTTATATGTGCATTAATAATGGTATTGATTAATACCGCTTCTTTCGCATATGTGTGGATAACATTTGTACGAGTTAATAATCAAACGGGGCACTTGATGGGTATGGGTAATATTTTGATGGCCCTGACTATATATGCTTTTGTTTTCATTTCTGCGGGAAGATGGTTACATGCTTTTCAAATTGGAGTTGAACGAAAAGCAAAGATGGTCGCAAGTGTTCTGATGACCATATTAGTTACGGATGTAATTGAGTTGTTTGTTTCTTTGGCTATAACAGGTCAGTATAGATTCTTTTTCCAGTTCCTTTGGCGATACATCGTTCTTGCAATTTGCCAATCGATAGTATTGGTTCTTATGGTTGTACTTATGATTGGCATCTACAGAAGAATCGTACCGCCTCTCTCCCTGCTTGAAGTTATAGGCACACATAACAATAACTTGGCAAGATCGCTGAATGGAATCAAATACAAGTATTCGATTAAGGAAACCGTTTCCTATACAGATCCCTCTATAGAAGAGAAAATCAGGTCCTATGATGCGGTTCTAATCAATGATATACCCGCTGAGGGGCATAATATTATTCTCAAAAAATGCTTTGAAGAGAATAAGCGTGTTTACACAGTGCCAAAAATCTCAGACATTATAATTAAATCATCTGACAATATTAACCTTGTAGATACACCTTTGTTTTTGTGTAGAAACCTTGGAATAAGCGGTTGGCAACTTGCTCTTAAAAGACTTGCAGACCTATTCTTATCAACGATAGCCCTTGCTGTTTTATCTCCGGTGTTCATTGTTACTGCCATAGCCATAAAACTAGAAGATGGCGGCCCGGTATTCTTCCGTCAAGAGAGAGTTACTCTGAATGAAAAAAGATTTATGATACTTAAATTCAGATCTATGATCGTAGATGCTGAGAAGGATGGACGACCTCATCCTGCCGGAGAAAACGATGATAGAATTACCAAGGTTGGTAAAGTAATTCGTGCCTGCAGAGTAGATGAATTGCCACAGTTGATCAACATAATCAAAGGTGATATGTCTATAGTTGGCCCACGCCCGGAGAGATGGGAACATGTAGAGAAGTTTAAGGCTGAAATACCTGAGTTTTCTTACAGATGCAAGGTAAAGGGCGGTCTTACTGGCTATGCTCAAGTATATGGAAAATATAATACAGCTGCCTTGGACAAACTCAAATTGGATCTTATGTATATAACCAATTACAGTCTATCATTGGATGTTCAGATTATATTTGAAACCATAAAGATTCTGTTCATAAAGGATAGTACAGAAGGTTTTGAGCAAAATATGATAGAAGAAATCCATGACTCCAATCCTAACCATATGGCTGGCGAGAGGAAAGACGGATAAATGAAACACATTCTGGTTATTTCACAGTACTTCTATCCAGAATCATTCCGCATAAATGATATGGCTTCCGAATGGGTTAAGCGAGGCTATAAAGTAACCGTATTAACAGGTATACCTAATTATCCTATGGGCAAATTCTTTCCGGGGTATTCCTGGACAAAGAAGAGAAGAGAAAACTGGAATGGCATGGATATAATCAGGATTCCTCTCATAGCACGCGGTCACAGCTCGGTAGGCATGGTTTTGAATTACTATTCTTTCGTAATTTCCGGTTGGTTTTGGAATCGTTTCAACAAGGTTGATGCCGACTTAGTCTTCAGTTTTGAGACTTCGCCTATGACGCAAGTAAAAGTCGGATGCGGATATGCAAAAAAACATAAGAAGCCACACTTTGTTTATGTTCAGGACCTTTGGCCGGAGAATGTCGAGACAGTTACCGGAATTCACAGCAGATTGGTAATAGGGCCAATAGACAGAATGGTCGATAAGATATATCAGCAAGCTGATAAGATATTTGTAACAAGCCCGTCTTTTGTAAACGCGGTTGTAAACAGAAAAAAGCCGGTCGATTTGGATAAGGTATATTATTGGCCACAATACGCGGAGTCCTTTTATACACCAAAAGAAAAAACAAAGATTGATGCAATACCCGATGATGATACATTTAAAATTGCTTTTACGGGAAATATAGGAACGGCACAGGGATTAGATATTCTCCCTGAAACGGCAAAGCTCCTAAAAGAAGAAAAAGTGTGTTTTGTTGTTGTTGGAGATGGGCGCTATCAATCTGAGTTTGAGAAGCATATTGATGAATGTGGTGTAAGAGATAAGTTCATTCTTATTCCCAGGGTTCCGGCTACACAAATTCCTGACATATTAAGTGCTTGCGATGTTGGCTTTATTAGTTTTAATAGGACTCCGCTTTGGGAGATGACGATACCAGCAAAACTACAATCCTATATGGCTTGTGGGAAAGCCATTATTGCATCTGCTTCCGGTGAAACAAAAAGGATAATAGAGGAAGCACGATGCGGTGTGTGTTGTGAGATAGGAAGCCCTGAGTCGCTAGCACAAGGTATTAAAAAGATTGCCCAATCAGATGTTGTTGACTTGGGACGAAATGCAAGATGTTATTTTGATAGTCATTTTGCAAAAGATAAACTGATGGATGAGATGGATAAATATTTAACGGCGGAAGAATAAAATGAACTCAGAAGAAGTTGTAAATGTAGTGATTTGTTATAACAATGCAGCTGAAGTATTGGCGTATTATGAAGAGTTGCTTACTTTGGATCAAGGAAATGAACTTGGTTATGTAGTGGTTATTAATGCTTCTTCAGAAGGAGAGAGACAGACTCTCAGGAGTTTTGATGAAGAAAACCTACATGTTTATGTTGTCGATCCAGGTGCAAACTTAGGGTACATTAATGGCTTGCTATATGGATATGAGTATTATAGGAAACAAACAGGAAGCACACCAAGATTCGTTGTCTTCAGTAATACTGACATTGCTTTTCAAGATAAAAAACTGATTGATAAACTGTTAGAAAAAAAGTATGACGATAGTATTGCTTGTATTGGGCCTTCCGTTTTGGTGAGTGAGTTTAATTCTTATTGTAATCCTGTTAGTGAGAATCGATATAGTGTTAAACAGATAAAGAAATATATAAGAATTTTTGGCACACCTATTTTAAGAGAAGCATATGTTACTGCCGGATTTATCAAGCCACGATTTATTAGGCGAAAAAAAGACTTAACAAGCCGAGAGGTTTATTCTGTTCATGGTTGTTATTTCATATTAACTGGCGAGTATGCTGAATTCTTAAAAACAAAAAAATACGGTGTTTTGTTATATAGCGAAGAGATTTTCGTTGCTGAAAATGCATATCAGAGAGGCATGAAGACCTATTATGATGCTGATCTTGAAATCACGCACAAGGAGCATTCGACGACACGAACACTTAAACCGACAAAGCGAGCTTACTATTTCACAGAATCAATGAAGTGGATTAAAGACAACTACTATAGCGAATAATAGTGCTATGTTTGCAGGAGAATGGTTTGTATGAAAGGCATATATGTATACTCTACTAATGATAAAGACTATATGGCAAGCGGTGAGGCAAAAAAAGTCTTATCGCAGGTAAAGACCTTCAGAAACGCTGGCGTTGAAATGTGTTTCGTTGATGTTGTGTTGGATAGAAAAATAGACAAAGTGCTCTATAGAATGCCTTTTCGTGGAGTATACTCGCGTGACATAATAAGAAAATGTGAAAAAGAGGCCGTTGATTCTGAATTCGTTTTCATACGAAAAAACATATTTGATAGATCGTATTACATGTTGCTTCGAGCAATTCGAAAGGTTAATCCTTCGATAAAGGTAATTGTTGAAATACCATCATATCCGTACTTCCAGGAATGGAACAGAGTAATAGACAAACCATTTATTTGGAAAGAGAAACGGATTATTCCTAAAGTAACTAGAGAGCATTTAGTAGATTACTATTTGACACTAACAGATGATACAGAAATATATGGTATTCCTGCAATCGAGATTGACAATTGTGTTTTACTTGAAGAGTATACGCCTAAGAAGAAACTGCAAAATCCCGAAGAGGTTCATCTGATCGGAGTTGCACTTTTAGCTAAATGGCATGGCTTTGATCGAGTTATAAGAGGAATGGATGAATACTACAAGAAGAATGGGGATAAATGCGTTAAAGTCATTTTTCATATAGTTGGAGATGGACCGGAACGATACAACTTACAAAAACTATCGGAACAATGCAGTTTGGAGAAGTTTGTTATCTTTGAAGGAAGACAAAAAGGAACTGAATTAGATCACTTGTATGATATTTCCGATGTAGGAATTGGTTCTCTCGGCTTGTTCAGAAAGGGGATTGTTACGGCCAAGAGTTTGAAACTAAGAGAATACTGTGCTAAAGGTATTCCATTTATCAAGGGGGGAGGAGACCCCTCGTTTGATGACTATTTATATTGTTTGAGTTTTTCGAATGATGATAAGCCCATAGACATATCCGCCGTTGTTAATTGGGCTAGAAAAACGGATTATGATTTGGCAGTAAAATCAATGAGAGAATATGCTGCCAGCAATCTTGATTGGGAAAAGTATATAAGGAAAGTAATGAACAAGGTCTACGATTAAGCAGAAAGAATAATTAGCGATGAATATTTTGTATATGCCATCCTGGTATGAATCAGTTGATGAAAACAATGCGGGGACTTTCTTTACAGAACAGGTAAAGGAACTCCAAAAGTTGGGAAATGATGTAACCATTGCAATTGTTGACATTCTGAATTATCCCTACAGGAGTAAGCAGCCAAAATACCAAATAATCAAAGAAGAACGTCATGGCATTGATGTTTATAGAATGGTGGTTCCAAGTCTTATGACTGGACATGTACCAGGAGTATTCTTTTCCTATTATGCTCATTATTATAAAAAACTTATCAAGCATCTGTTTTCTATAGGCTTAATGTTTGATGTTATGTTTGCGCATTCGTTTTGGCATGCAGGGTATATTGGCACATTGTTGAAGAAAGAATACAACCTTCCACTGATCGTTCAAGAACATAGAAGTATGTTAATTACAGGAGCTTTTTCGGGTGCTGTTAATAAGTATTTGAAGGCAACTGTTACCCAAGCTGATATGTTTTATTGTGTATCAAGCAAATTACGAGAGAACATTTATATTAGGACTGGATTGAACGATGGCATAGAATTATTACCGAATATGGTTGATGACTTGTTTTGCTACCAGCCGGTGAAGAACAATATCTTTACTTATGCGTTTGTGGGAACATTAAATGAAAACAAAAGGATAATACAGCTTCTTAGATGTTTTGAGAAGTGCTATATTGACAATCCGAGTATTCGCTTAAAAGTAGCTGGAGACGGTCCGCTTAGGGAACAAATAAACGAAATGGTTAACACTTCAGATATTCTGCGAGAGTCAGTTGACATATTGGGTTTTTTATCGCGTGAGGAAGTGTTTGATTTGTTGTCTAATGCCAATGTTTTAGTTCTGCCAAGTGCTTTTGAGACATTTGGTATTGTCTGTATTGAATCTCTGGCTATAGGAAGACCTGTAATATGCACTAAGAATGGAGCGGTAGATTTTATTACTGGTGAAAATGGCATACTGATTGATGTTGATTCTGATGATCAACTTATTATGGCTATGAAAGAGGTCTACAAGAACTATAACTCGTATAACTTAAACCAGATATCAGAACATTGCTTGGAGAATTATTCTGGAAAGGTTATTATGAGTACGGTGATTTCGAAGATGGCAGAAGTGAAGTCAAAGTAATCCAATGCTATTCAAGGATACACACATGGAATTGAAAGTAAGCAGAGCTGGAATAATACTTTTACTATTATCAGGTTTGGTATTTCATAATTTTCTTACGATAGAATCGCTTAAGATAGGCGCAATTACTGTCACATACTTGCGTATAATTCTGTTAATTACCATTCCGTTTCTCTTTTATACTAAACCCAGACTACGCACTAACGACAATATTGCTTTTATTATTCTTGTGTTTATGTTATATGGATTAACAAGAATAAGCGGGAATCTCAAAGAAGCTCTTGCAATATACTGTCCCTTGATTGCATTCTATTTCTTATATACTTCAATTGATCAAAAGCAACTCGTCAAACGATTTGTAAATTGTACAGCACTGTTTGCGATGTTTTTCTGTTTGGTCGGCATTTTTGAGCTGATTACGGGACACCATTTTTATAATGAAAGCAATGCAGTATTAGACATCCGAGTATTTGCTAGCGGAATGTATTATAATCCCAACGATTTTTCAGGCTTTTTGACAGTCGGAATCTTCTATATATTATTGAGCGGATTCCATAAAGAGATAAAGGCCTTATTTGCAGGCTTATCTGTCTTGATAATATATATAAATAGCAGCCAAATATGTTTATTGGGCATTCTCTCGTTCATGCTGGTTGCTTTTATTCTGGGAAGAAAGACAAACAGATTTATCCGCTTTTCTTTATCAGCTTTGGTGGGTCTCGCTATGCTCAGCATAATCACTGACATGATTAAAAATTCATCTCTAGTATACAGGCTGTATATGTACAGATTTGGCATTAAGAATTGCTTGGAACATGTTTGGTTTGGAACAGGAATTGGTAATTATGGCAGTGGTATGTGGGCTGTGGGATACACGCCACTTCCATATACGTCTACCGATCCGCACAATCTGTATTTAGAAATAGCGGGACAATTTGGAATGATATGGGCAATACTATTAATTATTCTCACACTCAAACTCCTTATATGGTTTTACAAAAGGGCACATACATCTGAGGGGATTCTTTGCCTCGGATTAATCTATATAACTGTATTTGTCGGTTTATCATCAAGCTCCTCGATGGAGAAGAATTATATATATCTAGCACTCCTTGCACCTTTGCTTTACTACAGACTTTATAACGATGAAATGAACAGAACATTTGCTGACAATGCGGTAATCGAACAACAGCGTGAACAGGTTGAGCATAACATATAGAAAGGTGTACTAATTGATGGATATATTGGTAATTGCACAGAATTTGGATAACACCGCCCCTGGTAGTGTATTTAAAAACATTATAAAGGGTATATCTATATACAATAATGTGGATTTGTTATACGATGGCGATTTCGAAGAGAAACAACTGAAGAGAGTAAGAACGTTTATACCGTGCCAGTCTAACAAGCTTTTGGACTATGTGGGAAGAAGATATATTAACTATAGGAAAATCAATCCGTGGGTGGATTCCTGGAGCAAGAAGGCAATAAATACAGTGAACGGAAAAAAGTATGATGTCGTTTGTGTCATGTTAACGTCATCATATTACTACCCTTTATGGTGCGGCAAAGCTATTGCTGACAAATGCAATGCAAAATATGCTGTATATTGTGTTGATGCCATTCCCGCACCGGGGTGGGGCGAGTCAAACTTTAGTAAGTTCCAATCAATGCTCATAAGTCGTGAGCTTAAACATTGCGACTATTTTGCAACGATAAATGAGAAAATGCTTGAGTACCAATTGACTACATTTGAAAACAAGCCAGGCTTGAAATATGGGGTAATATACATGCCAATAGATGAGCATATAGCCAGTATTGGCAAGCCAAACAATAAACATGTCTTTCTGTATACCGGCGGAGTTTATGGTAAAAGAAAAATCGATTATATAATTCGCGCATTTGCTCGAGTATGCGATACATACAAAGATGCTAAACTTGTTTTTGTCGGATCTCATATGAAAAGATCTTTTGTTGAGCAGATTGCAGGTGATGCATCCCAATCTATAGACTTGGTGCGATATACTAAAGACTTAACACCTTTTTATAATGATTCTGCTGTTTTCTTAAGTGTCGATGCAGATATCCCTAATGATGTTTTTTTGGCTAGCAAATTAATGAAATATCTGCCGTATGATCGCCAGATCCTTTGTGAAACAGGAGAAGGCAGTCCAACACATATGCTATTGGACGGATTGAATACTGTTATAATTTGCGATCATGATGAAGATGATTTGTACAAGGGAATGCTCAAGGCAATTGAAAATGTAGACACAGCAGACTATACCGAAAGATATTCATTGCTAAAGGAACTTAGCATTGAGACACAAGGAAGGAAATTAACTGAAGCATTTGAGTCAATCATATAAGATTGAAAGAATGCCAATTAACTGTAACATAGAAGCGTGTTACACAACCGGAAACTGATATGAGAAACAATAAAGCAATTGGTAAAAAACAGATAAGCATTAACATGGTGGCTAATGTAGTGTCATACTCTAGCAACCTCATTATCTCGTTCATTCTTACACCGTTTTTAATCGATACTTTGGGGAAAGATGTATATAGCTTTTATCCCATTGCCAATAGCATTGTTTCTTATCTTTCTGTTTTGACAGCAACGCTAAATACTATGGCAAGCCGCTTTTTTACTGTTGAGATAGTGAACGGCAATGATAAAGAGGCTAATAAATACTTTTCTTCTGTTTTGGCATCGAACATAGTAATTAGTTTTTTTATGTTCATTCCAATGGCGGTCATTGTTGTATTTGTTGATACATTTCTAAATGTTCCTATAAATTCTGTTGCCGCAATCAGAACTTTGTTTGCTTTGGTCTTTTCTGCGGCATTAGTAAATGTTGTAGGTTCAATATTTGGAATTGCAACTTTTGCCAAGAATCGAATTGATCTTCGTTCGGCTAGAGAGTTGGTAACAGCTGTTATTCGATTGGGGCTTTATGTTTTGCTCTATTCCATACTTCCCCCTTCTATCGTGTATGTGGGATTAGTCACACTAGTAGTTGTAATAATAAGTTTGTCTATCCAAGTGTTCTATACCAAAAAACTGTTACCGGGCATAAGATTCAAAAAAGCTGATGTCTCATTTACTCATGTAAAGAAACTACTTTCTTCTACCGTATGGAGCATAATATTTACATTCGGAAATATCTTACTATCTGGATTAACGATAGTATTAATAAACATACTTTATAGCGCTGATGATTCTGGTTCATTATCCATAGTTCAGACAGTTCCGACATTTATTAATGGAGTAATCTCAATGTTAGTTGGGGTGTTCTTTCCGGTAATAACATATAAAGTGGCAGAGAAAGATATAGATGGAGCAGTAAAACAAATCTTGAGTGCGCAACGCATTATAGCTATTGTGGGGTGTGCTGTAATTGCAGTTTTTTCCGGATTGGCTAAGGAGTTCTTTACATTATGGACACCCGAAGAGAATGCAGCAGAGCTCTCCAAACTATCCTTTGTAGCGATTATGCCCCACTTGGTAATATCGTGCATGTGGATCCTATCTAATCTGAATATAGCCATGAACAAGGTGAGAAAACCTGCTATTTTTACGCTTTTTATAGGATCGTTGAATATTCTGTTTGCCTTGATTGTTAGTCAAGTTTTGCATACCTCATATGTATATATACAGATTATCAGTTCAGCACTCCAGATTATTTGGGCAGGTCTGTTTTTGCCGATATATGCTTCTAGAGAACTGAAAGTTTCGATATCAACTTTCTATCCCCCATTAATTAGAGCAATAATTGCTACTGTTTTGTGTTTCTTATTGACTATTCTGTCGAAACCTCTGTTTACTTTTGACAATTGGCTTGTTTTCATTGTATTTGGTGGATTCGTGGGTATAATTTCGTTATTAATATTTGCTGTGTTTGAATTCGGACCGAAAGGGCTTATTAAAACAATTAAAAACTTTAAGTTGAAGAATGACACTGCAGTGTAAACTGAAACAACATTGGATTTGAAAGGATATTATTATGAAGTATGCATTAATTGGTTGTGGCAGGATCTCCCCGAATCATATCGAGGCAGCAAAGAACAATAATCTCGAATTCGTTGCCATGTGTGATATTGTTCCAGAAGTCATGTCGGAGAAATCTCAAAAGTTTGGTCTGGAAAAAGTCCATAAATATACTGACTACCATGAGATGTTATTTTCAGAAAAACCGGAATTGGTTGCCATTGCTACAGAATCTGGAAAACATGCTGCAATTGCTCTGGATTGTATTGCTTCTGGTTGTAATGTAATTATTGAAAAACCAATTGCTCTTTCCATATCTGATGCTGATGCCATTATTAAGGCCGGTCATGAAGCGGGAGTGGTAGTTTGTGCTAACCATCAGAATCGTTTCAATAAATCGGTTCAGTATATTAGAAAGGCGTTGGAAGAGGGGAGATTCGGTAAGCTTTCACATGGTGCAGCGCATATCCGTTGGAACAGAGGAAAGAACTACTATGAACAAGCCCCGTGGCGCGGAACCTGGGCGCAAGATGGTGGATGCCTCATGAATCAGTGCATTCATAATATTGATCTCCTGCGCTGGATGATGGGAAATGATGTTGAAGAAGTAATGGCATACACGGATCAGTTAGAGCATCCGTATCTTGAAGCCGAAGATCTGGGAATGGCTATTGTGAAGTTCTCTAATGGGTCATATGGTTTAATCGAGGGAACAACAAATGTATATCCGCGAAATCTTGAGGAGACCCTATATCTTTTTGGTGAAACAGGAACTGCCAAAGCTGCAGGGACAAGTGATAATATCATTGAAGAGTGGAATTTCGCTGATAATCTGGACAACCCGGATGTTGTTAAAGCAACATATTCTGAGAATCCCCCAAATGTTTATGGTTTTGGTCACACTCCGCTTTATGCAGATGTTATAGATGCGATTACAAATCACAGACAACCGTATGTTACCGGTGAAGATGGAAAACGCGCTCTTGAGATGGTGCTAGCCATCTACAAGTCTGCTGCAGAACACAGACCTGTTAAGCTGCCACTTGATTCTTGTTCAACACTAGATTTCACAGGCAGATTCGGAAAAGGAAGCCTATCATGATTAATTACTTTGTACATCCCACTAGTGTCATAGATGACGATGTGGTAATAGGCGAAGGAACGAAAATATGGCATTTTAGTCATATTCAATCAGGAGCAAGAATCGGAAGAAACTGCTCTTTGGGTCAAAATGTAAATGTTTCTAACAATGTGAGAATTGGCGATGGCTGCAAGATTCAAAATAATGTAAGTCTATATGAAGGCGTTGAATTGGAAGACTATGTTTTTTGCGGTCCTTCTTGTGTATTTACCAATGATTTGACACCACGTGCCAAATATCCCAAGGGTCATAGTGGTTACAAAAAGACTGTAATAGAAACTGGCGCAAGTATAGGTGCAAATGCGACAATCGTCTGTGGACACAGAGTTGGTAATTGGGCTTTGATTGGAGCGGGAGCTGTTGTAGTTTCTAATGTGCCCGCACATGCTTTAATGTTAGGCGTTCCTGCACGAAGGAAAGGGTGGGTGTGCGAGTGTGGAGAGATACTATCTACCAATCTTATTTGCACACTTTGCGGACGTGAATATAAAGAAACCGACAAGGGTTTGGAGGAAAAGTAAATGCAGTTTAGGAATTTAGCAAAGCAATATCAAGTTCTAAAGCCTCAAATAGACGAAGCTATGATAAAGGTCGCGAGTTCCACCCGCTATATTTCCGGTCCTGAGACAAAAGAATTAGAAAAAATGCTTGCAGATTATGTAGGCGTAAAGCACTGCATTACATGTGCTAATGGTACAGATGCAATTTCTATTGCCATGAGGGTATGGGATATTTGCAAAGATGATGCTGTGTTTGTCCCAGATTTCACTTTTTTCTCATCTGGTGAATGTCCCGCTGATGAAGGTGCTACACCTATATTTGTCGATGTTGATCCGCAAACCTATAACTTGGATCCTAAGAAACTTGAAGAAGCTATTGTGAGGGTCAAGGAAGAGGGTAAGTATAATGCAAAAGCGGTGATTTCGGTAGATCTCTTTGGATTGCCGGCTGATTTTGATTCCATTAAAGAAATATGTAGAAAGTACGGTTTGCTCCTATTAGAAGATGGTGCACAAGGCTTTGGCGGTTGTATAGGTAACAAGCGAGCTTGTAGTTTTGGAGATATATCAACAACTTCATTTTTCCCGGCGAAGCCTCTGGGCTGCTACGGAGACGGCGGTGCTATATTTACCGATAATGATGAATGGGCTGATCTCATACGCTCAATTTGTGTTCACGGCAAGGATACCAGCAATCCTAGTGATCCCAATGCTAAGTATAATAATATTCGACTTGGTAAAAACAGCCGGTTAGATACCATTCAGGCAGCAATACTTATTCAAAAGCTAAATGCCTTTATTGATTATGAACTTACAGATATTAACAAAGTTGCTGATTGGTATACTGAAAAGCTTCAAGATACCGGTTTGATTCTGCCTTTGATTAAAGATGGATTCTATAGTTCTTGGGCTCAGTATACGATTCAACTGCCCCAGAATATTGACAGAAGTAAAGTCCAGGCGGCCATGAAGGAAGCAGGTATTCCTACCATGGTGTATTATGCCAAGCCTATGCATAAACAAGGAGCTTTTATTGGAACTGACAGTGAGAAAGCTGACTGTGAAATCACTGAAAGACTTTGCCAAACAGTACTAAGTCTCCCGATAGATCCATATAAAACGCCTGATGACATTGAAAAGGTTGTATATGAACTGAAGAGGGCAATTAAACTATAGGTGTTGTATTTGATTCATTTTTGATATGACATGATAATTCGAAATGAATTATACTATTTCAAGCAGAATATTGGCATATTTAAAGGAGAATAGATATGGAGTTTAATAGAATATATCAGGGGCTTATTTCTGGTGAAGAAAAGCTTGCTTTGGTAGGGCTTGGATATGTGGGCATGCCTATTGCAGTTGAATTTGCAAAACATATCAGTGTAATTGGTTTTGATATTAACGAAAAGCGCATAAATGAATATAAGAACGGAATAGATTCTACGAACGAAGTCGGAGAAGCTATTAAAGATACTAAAGTTGAGTTTACAGCTGATCCTTCCAAGCTCAAGGAAGCTAAGTTTATAGTGGTTGCAGTCCCTACACCAGTAAACGAAGACAATACACCTGATTTACGTCCCGTGGAGGGCGCATCAAGGACTGTTGGTCAAAACATCAGCGCTGGAACTATCGTTGTTTTTGAGTCAACTGTATATCCTGGCGTTACGGAAGATATTTGCGTTCCGATTATCGAGAAGGAATCTGGATTAAAGTGTGGTGTAGATTGGAAGATTGGATATAGTCCTGAAAGGATTAATCCCGGTGACAGAGTACATACCCTTACTAATATCCGTAAGGTTGTATCCGGTATGGATGAAGAGTCAGCAAACGAAATCAAAAAAGTGTATGACATTGTTATAAAAGCTGGCACATTCCCTGTAAGCAACATCAAGACTGCAGAGGCTGTTAAAGTGGTTGAAAACAGTCAGCGTGATATAAACATTGCATTTATGAATGAGATCGCTATCATCTGCGATAAGTTAAAAATCGATACTGATGAAGTATTGGCTGGTATGAACACAAAGTGGAATGCGCTAGGGTTTAAACCCGGTTTGGTTGGAGGTCACTGTATAGGAGTAGACCCGTATTATCTTACTAATATATCTGAAAAGCTTGGTTATCACAGCCAGATAATCTTGAATGGTCGTCAAGTTAATGATTCTATGGGAGCATTTGTAGCAGACGCTGCCATCAAAGAGATGATTGAAGCAGGAAAAGCTCCGAAGAAATCCACAGTGGTTATACTGGGTTTGACTTTTAAAGAAAATTGTCCAGATACCCGTAATAGTAAAGTAGTAGATATTATCAACAGGCTTAAAGAGTATGAGATTAATCCTATAGTAACAGATTCGTGGGCTGATGCAGAAGTGGCAAGGCATGAGTATGGTGTTGAATTGGTTGATTGGGAAAATGTACCCAAGGCTGATTGTGTTATAGTCGCTGTTGGTCATAAAGAATTCAGAAATATGTCAATGATGCAGATTAAAGACCTATTCAAAACTGATTTGACCGACGAAGAGAAAGTTTTGATCGATGTAAAGTCTTTGTACCGTATGGATGAGTTGAAAGCATCTGGAATGCGATTCTGGAGATTGTAACTCTTTCAAATGTCTTAGAATAATGACAAAGGAGATTGGATATATGCAGATTAAAGAAGCATTTAAAGGAAAAACATTGGTTATAACTGGTGGCACAGGGAGCTTTGGTTCTACAGTTTTAAAGCATTTTTTAACTTCGGATATCGGAGAGATACGCATCTTTAGCCGCGATGAAAAGAAACAGGATTGGATGAGGCATACCCTGCAGGCACAGCATCCTGAGCATGCAGGAAAAGTTAAGTTCTTTATTGGTGATGTTCGAAACATTGATTCGGTAAGAGATGCTTTGTATGGGGCAAACTATATCTTTCACGCAGCTGCGTTAAAAGAAGTACCTTCTTGTGAATTTTTTCCTATGGAAGCAGTGAAAACTAATATATTAGGCACAGATAATGTCATCACAGCTGCTGTTGAGAACAAAGTTGAGAGAGTAGTATTTCTATCTACCGATAAAGCAGCATACCCTATTAACTCAATGGGTATGACAAAGGCTGTTGGCGAGAAAATAGTTCAGGCGAGAGCTCAAGTTGCTTTTGAACGCTCTGGAACCGTCTTAGCTTGCACGCGTTACGGTAATGTAATGTGCTCGAGAGGTTCTGTCATACCTTTGTTTATTGACCAAATCAAGCGCAAAGCACCGATTACTATCACAGATCCTAACATGACTCGTTTCTTAATGAATTTAGACGAGGCTGTTGATCTAGTTGCCTTTGCATTTGAACATGCTGAGCCGGGAGATCTCTTTATCCAGAAGGCCGATGCTTCTACAATTGGTGATTTGGCTGACGGGGTTATGAGAGTGTTTGGAGAGACTGAGAAGAAGATTATTGGAACACGTCATGGCGAGAAATTGTATGAGACGCTTATGACTAAAGAAGAAAGATTGCGCTCTACAGATATGGGCCAGTATTTCCGAATTGCTCCTGATGGTCGTGGGTTGAATTACGATAAGTTCTATGTCGAGGGTAATGTTCAGACCCAAAGCGACGAAGCTTATACCAGTCATAATACCAACCGCCTTGATGTGGATGGCGTAGTTGCTAAGATTAAGACTACGGATTATGTTAAAGAAGAATTAGAAGGGCGCCCGCACCTTGTCGAAGCATAAAAGTTTTCAGGAGAAGAGTCATTATGGCTGCAAATTGGAAGAATAACGGAAAGCTCAAAATACTTATTATTGTAGGAACACGCCCTGAGATTATTCGCCTTGCTGCGGTAATCAAGAAATGCCGCAAGTACTTCGACACACTCCTTGCTCATACTGGGCAGAATTATGATTACAACCTTAATGGTGTATTCTTCAAGGATCTTGAGCTGGACGATCCGGATATTTATATGGAAGCAGTTGGCTCTGATTTAGGCGAGACAATGGGCAATATAATTGCTAAGAGTTATCAGCTTATGGTTGAGTTGAGACCTGATGCAGTCTTGGTGCTTGGTGATACTAATAGTTGCCTTTCTGTTATTGGTGCTAAGAGGCTTCATATCCCGATCTTCCATATGGAAGCGGGCAACAGATGTAAGGATGAGTGCCTTCCCGAAGAGACCAACCGCCGCATCGTAGATATCATCTCTGACGTAAACCTTGCCTACAGTGAGCATGCCCGCCGTTATCTTGCTGACTGCGGATTACCTAAGGAGAGGACCTATGTAACGGGATCTCCCATGGCAGAGGTCCTGCGGATGAACCTTGATAAGATTCAGGCTTCCGATATTCATTCCAAACTCGGGCTCGAGAAGGGCAAGTATATCCTGTTGTCGGCTCACCGTGAGGAGAATATCGATACCGAGAAGAACTTCCTGTCGCTGTTTACAGCCATTAACAAGATGGCTGAGAAGTACGATATGCCGATTCTCTATTCATGTCATCCCAGGTCGAAGAAGAGGCTTGAAGCATCAGGCTTTGAACTTGATAAGAGAGTCATTCAGCATGAGCCTCTCGGATTCCATGACTATAACTGTCTTCAGATGGATGCTTTTGCTGTCGTATCTGACAGCGGCACGCTCCCTGAGGAAAGCAGTTTCTTTACCTCTATAGGCAAGCCGTTCCCGGCTGTATGCATCAGGACATCCACAGAGCGTCCAGAGGCATTAGACAAGGGCTGCTTTATCATAAGCGGAATTGATACCAACGGTCTCCTGCAAGCTGTTGATACGGCTGTGGAGATGGTCAGGAACGGAGACAACGGCATTCCCGTACCGGATTATGTCGATGAGAATGTATCCGATAAGGTCGTTAAGATCATCCAGTCGTATGTAGGTATAGTCAATAAGATGGTTTGGAGAAAGGATTCATGAAGATCCTCGTAACCGGCGCGAAGGGAATGGTCGGAACCGCCCTCGTCAATAATCTGAAGAATATCAGAGACAGCAAGAACAGGACCAGACCGAACATCCAGGTGGATGAAATATTCGAATACGATATCGATTCGACACACGAAGAGCTTGACCGGTATTGTTCTGAATGTGATTTTGTCTTCAATCTTGCAGGCGTTAACAGACCGGAGAATCCGGAAGATTTCATGAAAGGGAACTTCGGATTTGCAAGTGAGCTGCTGGACGCTCTTAAGAGTCATGACAACAAAGCGGGGATAATGCTCAGTTCATCGATCCAGGCCACTTTGTCCGGACGCTTTGGAGATTCCGAGTACGGACGCAGCAAGAAGGCCGGCGAGGAGCTGTTCTTTAACTATGGAGAGGAGACGGGAGCGAAGGTAGCGGTTTATCGTTTTCCTAACCTGATGGGCCATTCCAGACCTAAGTACAATTCTGCTGTCTCGACCTTTTGCTGGGCTGTAGCAAACGATGAAGAGTTTACAGTCAATGACAGATCGACACAGCTGGAGCTTCTTTACATAGACGATCTTGTGGAAGGTATGTTCGACCTTCTGGAAGGCAAAGAGCAGCACTGTGAATTCGATGGCGTAGAGACAGTGCTCAAAGATGATGGTAAGTATTGCTGTGTGCCGGTTACTCACAAGGTAACTCTTGGCGAGATAGTGGATCTTCTTGAAGAGTTCAAGGCTCAACCGACTACACTGATGATACCTAAGATGCCGGCAGGATCATTTGCAAAGAAACTCTACAGCTTGTACTTAACCTACCTGCCTGTTGATAAGTTCAAGTATGCCCTCAAGATGAATGTGGATAGCAGGGGTTCCTTTACGGAATTGGTCCATACCGAGGACTGCGGTCAGGTATCAATAAACATCAGCAAACCTGGCATTACCAAAGGCCAGCATTGGCATAATTCAAAATGGGAATTATTCATAGTTGTAAAAGGTCATGGACTGATTCAGGAACGTAATATCAATACCGGTGAGATGGTTGAGTTTGAAGTGTCCGGAGATAAGATTGAAGCTGTTCATATGATTCCGGGGTGGACTCATAATATTATCAATCTATCCGACACAGAAGATCTTGTGACTGTTATGACATGTAATGAAGTGTTTAATCCTGACAGACCGGATACTTTTGGAGAAATAGTATAATCAAAGGATGGTAATTGTTCTTCAGTTTATTCTTGCATTCTTAATCTGTACTGTAGTTCCGGTACTGGTTGGTGATTTGATGCTTCCACAGGATGCTATAGGAAAGCAGTATATTACTGGAGTATTAGGTACACTTGCTGTTTCACAGATCATCTACCTTCCGGTAGTTTTATTTCAACAACACTTTACCCCTTTCTTTATAGTGTATGTCCTGATTATAGCTGGGCTTTGTATTCTTTCGGTTGTTAAGAGACATAAGCATTATCGGGAAAGATGCAGAGACCTTCTGAACATCAAGGAGAATTTGGGAAGAATAAACTTCTGGATGATTTGTGCTATTTTGCTTGTAGGATTCCAGACAATCCGAGTTGCAATCGGACACTTTTTTGTTTACGCGGATAATGCTCGCTATATTCCGATAATTAACGATCTGATAGAGACAGATCTGGATTATTATCTTGATTTCATTAAAGGTGTACCCGGAGCTAAAGAGACAGATATAAAGTATTTGTTTACAACATACTTTCCTTATTTGGCCTCTATCAGCAAGATATCGGGTCTTCACCCGGCCATTTTGGTTCAGACCCTGTTGCCGATTATATTGACGGTAACTACATATGTCCTTGTGTGGCACTATGGGTTGCTCTTGTTTAAAGATAAACAGTCTTCGTGGATGTTCGTTCTTTTCTTTGGTATCTTGGCTGAGACGATTGGCGGTTATGACAATACTCATGCTAATTCCTTGGTCTCAGCTATTTATTTTGGAAAAAAGATAGTGTTCTTGATACTGCTTCCATATATCCTTCTGTTCATAGCAGAGAAGGCTGCATTATTAGAAGATAATGTTAATCAGTTGAGCATAAAAGACATTCTCTTGCTAGTTATAATGGTGCTTGGCATATGTGCGCCCTCATTAATGGGCACAGGACTTACGCCAATTGCGTTGTTTGCATTAGGCGTGGTTTTGGCTATCAGAAGGAGATCATTAAAACCTTTGGGACATATGGGGATTGCAATGATACCATCGATCATATTTCTATCAATGGTTGTAATACATTTATATTTCAGATAGTAGGCTAAACAAGATATGAGTATTTGGGATTGGACATTAATAAAGTCGATAAATGATATCTTTTGGTATCATCCGTTTTATGTAGAATTATATGTGGTTTGTCTGCTCTCACTTATAGCTTTTTGGAAAGAAATGAAAAGAGGAAGGAGATTCTTTTTCCTTTATTCCGTAATATGTTTAGTGTTCTTCATTTACAATCCTGTATTTGTAAATCTGACGGAAAGGTATTTTCTGCATGGTGAGAAGGTTATCATACGAGTTTTTCAACTATTGCCATTGCTTCTGACGGAAGCTTATGTGCTGGCATCAATTACTGCCGTGGCGGTAAAAAAAAGCAAGATTCTATCGATAGCATTAACTGTGGCTTTATCATTCCTGTTACTGTTTTTTGGAGTAACTCCTTGGCAGAGAATGGAAAAAGGCGGCTGGTGGGCAGATATGTATTTTATGGCTGAAAACGCATATAAGATACCGCAAGAGCATATTGATATCTGTGATGCTATTATTGCCGATATGGATGGTGATAGGACAATCCTGTCATTATATGAGTTGCATTGGATAAATGATACTAAAGGAACACTGAATTATTCAATACGCATGTATACATCGAAAATTCAATTGGAAGAAGTAATTGATTTTGATACTTACTCGTCTATGTCTTCCGAAGACAGAACACAGTATTGGACAAACTATATTACCGGATTGCAAAGCTATGAGTTCAATAGCAATACTATATATTTTTTATTCCCCATAGGCGATGAAAGAGCTTCGGATTTATTGGAGTATGGATGCAAAGTGCTTCCCGTGAATTCTTCCTCATATCAAGTATTAGCATATACTCCAATGGATTGAGGTATGATACTTATATGAGTTTTTTACAGAAATTATCTACATCAATAGTAATAATTCTATTCACGACGATTCTTGTCTTGGATTTGTTTATTCAACCGGAGTATCATTTTGACGATTTCCCATATTTTGAATACAGAGGATTATTATGGGGTGTGGTTATGGTCATAGGTGCCACACTGGTATTCTTTGTTGTTGATAGAATGGGGAAAATACTTCGATGGAATGTTTTACCGCCGATTTTGTTCTATCTCATTGGTTCGATTGTCTTTTTGTGGGCAGTCCCCATGATTCCAATGTCTGATCAAGGATCTGTTTTTTCTATTGCTTCTAATGGTTTGGATGATCCTCAGAATTATATGAGCATTTATGCTAATACCACACCGACAATAATGTATTTGTTTGTTTTAGCTAGTATCTTTGGCAAGAGTCTGTGGGTTCCCAAGGCTGCTAATGTATTATGCGGGTTGTTGACATTGATCTTTACTTCGAAAATTTATGGTTGCTTGATTGATGGTGATTGTAAGGTTACAAACAAAACAAAATGCCCATTCTCTGAATCCGAGAGAAAAATGCTTTGGTGGGGAGCACTATTCCTTCCGGCATTCTTCTATAACAACCATATCTATAACGAAGTTCCGTCTATAGCGTTGGCTATGTTGATGCTATATTTGGTAATAAAAGGCGATGACAAAGTGTGGGTTCGGATACTAACTGTGATTATATCCTGCTTGCAGTTTGTGCTTAGGCAGACAGGTATAATATTGGTGTTAGCCGCTGCCATGTATATCTTCTTCTATCAGAAAAAACGAATATATGCCCTCGTTTACTTCGTGTCAGTAATTGCCGGTTATCTTTTGATAGAGAAATGCTGCACCTGGGCATTGGTTGGGGAAGGAACTCACGGATATCCTATTTGGTCTTGGGTGTTGATGGGAATCAATGAATCCGAGTTTGGTTTCCAGGATAACAATCACTCGTTTGACATTACTTTCTTAGATTGTGTTAACAGATACAAAGAATATGGACCGCTTAAAGTTATTACCATACTTTGCAAAAAAACTTTTTGGGTGTGGGGAGAAGGATCCTATCAGTCTGGTCGATATGGATTTGGTTATCTCAATAATCCATATGAATACGCTACTTTTGTGACTGAGAAAATATCAGAGAGTCCGGATCGCAAAATACGAATAGTTTCCAATATCCTGATACGCTCTCAATATTTGTTCTATATGCTCTTTGCTTTAATAGGAACGCTGAAGGCTCAGAAGAAACACGAGTTTAGTGTTCTTTTCTATATAATATGTGGATTCTTTGCTTTCTACCTTATATGGGAAATCAAATCAAGATATCTATATGGGTTATACCCTATATTCCTATTGTTGGCATTATACGGATGGGAAGAAAAGAAATCTTTGAAACCTTTAGTTTTAAAACTATTTGAAAGGACATGACATATCGGCAGTAAGCTCATCATCGATTACATCATGGATGAGATCGACAAGCTCCCGGATCTTAACCGCGTTATCCTTGTAACCAACTCACGCTTCGCAGGTCAGTTCGAAGACTGGGCTTCTTCCTGCGACAGATCGGGCAAAGCACCGATCTCCGTCTTAGACGACGGCACCACAAATAACGATAACCGCTTAGGCGCCATCGGCGACATCATCTTCACCATCAAGAAGGAGAACATCGACGAAGACCTCGCCATATTTGCAGGCGACAATATCTTCACTTATT
>JAEEGH010008130.1_pt1 | contig 24955 bp, 15 predicted proteins | sample 9134181 | NCBI WGS metagenome assembly JAEEGH01 (sample SAMN16246544, study PRJNA631951) | gut metagenome | biome: gut microbiome; feature: rumen; material: DP-attached | host: Bos | place: Iran: Karaj | collected 2018-10
AAATAGATTCGCTAATGTCTTAGGTACAAATGGTACTGATTTAGTGGTCAATGTTAACGAAGACATCGTTAAAGTCCATATCAGAGCCTTAAATCCTGGTGATATCATCAACTACGCTCAAAGATATGGTGAACTCTTAAACTTCAAACTTATTAATCTCCATGCTGGTGAAGTTCTTCCAGAAGATGACGAAGAAGAACCAGCTAAAGAAAAAGTCGAATACGCGATGGTCGGCGTCAGTGCGGGTCAAGGTATTGAAGATTTCTTCAAAGAAATTGGTATCTCTGTTGTCGTTAAAGGTGGACAGACCATGAATCCATCTAGCGAAGACTTCGTCTCTGCGATTAAAAAGGCCAACGCTCATAACGTCTTCATCTTCCCAAATAACTCCAATATCGTGATGGCGGCTTCTCAAGCCTCCGAAATGGTGGAAGATGCTGATACCAACGTCTACGTCATTCCAAGTAAGACAATTCCTCAAGGAATTAGCTCCGCGATTATGTTTAATCCAGAAGCTGATCCAGAAGAAAACTTCCGCTCCATGAAAGCGGCCTTGAAGAACGTTAAATCTGGTGAAGTTACCTTCTCAATTAGAGACACTGAATTCAATGGCTTAAAAGTCAAAAAAGATGACTTCATTGGCATCTATGAAAAAGACATCGTCGTTGATAACCCAGATAAGATTGAAACATTAATGATCTTACTCGATAAGATGATTGATGATGAATCTAGCATCATTACCATCCTCGTTGGTCAAGATATCGATGAAGAAACCATGAATAATGTCGCCGCTCAAATTAGCGAAAAATATAGCGATTTAGATCTCGACATCCGTTCTGGTGGCCAACCAGTTTATAGCTTCTTAATCGGTGTTGAATAGAAATAAAATTAAGTATAAAAAGACCGCTTAATCAAAAGTGGTCTTTTATTTTGCCTAAATAGTGTTAATCTATAAGTGACAAATTTCATAAGTGAAAGGAAACATTTTATGAATAATAAACTAAAACTTATTTTTGGTTTGAGCACCGTTGCTCTTTTGTCTTTAACGTCTTGTGGTGACAAAGGATCAAAGTCTCCAATCGATGGCATGGAATCATTAGATCCAGAAATCGTTGAAGCAGTTTCTGATAAGATTGCTGTTATTAATCCAGATGCTATCTATGGTAACGTTTATCTTCCAGAAGAAATGGATGGTTATAAAATCGTCTGGGAAAGTAGTGACAAAGATATCATCTTAACAAAATGGTATGGAGATTGCGCTCCTGGTTTAGTAGAAAGACCAAACAAAGATACCGATGTTGAATTAACAGCCTACATTATCGATCAAAAGAATAATAAAGGTGCCAGAATGGATCAAACAGTGACCGTTAAAGGTTTACCATATTCTCTTGAAGATGAAGATTATGAAGCTTATTTATTCACCCATTTCATCGGTGAAGGAACTGGCAAAACTGAAAACGGTGTGAGAATCGCCACGGGCGAACAAATGTTCTTTGCTCTCGCTGATGTTGGTCAAGGCTTACACTTCAAAGATATGAATGGCTCCACAATGAGCAATCCAAAACCAGTTTTAACAAGTGAAGTTGGTGAAAGAGGTGTTAGAGACCCATTCATGCTCCGTTCTCCAGATGGCGATACATTCTATTTAATCGCGACTGACTTATCAGTTTATACAAGAGGTGGTTGGAACAACAACGCTGGTCAAGCCACTAAAACAGGTAGTCACTCCATTATCCTTTGGGAATCTCACGACTTAGTCAATTGGACCGAAGGTAGACAAATCCCAGTTGCTAGAGAAGATGCTGGCATGGCGTGGGCCCCAGAAATGATCTACTCTGAAGAAACTGGTGACTATTACATCTTCTTCTCCTCCACAATCCTTGATGATTATTCTAAAGGTACAAGTGCTAATATCATTTGGAGAGACTGTGTCTACTATACAACCACAAGAGATTTCAAACACTTTAGTGAAACTAAACGTTTCATTCCAGGTACTGATTATCAAGAAAATATCACATCCAGAAATGAATCTGAAAGCCAAGCTCAAAATAACGACCAAAGAAAAGTTATCGATGGTTCCGTGATGAAGATTGGTGATTACTATTACAGTGCTTGTAAAGATGGTGGCAACAATGAAGATGGTGGTGGCATCAGAATCATGAAAACCGAAACCTTAATTCCTGAAGTTGACGATAACGATGAAGAATATATTCCATGGGAATTTGTTATGAATTTAGCCGATGCTGGTTACAAAGTCGGTCCAAAGAACAACCCAACAGAACGCGATGCTACAAACAAGTGTTTGGAAGGTCCTGAATGGTTCTTCTACAATGTTGCTGATAGAAAAGATCCAGATGTTCCAGAAATTGGTTTAATGGCTGACTATTATGCAAACACAAGTGTCGGTTATATCCCATTCTCCACAACTGATATTGAAGATGTCGACAATTCAAATCACAGTTGGCGTAAATTAGAAGATGGTGCTGAAGATGGCTATAGCTGGGATTCTCAAACAAAGAGACATGGTACAATCTTAAGAATTACTGCGGAAGAAGCAGAAAGACTTAAAGAAGCTTATCCAATTGCTTAATCATATTTTTAAATAATATTGTGCGCGCCCCAAAAAGGCGCGTATTATTATTCCATAATATAAGGAGGGAATCACGATGAACAAAATTATAAAGCTAATTCCAGTTTTAATTACTCCATTGTTACTTAATAGCTGTGGGAATTCTGAGACCTACGATTTTAAAAAACCTTCATCTTCTGAAGTGGATTCCTTAACTATTCCTTTGCAAGACGGATCTACTTTAAGCGTTAATAAAGATACAGATTTTAATTCTTTTAGAGGATTAAAGAACTACTTCTATAATCAGTCTAATTGCGATATCTCTTTTCATGCTTCTTTTGACACAGGAGATAAAGTTGAAGCCAATTGTCAAATTCGCAACACGAATAAAGATGACAAACATGGTTACTACAAACTTGTCGAAAGTAAAGGCGTTTCTTTCAAAGAGGCCTCTTACTCCGCAGAAGGCATATCGTATGCTGGTTTCAGTTATTATAAGAAAAAAGGCAATTTTATTGCCTTAAATGGAACGGTCATCTCCGCTAGTGAAGCGGAAACAATTAATGCGTCCAAAGGAAAAACCATTGTTGAGACTGATCCTGATTATGAGCCAGGCACTTATACAAAGGATGGCGTCCCATCAATCCCTGATAATGTTTATGATGATAATGGCTTATTTGGTATTAGTGTTTTCAATAAAGCCATTAGTGAATACGATTGCTATCATGTAAATTCACTTTTCAATATTCGTTCTAATAGTGAACCTACAAGATCGTTCAAAATGACAAAAGATTATCTAATCTTAGAAGTGAAGAATCCAAGTGGCTTATTTAACCTCGGCGTCATTCTTGGCAGGGATATAGATGTGGTTGTTGCCCAAGCAGAAGCAGCAGGGTGCTATACTAACACGACACTCTATTACGATGCTAATGATGGTGAACTTGCCTATTGCGAAGCCAAGTTTAAAACTAATAATCTTTCAGCGGCTTATCGATCAAGAATTGTCGAAGGAAGCTTAATTATGAAAGCCAAAAAGGAATCTGATGAAGGATACAACAATTACATGTCGGTTCGCAAGAAAGTTATGACCTCACAAAACAAGTCTAATTAACGATTGATTTTAATTCTTTCTTCTCCTAATTCACTAGTCATTAAGAACGATATTTCAGTTGATTCTTCATCGTATTCAAATATCGCCATGCCTTTGGCGTGATAAGTCTTTATTTTGCTTTCTAAATAACCGACTTTGTTATAGGAAGCACTGTTACCTAATCTTAATAACTTGCCACCCTTAACATCGCTAATTTCGATATTCTTTTCTTGGTGGATATTGGAGTTACCTTCTTCGTCCGCAAAGGAGAAGTGAACATAGGCAAATCTATCAGCTTCTGGATAATCTTCTTTATAATATCTAAGTTTAATGTTTTCGTTAGCTGTCTTTAGACACACTTCATCTAAAACATGACCTTTTAAGTCCTTAGCAATCGCTTTAACTATTCCCGGGATATATTTTCCGTTGAATTTAATAAAACACTTCTTAGGGTTGATTTTGCTTCTTTTTAATAATTTACCGTTTTGATAGAACTCAACGATAGGCGCATTACTATAAATATAGAAAGTACATTTACGCTTTTCTTCTCCTGGGTAGGAGTAGCATTTAATCGCGTGATTAAATCTCCATGCTTTGACATCGCACTTACATCTAATGTCATAAGGAGACACAACACCAATATCGATAATCTTTTTTCTAAAGACAACTTGGGTATAATCACCTTCACTAGTATTATCTCCAAAGATATCTTTTCTCGCACAGTCATCCGTTAACCAACCTGAACGATCTTTTAAATACGGGAATTCTTCTCTATTAAGTTCTGCGGAAAATCCCGCTTCCCCTAAGTAATCTAAACCCGCCCAAACAAAGTCACCGATAACGCGTGGAATTTGACGAGATATTTCATAGAATAAGGCAGCATCAGAAACGAAAGTTTCTGTGCCGCATATAAATCTATTTGGATATTTTTTAGCGTCTTTTTTATAACGGAGGATACCATAGTTATAGCCAGCGACATCCATATTGGCAAAAGCGCCTCTAGTGTTCTTATCGACGATATGTAGAGTGGCTCCTCTTTTCATAAAGCCCGCTCCCATCATGTTACCGATGGTGTTAAAGATATCAGAACTACCTTCTACCTTTGGTTTAGCTTTATATTCATCTTCGGCTTTTTTATTTGAATAAGTGGCAATCGGGGTATGAGCAATGCCATTAAAGAAGACATTAATACCACATGTCGTTAATCTAGAAGAATCGAGTTTATGCAATAACTCATTCATCTTGCCTTGTAATTCAATGCCTCTTTTTTCACTAGTTTCACTAACTTCGTTACCAGTGCTATAAAAGAGAACAGAAGGATGGGAGTAGTCTTTTTCGACTATGTCGAATAAGTCTTGTTCATAATTAGCTTCCATGTAATTGGAATAGCCAAATTTTGTTTTATGGATGTACCAGCAGTCGCAGTACTCATCCATCACATATAAACCGAGTTCGTCACATGCATCTAAAAAATCTTTACATATTGGATTATGCGCGCTTCTAATAGCGTTATAGCCGAGCTCTTTTAATTGCCTAACTTTACGGTATTCAACTTCGCGATATGACTCGGCCCCTAAAAGAGCATTATCACTATGGATACACGCTCCATAAAGAATGGTTTTGTTGCCATTTATTAATAAGCCTTGTTCTTTATCTAGTTCAATACCTCTAATACCAAATTTTAAGGACTCTTCTTGTCCGTCAATTTTAATCTTAGCGGTATATAAATATGGGTTTTCTACATCCCAAAGATGAGCGTGATCAATCATTAATTCGTCATTGATATCAGAAGAATGATATTTCTTCTCTAACACTTTAGTGTTATCTTTATCAAATAATTCTAAAACTAAGTCAGTTTCTTCGTTTAATTTAGCTTTAAATTCAACCTTACCTAATTTGTAATCAAGAGTATTTACTTTAAATGAGAAAGGAATGATATGAATTTTAGGAAGAATGTGTAAATGAACATTACGGTAAATACCCGCACCTGAGTACCATCTAGAGTTAGGTTGATCAGAATTACGGGCAAGGACTTTGATTAAGTTGTCGCCATCTTTTAAATAATCAGTAATGTTGATAACAAAACCAATATAACCATATTCTCTTTCATAGACTTGTTGATCGTTAACAAAAACTACTGGATGGTGGTAAACACCTTCAAATTCTAGATAGAAAACATGATCTTTCTTTTCGACATTAATTATTTTTTCATAGCCATAGTCATCGCCTTTAAAGAATGAGACTTTATCTCCCCCTAAATGAGAGATATCTCTTGGTTCTCTAAGCATTGCGTCATATGGCAAATCGACATTTATTTTTTCTTCAGGTTTGTTTAGACGATAAAAAGTCCATCCTTTATTGATATTCATATTCTTTCCTCACCTCATATAATCTAATTGAAAAAAAGGCATATAGCAAAGTTTATGTCATGAATTCACTTTTTTTTGACTTAATTTCAATCTGTATGAACTAAAAATAAGTTTACGAGATAAAAAAGTAAATATAGGTTGTCTAAATTGTCTCTTGCTTTTCTTTTGTTAAAAATGGTAGCGCTAGGAGATTAATAATATGAAAAAAGGGAAATTACTTTTATTATCAGCTTCTTTAATAACGATGTGTTTAAGCGCATGCCAATCAAATACTTCAAAGTCTGAAAATAAGCCTATTGAAGATAATGTTCCAGAAACAGGCAAAGCGGATCGTTCTTCTTTAAAATATGCTTCATCTTTAGATAGCTATAAGAAAAGCGATTGGAAAGGCCATTGGATTTGGACTAATTATTGTTATGAAGATAGCTATGTTGCTTTTAGAAAAGTGTTTAATTTAAAAGAAAAAGTCGCTGAAGCAACCGCTTATATTTCCGCGGAATCAAAATACTTTATGTGGGTTAATGAAGAGCTGGTGACTATTGATGGTTCTTTAAAACGTGGTCCCACTCCCTATGATTCTTATTACGATGAAGTTAAAATCAATAATTTAAAAGAAGGTAACAATATTATTACCATCCTAGTGGCTTTTAACGGTAGAAGCGGGGATAGTTCCATTAATCCTCAGCTCGAAGATGAAGAAGGCGATATGATTTCTCAAGCCGGTTTATTATTTGAAATGCAAGCGGGAGAAACGTTGGTTAAATCTGATTCCTCTTTTAAAACGATTAGAATTGATGCTTACCGCAACAAGATCAGTGGTGGCAAGGAATACGATGCTTACACTCAATCTTCAATGCTTGCAGAAAGAAACGTCTTCTATGATGCAAGAAAAGAAATTGGCGATTATAAAAAACTAGAATTTGATGATTCTTCTTGGGAAGCGGCAAAAGCTGTGGCAAAAGCGGGTAATTTACCGTTTGGTGATTTATATAAAGCCCCAACAAAACCTATTAAATTCCATGAAATCGTAGACTTTAGCAACGCTAATGCATATGTTGGTAAAACATTAAGCGAAGATACCACCTTAGCGTTATCTCTTCCAACTGATATCCAATTCTCTTGGTATATTGATGTAGAAGCAGAAGCAGGAAAGAAACTCGTTTTCTATACTGATTCATATAAATACAATGATGGTCTTCAATCATTTAAAGATACCTATGTGACAAAAGACGGCCAACAAAGTTATGAAAACTATCCTTGGAGAAGTGGCTACACATTATTTATCGATGCTCCAGCTGGTGTCAAATTCAATAAAATAGCTTATCGTATGAGCGAATTTAATGGGGAACTCATGAGCCCATTTACTTCTTCAGATTCTAATTTGGATATCTTATGGAAGAAAGCACAAAATACTGTGAGAGTTTGTATGAGAGACTCCTTTATGGATTGCCCAGACCGCGAAAGAGGACCATATATGGGTGATGCATCTAATCAAATCGATGCCGCTTTATATTGTTATGATCATGGGGCATTAGACCTCATTAAAAAATCGATATTAGCATGCGTTGGGTGGGTTAAGAATGATAATGCCATTCCTTCTCGTGCGCCAAGTGTTAAACCACAAGAAATTCCTAATCAATCATTAGCGTTCTTAACTAGTGCTTATCATTACTTTGAACACACTAATGATGTGGAAACAATGACTCTTTATGCCAAAGCGGCTATTGAGTATTTAAAACTGTTCGAAATGGAAAACGGCCTACCAAAATATCGCCCTGGCTCTTGGACGTGGAATGATTGGGGAAGCTGTATTGATAATAATTTATTACAAGCGGGTTTCTATTATTACGCTTTAAGATTAACTAAAGAATTAGTGACCTCATTAAAAATGAATGATGATATCTCTTTCATCAATGAAAGAATGGCGTCTATGGAAGCTAAATATCACGATGCCTATTATACAGAAAATGGCTTTAAATCCTCTTCTTCTAATTATATTGATGATCGCGCTAACGCGTTACTCGCGCTCTCGGGCTTAGTTAAAGCAAGCGATTATGAAACAATCATTAATGTCTTAACTAAAACTAGAGAAGCCAGTCCATTCTGCGAAAAATATGTTTTAGAAGCCTTATGCGCGATGGGTCGCATCGATCTTGCTAAAGAAAGAATGCTTTTAAGATATGATGCGATGATTAAAGATAGCAAAGACACTCTTTATGAAAAATTTGACATTACAGATGGCACATTCAATCACGCTTGGACAAGCGGACCAATTTATATTATCAACCGCTATATCGCGGGTTTAAAACCAACTAAACCAGGCTTTGAAGAATATTCCTTATCATTAACAAATTTATTAGATTCATTCAAATGTTCTAATTATACAGTTAAAGGCAATATTGATATCGAATTAACCAATAAAGATGGTGTCAAGACTTTAACTATCAAGAGCATTGATGCAAAAGGTGAAATTAGCATTCCTTCTAGCTTAGGAAACGATATTACAGTCAGTGGTGGCCAATATCAAATTAAAGATGGTGATTCTTCTAAAATAGTGACCATTAATGAAGCTAAAACGTATACTTTCACCATTAAATAAAATCAGAATATAAGATTAAAGACATTAAAGACTATTTATCAATTAGCGCCAGTAAAAAATAAGTTTACGCGACCTAAATTGTCAAAATAGTCTTTTTTCTTAAAAATGGAAGCAACTTAAAAAGGAGATTTTATATGAAAAATTTTAAAGCCATGGCTTTTGCAACTCTTGCGCTTGCTTCCCTTTCTTTAAGCGCTTGTGGTGGTGCGGCCAAAGAAGCCAAAATCAAAGGCATTTATTTATCACCAGCCGTGATGTCATATAGTAATATGCGTCCAACTTATAATTATTATTTAACAACATTCACCCAAGAAGAATTAACATTATTCGATAATGATACTTATTGCTTAATCGTTTCCAGTAGTCAATTTTCCGCTGTTGTTCTTGATGAAAACACCAATGACTTCTCTGGTAACGAAAGATCTAACTATTTATACAAATTCTATGGTGATTGTTCTTCCCAAGTTAACGATATCGATGAAGATTTACTCGATGTCACACTAAAGAGTGTTTCTAGATACGTTGCTTCTTATGACCAACAATATTGGTTAGATACCGATAATTGGACTGATGAAATGGGCAAAAAAGTCATCCCACCAAAAGGCTATGACACCACAACTGGTAATCCAATTCCAGATGAAGAAGCTGCTCCATGGAGTGCTAAGCAATATCTCGATAGCAAACAATTCGCTTCTGAAGTTGAAATCCAAGTCAATGTTAAAACATACAGCTTCGATTTCGCTCAACTCAAATTTGTGGAAGCAAAATAATTAGATAATATGGATAAAAAGAGATTATTTGGCGGCCTAGGTGTCACAATAATCTCTCTTTCTATAATTGCTTCGTTTGGCACTAAACTTTGCTACGATAGAGAGGGAGATGTTAACCTCGCCTTAAAAATTACTGCCCCAACAATGAAAGGGGACGAAAGTACAAAATACTTTAAAAGCGACTACGAAAGTAAGGAAGCCATGTATGCCGCTTTAAAAGATTACAACATTAAAGCCCAAGTTGAAGGCACTGTTCTTTTGAAAAATAAAGATAACGCCTTACCTTTAAAAGCTACTGATAAAGTCACATTATTAGGAAAAGCCTCAACAAACCCTGTTTATCACGGAGGTAGTGGTGGCCCAATCAATTATCAAAGTAAATCCTTAGTGGACGCCATTAAAGAAGGTGGCTATTCAATTAATGAAGAAGTGAGTAACGCTGTTAAAGCCGTTAATGTTAATCACGATAAATTTGGTAATATCGGTGAAGTCGATGTTACCACATATAATGGAGTATCCACTAGCTTTGCTAGTTATAATGATGCTGCTATTATCGTCTTAAAAAGATTCGGTGGTGAAGAAGGTGACTTAAACCATGGCTTACAAGGCTTATGGGAAAAAGGTCCTGAAATTAGAGAATTAGCCCTTCATGATGAAGAAAAAGACGTTTTAAATCTTGTGAAAAATTCTTCATTTAATAAGAGAATTGTCATCATCAACAGTGGCTATCCAATGGAACTTGAAGAACTCGATAACTATAATATCGATGCCGTTTTATGGATCGGTTATCCTGGTAGTTTCGGTATGTATGGAGTAAGCGATATCTTATTTGGTAAAGCTGATCCATCTGGAAGACTAGTTGATACATATGCTTCTAACTCACTTAGCAGTGCGGCTATGCAAAACGCTGGTGACTTTAGATTTTCTAATTTAACTGGTTTATACAAAAGAGAATACTTAATTTATGCCGAAGGCATCTATGTTGGTTATAAGTATTACGAAACCCGTTATAACGATTTAATCTTAAATCAATTTGACGCGGATAATGAAAAGGGTATTTATAACTCTCAAGGTGGCAAGTGGAACTACGCTGATGAAGTGACTTATTCATTCGGTGATGGCATGTCATATGCTAATTTCACGCAACAAATTGAATCGTTTGAATGGAATAAAGACACTCACGAAGTAACTGCTAAAGTTAAAGTTACTAATAATGGTAATGATAACTATTCTGGTAAATCAGAAGATGTCGTCCAACTTTATGCCCAACTTCCTTATGAAGCTGGTCAAGCCGAAAAGAGCGCCATTCAACTTCTTGACTTTGCTAAAACAAAAGAATTAGCAAAAGGTGAATCTGAAGAAGTCACATTAAATTTCTCTGATTACTATTTTGCTACTTACGATCAAAACGCCGTCAATGGTGAAGATGCAACTAAGAAAGGTTGCTACACATTTGATGCTGGCGATTATTATTTCGCTTTAGGTAACGGCGCTCACGATGCCTTAAACAACATTCTTGCTAAGCAAGGAAAGACAGGTATGTATGATGCCGCCAATAATCCTGTTAGTGGTGATGCTAGTAAAGTCCAAGTCGTCAATTTAGCGGCTTTAGATAACAAAACATACGCTAAATCACCATACACTGGTGAAATCGTTTCTAACTTATTTGAAGATCGCGATATCAACTCTTTCTATGACACTGATGTCGTTACTTATTTAACAAGAAGCGATTGGAAAACATTCCCAAAATCATACACGGATTTAGAAGCGACAGCGGAAATCAAACATCTAATGGAAGATTCATTATATGTCAAACCTGCTGATGCTCCAGATATTAAATCATTTAAGCAAAAAGTCGATAACGGTATCAAATTCGTTGAAATGAAAGATGTCGCATTCGATGATCCAAAATGGGAAGATTTCATCGACCAATTATCCGCTGGTGAACTAGCGCAAATCGTCGGTGATAAGATGGCTATGGATGCGATTAAATCCATTTCTTTCCCAGCCTATAGTGGTGGGGATGGACCGGATGGTCACCAAGTGAGTAACGTATTATACGTTAATGAAATCGTCGGTGCTTCCACATTCTCTAAAGAATCGTTAGAAAAGCGCGGCAAATTCTTCGGTGAAGAATCATTGTGGTTAGGTTTCAAACATATTTATGGTCCAGGTGCTAATATTCATAGAACACCATATTCAGGAAGAAACTTTGAATATTATAGTGAAGATGCCATGATGTCATTCTTATGCGGCAAAGCCCAAGAAAAAGGCATGGTCGAAAAAGGCATTGCCGGAATGATCAAGCATTTCTGCGGCAATGACCAAGAAACAAATAGACATGGTGTCGCCACATTCTTAACAGAACAAGCTTATCGTCAAGGACCATTAAAAGGTTTTGAAGGCGCTTTGGCTCATGGTTCATTAGGTACAATGACTGCATATAATAGAATCGGCTGTATTCCAACGGCCGCTGACTATCAAACAATGACTTTAGTCTTAAGAAAAGAATGGGGCTTTAAAGGCATTAATATGACTGACTCCAGTAAAGATGCTTCCTCATATATGTCCACAGCGGATTGTTTACACGCAGGCACAAATCAATTTAATAATGATAAGGATAGAGTGGGCGAAGCGAGCGCTTTATTAACCAAAGGTAAAGATGGCTATATCTGGCAAAAATTACGTGAAACTGCTCATTACTATTTATACGCCATGAGCAGAAGTAACCACATCAACGGTTTAGCTCCGGATGTCACTGTTAAAGACTTTGTTCCATGGTGGAAACCAGCCACTGTTGCTATTGATATCTCTTTAGGTGTCATCGGTGCGGGATTAATTGGTCTATTCGTCTTCCTTTCATTAAGAAAGAAGAAAGGAGAATAAAGATATGAAAATGTTTAAAGATTTCTTTAAAGATCGCTCATTAGGCTTCTTTATTGCTCTAGCTGGTGGCTGCTTAGCTATCATCATTTCAGTCATTTATCTTGTCTCCTATTTATCAATTTATGTTGATAAGATGGACCGTGTATTCTCAATATTAACATTCTTATTTACACTCATTGGTGGTTTGGTCATTTTAGTGGGCGAATTATTAAGAATTGAATACATTTCCATGGTGGGACCAATCCTTATTGCTGTTGCTCTTGCTAAACATAGCGTGGAAGCAGCTTATCCAATTGCTGATATTGGTACAGGCGTTGTCTTCTTTGGTGGTAACCAATTATTCGCTGTCTTATTCATCGTTTTAATTGGTATCGTCTTCTTAGTCACTTTAGTACCAACATTCCTTACACACAATAAGCAAAAGTAAATTTGCGCAATAAATAAAAAAGGTTACGCGACTTAGTTTGAGAGTCATATGCGTAACCTTTTAATATTCTAAGCGAAAACACACGCACGAAAAAAGTGAGAAGGAAATATTTTGTGTGTTATTCGTATGGAGGAGTTATGAAAAAATTATTAACAACTTTATGTGTCTTCGCAGGCTTAATGTTAACAGCTTGTGGTGGCGCTAACAATGAATCAAAACCAGCAGATGGTTCTAAAGGTGGAGATTCTAATCAACCAGCCAATACAGATTCTTATCAATTCTGGGGCAAATTAGAAGAAGGCGGAAGCTTTGCTTCATTCACTGATGCCGCTTTCTTATTAAACCTTGATGTACAAGGCAAAACAACATTAGATAAGTACAACTTTGCTTCTTATGATGCCTCTCCAGCCGCTTCAAATAAGAGCTATATCGCTTCTTATATGTCCGGTACATGGAAAGCCGTCCAAAAAGAAGGCGTTGATGCTTTACAAATCAAATTAGCGTTCGTTGAAGAAGATGGTTCTGAAACTGGCGCAAGCACTTATTACGCTTATGAATCCGATGGCGTTTATAGTGTTGATCTCACAGTTTCCTTAATTAAAGGTCAATCATTCACAAGAACAGTGGAAATGGAAGGCCAAAAAGGTCAAAAATACGCTGATGCAGACGCATTCATTCAAGCTTATAAGAAAGAATTCGTCGAACCAGAAAACGTTCTTAAAGTTGAATCTACCGCTAATGGTGGTGTCGCTTATTTCCAACAAGATGGTAAAGTCTTAATTTACGTTGGCACAAATAACGTCGCTAATGGTACATATGTGAAAACTGCTACTTCTTTAACTTTAAAGATTGATGATAAAGATATTCCAGTTACTCTTACCACTGAAAAAGGTTCATTCACCTATACATATGATTTAGCCGGTTATCAAACAATTGATTTAGTCTTTGAATTCCCAATCGCTGATTTCGCTAAATTACCAGTCACCCAAGATCAAGGTGGAGAAACACCAGTTGATGAAAACGTCGTTCTTGAAATGAAAGATGAAGCAAATGGCGCAACATTAACATTCAACAAAGACAAATCATATAAAATCAATATGGCTTTTGGTGGCTATGGTAGTTTCGATGTCCAAAAAGGTACATGGGCATTTGCTAACTATAAGGTGACTTTAACTCCAGAAAGTGGCACAGCTTACGAATCAAAAGTTGAAGGTGGCAAATTCATCGTTGAAACCCACATTACATGGGGTGGTGGTCAAGTTGATAAAGATGTCCATTTTGAAGCTGATCAAACTGTCATCGGCAAATTCATGGCCGCATAATTGAACTAACTAACGAATTAAGGGAGCAGTTGCTCCCTTTTTTATGTCGCATAAATGTAAGATTACGCTACTTATCTTTGTATAAAAAACAAAGTTTTTAATAATAAAACCAATTGGAGGATTACTTATGAAATTAGTAGGTAAAATTATCGGTGCATCGATTTTTGGTGTTTTAACTATTGCTTTATCTATTGGTAGTGGTATTGCTAAACAATACGAACCACAACTCAACTTAGTTTTAAACGCCTCAACACAAAAGATCATTCCTGATCCAGATGCAAAAATCTATTATTGGACAGATTATACTGACGAAGCTGAACTCGTTAAACACGAAAAAGAACTATGTGAACAAATCGAAGGTGAAGGTGCCTCTTTATTATTAAATAAAGATAATACCTTACCATTAAAGAAATCTTCAAAATTCTCTTGCTTCTCCCATTCTTCTGTTGACCTTTTATATGGTGGGACAGGTAGTGGCCAAGTTTCTAGTGCTGATGCTGTCAGCTTAAAAGCGGCTTTAGAAGATCCAACTTGCTTTGGCGAAAAAAGTGTTAACCAAGAATTATGGTCTTGTTATGTCAAAGGTCAAAAATATAAAAGAGTAAACGCTAAAACAACTGGTGGTAGTCAAGACGAATATCGTTTAAATGAAATGCCTTGGAGTGTCATCTCTAACTCCGCAAAAGAAGCATTCAAAGATTATGGTGATGTTGCTTTAGTGGTCTTAGCAAGAAGCGGTGGAGAAGGCGCTGATTTACCAAGTAGCAACTCTAAACTCACCGAATACTTAACTGATGGTGATTATTTAAGATTATGTAAGGAAGAAGAAGAACTCTTCCAGAACATTAAAGAGCTTAAAGAAGCCGGCACATTTAAGAAAATTGTCGTCTTATTAAACTCCTCTAACGCATTACAAATCGACTTTGTCGATAAATATGATGTCGACGCCCTTTTATGGATTGGTGATGTCGGTATGACTGGCATCAATGCTGTCGCTGATATTTTATGTGGTAACATCGTTCCTAGCGGTCGTATTGTTGATACATTCTTAAAAGACAATCATAGCGCCCCAGCCATGGCTAATTTTGGTGCTTATGATTACACTAATCAAAAAGATTATAACTGCGGTACCGCTCAATCTAACTTAGATGCTGGCATTGGTAAATGCAACCAAAACTACGTCGTTTATCAAGAAGGCATTTATGTCGGCTATAGATACTATGAAACTAGATATGAAGACTATGTCTTAAATCAAGGTAATCCTGGTTCATTTAAATATGATGATGTCGTGGCTTATCCATTTGGTTATGGTTTAAGTTACACCGAATTTGAATATTCTAATTTCAAAGTTAATGAAGCTAGCAATAACTTTAAAGTTGAAGTAACAGTCAAGAATAATGGTAGTGTTGACGCTAAACATACAGTACAAATCTATGCTCAAAGCCCATACACCCAATACGATAAAGATAACGGTGTTGAAAAAGCCGCTGTCAATATCTGTGGTTTTGATAAAAAACTCATTAAAGCGGGTCAATCAGTCAACTTTGAAATCACTGTTGAAAAGAAAGACTTAGTTTCTTATGATCCAAATCTCGCTAAAACATACATCTTAGAAGATGGCGATTATTATTTCACCGTTGGTAAAGACGCTCACGATGCCACAAATAACATTTTAGCCGCTAAAAAAGGTGAAGGCTTATTAGTGGATGATACACGTATGTCAAAAGCGGGTAATGCCTCTTTAGTTAGCAAATGGCATAACGCTACATTTGATAAGACTACTTATAGTAAATCAAGAGTAACAAATAAAGAAATCACCAATTTGTTTGATAATGCTGACTTAAATAAATATGAAGGCACAGCCGATCAAAAAATCACTTATTTAAGTAGAAATAATTGGAGCGATACATTCCCAACTTCCACAGTTTCTTTAAAGATTAACGATACAATGTGGGCAGATGGCTTAACTCACGAAGAAAGTGGGCGTGCTGCCATCATCGAAAAAATGATTCAAAAGTATTATCCAGAAATTACTTCTATGCCAAATGTTGAAGCTAAAAATGGTTTATCAGTGGCAGATTTAATTGACGTTGATATCACCGATCCAAAATGGCAACAATTAGTGGAACAATGCTCATATAGCGAAATGATTAAAGTTATTTCTAATGGCTTCCATCAAACTTCGCCTGTAGCAAGCATTAATTTACCAGGTACATTAGATGAAAATGGCCCACAAGGTTTCACTAAGAGCTTGATTGGTGGCAGCAGTGCAATGTGCTACACATCGGAAGATGTCATGGCGGCGACATATAATTTAGATTTATTAAATGATATGGGTAAATGCATCGGTGAAGACTTCTTCCACGCTACTAAAAACGATGCTGATACTTTCTATACTGGTTTATATGGTCCTGGCGCTAATATCCATAGAACTCCATATTCTGGTAGAAACTTCGAATATTATAGTGAAGATGGTTTTGTCTCTGGCAAAATGGCGGCTTCCGAAGTCAAAGGCATTCAATCTAAAGGTGTCTATGTCTTTACTAAACACTTTGCGTTAAACGATCAAGAAGAAGGTCGATACGGCATCTCTACCTGGTCAAATGAACAAGCCATTAGAGAAATCTATTTAAAAGGTTTTGAAGGATCCATCGTTGAAGGCGAAGGCTTAGGCGTCATGTCTAGCTTTAATAGATTAGGCGTCGTTTGGTCTGGCGCACATCACGGCTTAATGACTGGCATCTTAAGAGATGAATGGGGCATGAAAGGCGCAGCGATTACAGACTGCTCTGTGAGCGCTACCTATATGCATAACGTCATGGGTGTTTTAGCGGGTCAAGATTTATGGGATGGTAATGGCACAGCTTTATTAGCCCCATATAGCAATAATCCGGCTGTTGTTCATGCTTGCCAACAAGCCACTAAACATATCGCTTATTCCATTGCTCATTCCCGCGCAATGAACATTGGCAACGCCACAATTAAGATTGTTCAACCATGGTATATGATTGTGATCTATTCTTTGATTGGCGTTTGTGGGGCTGGCACATTAGCCTTTGGCGTATTAATCGTTCTCCACTTTATTAAAAGAAAAAAAGTTCAACAATAAATTATTAAGAACTGACCATCATTATTAAATGGTGGTCTCTTCTTGTTTATCAAGGGAGTTATTATGAGAAAAATAGTTAATATCAATAATAATTGGTCTTTTAGCAAGTGCTCTTGTTCCATACAAGATGTCCCTGCTTTAGAAATGGAAAAAATCAATCTTCCTCATACTTGGAACAATATTGATGGCCAAGACGGAGGCATGGATTATTTTAGAAGTGAATGCTGGTATCATAAAGTTATCGATATCGATTCTTTAAAAGAAGATGAATTACTATATTTAGAATTTAATGGTGTTAATTCTTCTTGCAAAATCTATGTTGATCAAAAAGAAATAGCCCATCATGATGGCGGGTATTCCACTTTTAGAGTCAATGTTACTGACTATATAAAAGATCATAAAATAGACCTTTATGTTTTAGTGGACAATAAGGAAAATGATCGTGTATATCCTCAAACCGCTGACTTCACTTTTTATGGTGGTATATACCGCGATGTTAATTTAATTTACGTCAATAAAAATCACTTTGATTTAGATTATTATGGGGGACCTGGCGCTAAGATAACGGCGACAGTTGATGGAGATAAAGGCGTTTTAAACGTTGTTCCTTATGTTATAGGTCAAGGTCGTGTAGTGGTTACCTTATTTGACCATAATCAAAATCAAGTTGGTATCTCTCATGGAAATGATGACATCCTCATTAACAATGTTCATTTATGGAACGGATTAGAAGATCCATATTTATATCAAGTCAAAATATCATTGCTAGATGAAAACGATAATCTTTTAGATGAAATTATTAAAAATGTTGGCTTTAGATATTTTAAAGTTGATCCAAATAAAGGCTTTTTCCTTAACGGCAAATCCTATCCTTTAAGAGGTGTCTGCCGTCACCAAGATTTAAAAGATGCAGGTAATGCTGTAAATAAAAAGCATCATGAAGATGATATGGCTCTTATTAAAGAAATTGGCGCTAATACGATTAGACTAGCCCATTATCAACACGATGATTACACTTTAGATTTATGTGATAAGTTAGGCCTTATCATCTGGGCGGAAGTACCATATATTTCTAAACATTTAGAAAACGGTAACGAAAATATCGAACAGCAATTAAAGGAATTGATTGTTCAACAATATCATCATCCTTCTATCGTTGTTTGGGGAATTTCTAATGAAATAACGATGTTTAAAAAAGGTCGTGTTAAAGCTTATTTAGAAGAAAATAAAAGGCTTAATGAGATTGCTCATAAACTAGATGAGACAAGATTAACCACAATGGCGTGCTTTAGCATGTGTGGCCCGTTTAATAAAGTCTCAAAGATTACCGATGTTGTCTCATGGAACTTATATTTTGGTTGGTATGTACCATTTAAATTTTTAAACAAATTATGGTTTGGCTTCTATCGCTTATTTAATAAAAAACATCCAGTTGGCATGTCTGAATATGGCGCGGAAGCGATGATTAATCTTCATAGTAACAATCCTCATGTTGGTGATTCCACTGAAGAATATCAAGCGGATTATCATGAATACATGTTAAGATTCTACGCTAAAAGACCATATTTCTGGGCGACCCATATTTGGAATATGTTTGATTTTGGTAGCGATGGGAGAAATCATGGTGGCGACCCAGGTGTTAACCATAAAGGTTTAGTGACTTTTGATCATAAAACTAAAAAAGATTCCTTCTATATTTGTAAAGCCTACTGGAGCAAAGAACCATTTGTTCATATTTGCGGTAAGCGTTTTGAAAAGAGAAACAAAAAGAACATGGTTTTAAAAGTCTATTCTAACCAAAGCGAAGTCGAACTATATGTTAATGACAAATTAGTGGCTAAAAAAGCCGGTCAATATGTCTTTAAATTCAAAGTTAAAGTCGAAGGTGAAATCAAAGTCAGAGCCGTTTCTAATAATGTCAGTGATAGTGCTTCATTTATTAAAGTAGATCAATTCCCAGAAGAATACAAACTTCATGCGAAAAGCAATAATTATAGCTGGGAAAAATAATTATGAAAAAGATAGTTCAACTCGTTTTAACTATGCTTTTAGCAAGTTGTGGGAATCAAACTTCAAATATAGAAGTCAAAGATCCTACCATTAAAATTAATAAAGAAGAAGTTAAATATACTTTATTAGACGATATTCATCTAGATGAAAAAGACGCTAACGATGAGATGTTTAATCCAGAAAATGTCTTATCAAATGATTCGTCGTTAAAAGATAAAACATTTTATTGGTTGGGCTCTTCTGTGACTTATGGACACGAATCAGAAGGATTTAGTATGTCTGAATATGTTAGTTCTCTAACAGGAGCAAAGTGCTTTAAAGATGCAGAAAGCGGTACCACATTACTCTGCGATAACGCCAATATCAAAAGTGGAGAAAAATCATATACTTCTCGTTTAACTAATAGTGAAATCTTTAATAAAGAAACAAAGATTGATGGCTTTATTTGTCAAATATCCACGAATGATTGTACACCAGGAAATAACTCTAAAAGAGGTGTTGTTAGTGAAGATTATGAAAACTTTGATTTAAAAACTACTCTAGGTGGAGTGGAATATATTATTTCCTATGTCCATAAGACTTGGAATTGTCCAATTTACTTCTATAGTGGTGCTTATTTTAAAGATGGTAAAGACAAAACCAAAAGAGAAAGTAACAATCCCCCTGGCTCAAACTACGCTTCTTTAGTGAGCGATGTTAAACAAATCGCTATTAAGTGGAATAAAAAAGTCGATTATCAAGTTCGTATTATCGATCTATATAACGATGTTGATTTTAATAACGCCGCTAGTGACAGTTACTATAACTGGGCGATGAAAGATCCAATTCACCCTAAAAAAGCAGGCTATTTACAGTGGTGGTCGCCTTATTTTGTTAGCGCTTTAGAAAGATCATAAAGGAGAGATTAACATGAAATCATTATTAGCCTTGCCGTTCTTACTATTATCTTTAGTTCCTTCTTTTAATCTAGCGAGTGAAACCACACTTAAAAAAGGTGACATATTTTATTTAGGCATTACCGATGATAAATCGCGTTTTACTGCGAGATTTAAAATACTTGATAATGAAAAGACTAGTACTGGTGAAGAAGGAATGTTTTTACTTTGTGAGACCCTAGTGTCGGATAATGGTAAAGCCTTAAAGTTCCGCACTGAAAATAAACCGACTAGTAATATGTATCAAGGCTCCAACGCCAAAAAATGGTGTGAAAGTTTTTATGACACTCATTTTAGCGATGAAGAAAAAGAATGGATTATTCCTACTTACAAGAGCGATGAATCTTTTTCCATTCACGCTCCTTTTGGTGTAGAAAAAGGGCCATATGTTGATTTTAAACCAGAAGAAAATGCTTTAGATGGTGATCACTTATTCTTTTTATCAGCGGAAGAAATATGCGCAGAGAAATATGGCTTAGCTAAGGAAGAAGACCGCATTGCTCCATATCATAAAGAATCAGAAGGCTATTGGTTAAGATCTCCACATATTGATACCTTCCCTAACGATGTCGGCTTTATCTTTTTTAATGGATGGTTAATGGATTATATCCAGAATAGCGATAATGTCTTTTTTACAGGTGGAACTTATGCTAGACCAGGATTAAACATTAAAAAGCCAAGTGCGGAAGATGTTATCTCTATTGGCGAAAACCAATACTGTTTAACAATCGATAAAGATAAATATCAAGCTAGCGAGACTCCTAAGTTTAAAGTTAAAAACCCACTTCCAATGACAATAGTAGTATTAGTGTTATTTTTAGCGTTAATTGGATTTATATTAGTGGGTCTACCAATTATTATTGTTAAAGCTGTTAAAAAGAAAAAGCTTAAAAAAGCACAACAATAAATAAAATAGCGCTATATCGTTTACTATGATAAAATGATTAGTACATGATTAAGATAGCTATTGTCGATGACGAAAAAGAATGCATTTTGCGCTTGGCGGATTATTTAAACCGCTACGCCGAAAATGAGCATATGGCCTTTGAAATTTCAACATTTGACAATGTTGTTAATTTTGTTGATAATTTTAAAGGTCAATTCGATATTGTCTTTTTAGACATTTTAATGCCTTACCTTAACGGGGTTGATGCTGCGCATAAATTAAGAGAAAAAGATAGTAACTTTATTCTTTATTTTGTGACATCAACAACGCAATTTGCGATTAAAGGTTATGAAGTTGAAGCGACAGACTATTTAGTTAAACCAATTGAGTATTACGAATTTGTCTTAAAGATTAGTAAAGCCATTGAAAAGCTTCATAAAACAAACACACCTTCGATTACTGTTAAAACGAGAAATGGTTATAAAAAAATCGATGCCTCCGATATTATGTATGTCGAAGTAAATGGCCATCACTGTGAAATACATTCCACTGGTGGCATATATCGTCAATATATGACAATTAGAAGCGTAGAAAATCAACTCAAAGATCAACCATTTGTGAGATGTAACAATTGTTATTTAGTTAATTTAGCGTATGCTTCCGCGATTGAAGAATATGACGTGATAGTTGGTGGGGAAAGGTTATTAATTTCTCACCCAAGAAAAAAAGAATTCTTAGCTAAGTTTAAACAATTTAAAGAGCATAAAGAAGATGATTGAGTGGATTGTTAATGTTGTTGGTAGCGAAAACGCATATGAAGTTTTTTCGTTTGTGTTAACTTTTATTTTTTCATTTATCGCTGTTGTTGCTTTTACTTTCGATAAAAAACGTAAAAAACTATTCTTTTTAAGAGTCGCTCTTTGCTTTGTTGGCGGTGTCTTTCTTGCTTTTGGTCTTGGTATGCTAAACGCCCTTGGAACGGGCACTTCATTCGCCATTCCGCTTCGTTTATTTTGCTACTATAATGTCTATTCGTCTTTGTTCGGCATCATCTTATTATGCTATGAGGAAAGCGTGGCGGAATTAGTGCTTTTATGGTGCTGCAGTATATGTACCCATCATATCGCTAACAAGACATATCCATTGCTACAAAATATTATTGGTATTGATGATACTCAAACTATTTCTTTATTCCATAGGGAAACAGTAGATTTACAAAGTTGGGAATTCTTATTATATTTTACAATCATCATCGCTATTATCCTTTTAGTTGCCTTTATATTTAAAAAGACTGCCAAACCATTTAAAGACGATAAACCAGCTCGCCGAAAAGTAGCAATCATTGGCATTGTCTTTACCATAGGTATTAATGGCTTTATCTGTGTTTCAAGATTGTACGAAAAAGAAAGTTTTGCTTTAAGTGTAGTATTAAAACTCTTTGTCACCTCATTCTGCATTCTTATTTTAATCATTGTTTCTGGCATTTTTGAAATAAGCAAAAAAGATCAGGATTATCTCGTTATTAAAGAAATCTTACACGAAGAAAAAGCACAGTTTGAAAATCTTAAAACTAACATGGAAGCTATTAACACTAAAGTCCATGATTTGAAAAAAATCTTATACAAGGTCGAAGATAAGATTAATGAACAAGATATGAAGGAATTAAAGGAAGCCCTTATTTTCTATGATTCCACAATTAAGACTGGTAATGATGTTTTAGATATTGTCTTAAGCGAAAAATCATTGCATTGTCGTCAAAATGGCATCAAGTTCACTTGTATGGCGGGTGCACAAAAATTAAATATGATGACACCAACCCAAATATATTCTGTTTTTGGCAACATCATGGACAATGCGATTAGAGCTTCCAAGATGTTAGAAAAAGAAAAGCGTTTTATCTCTTTAACCATTAGTGAATCTAAAGGAGTAATCGCTATTGAAGAAAGCAATTTCTATAGTGGTGATATTCGCATCATTAATGAAAGCAGTATTGAAACATCAAAAGCTAATAAATCAAAACACGGTTATGGTATCAAAAGTATTACCTATATCATTGATAAATATCACGGTACAACTTTGTTATCCGCGAAGGATGGTTTATTTTCTATCAAGATTAGCATTCCAATCGCAAGCGATAATTAATTTATTTCAACATCAGAACTAGAAATTGTTAATGCCCCACCTAAAGAAGGGGCTTTTCCAACGATTTTGATATAGTTTCTGTAAAAAGTGGAGTAATCTTCAAAGCCGCATTTGTTATAAATATCTGTGGGTTTATTTCCTTTGCTAATCAAAGACTCCGCGAGGAGTATTTTTTTAGTGATGATATATTGTTTTATCGGTACACCTAAAGAAGCCTTAAACTGTTTAACGATATAAGATTTTGAATAATGGAAGTGCCGACATATATCTTCAATCATGAGAGGCTCCGCTAAATTCTCGTTAATATAATCGATAACTTTGCTCATTTTTTGATTATAAATATTACCGTTACTCTTTTCATTTTCTTCTATTGCAGAATAATAAGATAAAATCATTTTCAAAACATTTTCTAAAATCAAATCTAAATGTTGACCTTTATAAGAAGAATAATGATCATCTAAAGAGGCGAATAAATTAATAATGGTGGTGTCATTAATCTCAGTCAAGGTTGGCTTGTTTTTAATAATATCTAGTAGCTCATTAGGAATAATGTATTCAGGAAATTTAATGACATATCTTTCGTATATCGTCTCACTATGTGGAATGACATAATGGTGTTGGCCTGGTTTAATAAACACTAAATCATTTGCCTTAAGATGGTAGATCTTGTTTTCTAAAACCAAATCGACATGACCAGAGACAAAAAATAATAGCTCGTATATGAGATGAAAATGCTTTTCAAAAACCTCTTCATAATGCGGGCCTTTTTCTTTTTTGTGGGCAAAGTTTAGATTTGGATAAATAAGATTATATGTCATACCTACATCTTAATCTGAAATACACAAAATGCAATATAAAATATATTTCTTTTGCAATTTACTTATATTTTAGATTTCTTATTATATAAGAGTAAGGTGGAAATTATATGAAATTAACATTTCGTTGGTATGGTCTTAAAGACAGCATTCCTTTAGATTATATTCGTCAAATTCCTAACATGAGTGGGGTAGTAACCGCAGTATACGATGTCCCAGTTGGCGAAGTTTGGCCAATAGAGTCGTTACAAAAACTAAAACAAGCCGCACATGAAAAAGGCTTAGAAATGGAAGTCATTGAATCCATTCCTGTTCATGAAGACATCAAAATGGGAAAAGGAAATAGAGACCTATATATTGCTAATTACATTGAGAATATTAGACGAGTGGCCAAATGTGGCGTTAAATGTGTCTGCTATAACTTTATGCCAGTCTTTGATTGGCTAAGAACAGAGATGCATCATCTTAATAAAGATGGGAGTAATTCATTGTCTTATTCTTATGATGATTTCAAAAAGATTGATCCTCGTAATTTACATTTACCAGGTTGGGATGAAAGTTATTCGCAAGATGAATTACAACACCTTTTGAAAGAATATCAAAATATTAGCCACGAAGATTTATTTAACAATTTAGTTTATTTCTTAGAAAGAGTGATTCCGGTTTGCGATGAAGTCGGTATCAAAATGGCGATTCATCCTGACGATCCACCATGGGATATATTCGGCTTACCAAGAATCGTTTCTAATGAAAATGATTTAGATAAGATGTTTAAAGCTGTGCCATCCACTAATAATGGCTTAACACTTTGCACTGGTTCATTCGGTGCAGGAAGAAATAATGATTTAGTTCATATGGCTAAAAAATACGCTCAAGAAGGAAGGATTCATTTCTTGCATCTGCGTAATGTCTTATGGACGGATGATCATGATTCGTTCTGCGAAGTTGGTCACTGCTCTAAAGATGGTAGCTTAGATATGGCTCAAATTGTCAAAACCCTCGTGGATAATGGCTTTAACGGCTATG
>JAEEGH010008131.1_pt1 | contig 24955 bp, 24 predicted proteins | sample 9134181 | NCBI WGS metagenome assembly JAEEGH01 (sample SAMN16246544, study PRJNA631951) | gut metagenome | biome: gut microbiome; feature: rumen; material: DP-attached | host: Bos | place: Iran: Karaj | collected 2018-10
AGTCCCAGATAATTGATAATCTTGGTGACTCGAGCGGATGCTACCTTTGTAAATCTCGATCTTTTAGCAGATTCAGACATAAGTATAATTAATAGAGTTCGAGGCAAAATTAGAGATCATTTCTAAATATTACAAATATTTGACGAATATTTTCGTAAAAATGCACTATATTTTGCAAATGTAGTAAATCTAGACCAAGTGAAAATAGAAGTCCCGTCTCATCTTGAAGCTGAGCCAGTAGATTGAATTGAACGTGATTGCTTATTAGTGAATGGGCTCCTTTACTGCTATAGCCTTTATGTTGGATATCGAATTCTACAATATACTTGTGGAAAACCTAAAACATCCGCTGGCCGGCAGATTTCATAAACGCACACACCTCAGTCCAGCTGTACATTTCAAATGCGCTTCTAGCGGCGTTCACGTGGATGGAGATGATGATGGTCTCCTGGATGGGGTGGCCAATCTGGCAGGAGAGTTTGTTGGCTCTGCGCACGCGTTCCTTCAGGGGGATGTCTTCGTTGGGTTTTATGTAGGTTACACTTTTGATTTCAAGGTCCAGGTCTTCAATCAGTGGAGCGGCGGCCTGGACGGTTTCTTCGCACCAGTTCCAGCCGGGCCTGCTGTATCGGTTGTATCGGTGTATCGGCAGGCAGGGTCATTGTATCGGGGGCCTGTTTCCAGCGGATGAGCCAGTCGGCAATATCTATGTGGTTCTGGAGATCTTTGGGGGATGCATTCTTCTGGAGGTAGTCGCTGATATACACTTCCAGCTGGGGGCGGGCCTTGAACTTTTCCTTCCAGTAGTCGTAGGCATCCACGTTGATTCAAATCAAAATGTACCAAAGTGATCTCTCATGTATGTATAGACCATTTTCGTAATCTCACGAAAATGGTCATAGAATGAGGACAAATCACTTGGTAGGATAATCATAATTGGTTATATTTGTATGTAAACATATTGATATTTAGTTATGGACAAACAAAGTATCATACAATATAAAAACACTTTTGATTCGATAGCCACATACATCGAAGGTGATAACGGGAAAGAAAAGGTCGAAATATGGTTCGCTCGTGAATTGCAAAAAGTTCTCGGATATGCCAGATGGGAGAATTTTCAATCGGCTATTAGGAGGGCTATAGAATCGTGTAAAACACAGGGAATAAATGTAGATGACCATTTTCGTGAGGTTACGAAAATGGTTCAGTTGGGTATCGGCATCGCCTTCCAGGATGAGCAGGAATACAAGGTCTAGATTTCGACAATTTTACCAGATAAACCAACTGAATTTCGACAATTTTACCCGTTGGAGCACAAAAAAGCCCAGACCCGTTTGGTGTCGAGGCGGAGGGATAGGGCGGGGTGGAATTACAGTGGTTCGTTGGCCCTTTGCTGAATGAAATTAATGATGCCGTCCACGTGGAGGGCGATGATGGCTTTTTTGCCTTCGTCAGATTCCAGGAAGGCGAGGCTGTGTCCCAATTAGGTGTAGCAGCACCAGCCGGTGGCGTTATGCCATTTCTTTCCGTTGCCGGCGGCGTTTACGTGGATTGAGATGATATACACTTCCAGCTGGGGCCGGGCCTTGAACTAGAGATTAGATTTTTGAGGATAATGATGCACTGCTATTGCAAAAATCACCTCTAATACATATCTTTGTGTATCTGGTTCTCCATCCATGATCAAATGGAACTGTAATACGTGTAGATATGGATTGTGTAAGGTTGAGGGCTCAGACAGTTCCAGTGTCAAACCCGGTTTCTTTTGAAGAACATACCGCCTACCTTGTCCTTCGCCAAGATGACGAAGGTGGTATTGGCTTTCATACCCCGGCCTTCCCAATCTCAAAGGACGGGAATATATGATTATTAGTGACTTACGCCGGGAAGATAATTATCAAGAATACTTAAGGTTGTTAAATAACCCCAATTATGTAGACGTCCTTTTTGATGATGTTTCAGGCGGTGTGAGTGCTGTACATCGTGATCATCAATTTGATTCTCAAATCGGCGCCTTTGGAATAAAAAAAGGAGACTATGAAAGGATAGCCGTTAATACTCTTCGAGATAGAGGACACGCTGTCATCCTTGAATCTGAAATAGCTCCGGATGGCATTATGAGTCCTGATGGATTTATAGATGGAACCATTATGGACATTAAAGCAATTGAAGGACATGGGAAATGGGCAATAAAAGACAAACTCCATATTGCTACCAAACAAGGGGCTTCTTGTGTAATACTGTATTTTCACGACAAGGAGTTATACTCCTATGAAAGAATAGAAGACGGATGGGTCAAGTATTTAAATGATCAGGCTTCCCAGAAATATAATAACAGCATAGAGCGAGTAATATGTATAGTGGGCGAGGATATTCAAGAGTTTAGCATCCCTAAATAATAAAACCGCCTTGCGGCGGTCTTATTTGAAGGTTCAAAGGGGACAAGCCCCGAGGACCCATCCCCCCTTCTTTTGCAAAGATATAAATAAAACTGTGATTTACAAACTATTTGTCACCTTCCTCTTGAAATACCCCCTCAGCGCCTCGTCCTCGCAATACACAAAACAGCCCTTCTGGCCACGCGTGAGCAGGGTTTTATAGGTATTGAGTATAAGCCGGCGGGCCAGTTCGTCGCTTGCTCCGCGGATGCCGGAAGATTTATCGTCCCTGGATATCGCCTCCTTGTTTGTGCGCACCAGACCGCTTAGTGGATCATACGTCAGGTCTTTTCCGATCAAAACCCCAACGTAGTCAAATTCCAGCCCTTGGGCCGTGTGGATACACCCCACCTCTTCAAAAGACCGGGGATTGATGGCCCATATCTTGTCGTTCTCCAGATTCCACTTCGCCTCGAAGCCGCCGGGAAGTTCAATGTCGATGTCTCCCCTGTGATTCTTGACATTCCAGTCGTAGCAGTAACCGGCCACCATGCGGGCTTTGTTTTCGCCGTTCTTTTCCCGAAGCGCCTCCCGCATCTGGGATGGATTGTCAAACACACGGAAGTCGTAGTTCAACTCTCCCAGAGGCACAGCCAGGGTCTCCCCGCGCTGCAAGAGGTTGTCGATAAACTGAATATACGCATCGCTGCCGTTGCAGCGGAACTGTGACACCAATTTCGTCTCTTCGCGCATTATCATGCCCGATTCCAGTTCCTTACACCATTTGCCTATCTCCTGGACGCTGCCAATATCTTTTGTGGTTACGGCCTGATCCTCATCCAGCATGAAAATCGTCAGCAGGGATGCATTGATACATTCCTTCACCTGATTCTCTCCGCCCCAGTCGCCATACATCTTCTTCACCAGCCGGTGCGCCTCGTCCACGATAAGGCAGTCGTATGAATTTGCCGGCACCCTGGAGAGGCCGAACGGAGAGCGGAACAGCTGGCCGATATCGGCAATGTTCTCCGCCTTGTTCCCGGACAGAATGGAAAGGAACGCCTGCCTGGGGGCGCTGTTTTTCGTGACGTACGCTGCGTTGCAGTTGCACAGGATGTAATGCATCAGCAGATTGACTGCCAATACGGATTTACCCGTGCCGGGGCCACCTTGAATGAGGATTGTGCGTTTCTTGTTGTCCTTCAGGCATTGAAGCATCGTCCTGACGCACATGTCGAAACAGACAGCCTGCTCGTCCAGAAGGTCGAACACAGGCGTGCCACGCACCATGGTCGCGAGTGCGTCCTGGAGGGATTTCGTGGGCTTTATCCGACCGTGGTCGATCAAGTAGAGAAGGTCTCCTTTGGAAGACTTGCGGGTGACATATTTCTTGATGAATTCAGTGAACGGCTGCACCTCGTCCATTATGAAAAAGGGCGCGGAGGTGTACCAGTCCTTATATATGTCCGCCGACAATGCCTGCTTGTAGGCGGGCTGGTAATTATGCAGATAGGCGCATGGGACAAGATGGATATGGTTATCGCTGACTGTTTGGGAATAGTTGCCGATGAACCGGGAGTACGAATACGCCTGATATGACGGGTGGCAGACTATCCTGTTGTCATTGGCCACATAGGTGCGGACGCTGAAATGCATATCGTCATCGACCACTTCGGCCTTGGTCCACTGCTTCAGCTCCACTATGACTATGTTGTCACTCCCCTTTTCATTTGCTCCGATGATTATGAAATCCACACGCTTAGAAGTCTGGGGAATGTTATACTCAATGGCAATCTGGACATCATCGTCAATTTCCGGATTATCGACAATATTCCTCATGAACTGCATGGAATTCTGCCAAGCGGCGAATTCCCGGTCCTGCCCTGCGTTCAGGCCCTTCTTCCTGATGAGGTCCAGAATTTTGCCGGCGATTTCATTCATCCTGACATCCTGGACAAACTGCCCCTTGCTGGCGTTATAGACTATCATAACTCAGTATACTTTTTGGCTGTCCCTTTCGCCTTCTCGACTGGATACTTCGCCGCATTCTTACGGATTTTTTCCAACATAATCTCTTTGATGTCAAGATTATACTTATCTGCCATCTGGAAAGCGTAATTCAGCACATCGGCCAGTTCTTCCCTGATCTTGCCGGGATTGACATCTTCCGGGGCCTTCCAGAGGAACGCTTCCAATAATTCAGAGGCCTCCACAGAAAGGCCGATGGCAAGGTCTTTTCCGTTGTGGAACTGATCCCAGTCCCTTTCCTCGTTGAAGCGACGGAGCTCGTCAATGATTTGTTCAATGTCAGTCATGAAGATTATACTTTATTTCCATGAACGTCAAGATGTATAAATTAGGTAATACGCAAATTTAATGAATTATATTCATAGAAGTATAAAGAAGTCCGACAAAATGAAACAGCAGTTGTAATTGACGGAAAGTTGTCAGAAATACTGACCCCCAAAATACAAAAAGCCCCGGCACGTTTTGGAGTCGAGGCGGAGGGATAGGCGGGGTGGAATTACAGCGGTTCGTTGGCTCGTTGCTGGATGAAGTCTATGATGCCGTCCACGTGGAGGGCGATGATGAGCGGCGGCCGATAACCATGCAATAGGTTTTGTCACTAAAACGAAAATAGTTATCTTTGACTGTGTAAGATTAGATGTTATGGATGACGAGAAAGGACTTATTATTTACAACACCCCGGACGGTCGAAGCAAAGTGGCTTTGATGGCGCGGGATGGAATGGTGTGGTTGAACCAGCAGAGTATTGCTGAACTTTTTGGGACCTCAGTCCCAAATATCTCAATGCATATATCTAACATATTTAAGGATAACGAGTTAGAGAAAAATTCAGTTGTTAAGGATTACTTAACAACTGCCGCAGACGGCAAACCATACCACGTATTGTTCTATTCGTTGCCCATGATTATTGCCATAGGATACAAGGTCAAGGGCGTCCGCGGAGTGCAGTTCCGCCGCTGGGCAACAGAACACCTTTCCGAGTATCTGGTGAAAGGCTTTACCATGGATGATGAGCGATTAAAGAATCCTGACGGTCGCCCTGACTATTTTGATGAGCTCTTGCTCAGAATTCGGGATATCCGTGCATCTGAAAAACGTTTTTACCAGAAGATTCGCGACCTGTTTGCACTTAGCAGCGACTACGACAAGTCAGACAAAGCAACCCAGATGTTTTTTGCAGAGGCACAAAACAAACTTCTATATGCTGTGACCCATAATACTGCCGCAGAGCTTGTCTACCATAGAGCAGATTCCCAAAAGCCGAATATGGGACTTACGACCTGGAAAGGTAACGTCGTGCGGAAGGGAGATATCATTATTGCGAAGAACTATCTTTCCGAGGATGAGATAGATACACTCAACCGGCTGGTTACCATTTTCTTAGAGAATGCCGAGCTCAGGGTCAAAGAGCGCAAAGACTTGACCATCGGTTATTGGAAGCAGAATGTTGATTCTCTACTGGCTTTCCAAGGGAAAGATATTCTCTCCGGCAAAGGAATGGTTTCAAATGACGAGGCGGAGGGACAGGCTGTAGCGAATCCTACTTCACCTCGCCGAGCATCTCCTTCACGCTCACGCCCACGCCGATGAATTTCTCGCCGTAGTCTTTCTTGAACTTCTGGAAGTAGGCCTTGTGGCCGGCGGTGATGTTGAACCACTTTCCGTCGTGCTTGTAGAGGTACATGACCGTCGCTGCCGGTTTGTCGGCGGTGGGAGGAGTGGTGATCTCTTCGCCCAGCTCATCGCCGGAAATGCCTTTGGCCTTGTAGACCGTGCCGCCTTCGGCCGCCTTCTTCACGGCAGCATAGACCTGCTGCAGATAGTCCTGGACCTTTGCCGCCGGGATGGCAGTGATGTCCGGTCCGGTGTAGAAATAGGCAGCGTCCTTCATCGGCTTGCTCTCCGAGCGGGGGTCAGTGAGCAGTTCACCGATTTCCGACGCAAAAGAAGGCACGAGGGCATCGCTTTCCAGGCCGGCAAAGGCGAATTTGTCGCCGATGGAGAGCTTGCTCTTGGCAGCAGCCGGAGCCTCTTTTTTGCCGTTTTCGGCGCCTTCGGAAGACTTGTTCTGATTGCTGTTGCCGCCGCAGGACAGCAGGAGCGCCGCCGCTGCAATGAGGAATAATACTTTTTTCATGACTGACAGTTAATTAGTTATTATTGTTCGACCGTGTTCTGTGCAAATATAAAACTTTTCACGTAAAAATGCATATCAGTCTATCTCCCGCCGGTCGTCTTCCCAGTCGTGGTCCACTTCCAGCTCCGGCGCATCTATAGGAGCGGCATCGAACTCCTGGACGGGGCACAGCAGTTCGCTCGCGCTCATCTCCTCGATGATTTCCTGGAGATGGGAAGGCAGTTTCGGGAAGAGGTCATAGCCGATGCGGCGTTCCAGCCAGTTGACGCTATGGCTGTAGTCCCAGATCTTCCCGGAGGCGGGTATGCCTTCCCGGGGGATGAGGAATGCTATGGATTTCCAGCCAAGCGAGCCCCTGGTCTTCTTGCAGATGGCAACGAACCATCCGGCATCGTGCGGCCCCCAGACAATGTCCACTGGCGCTTTCGGCCTTTCAGTGGCCCAGGCCGCACACAGGTCCAGCAGCGGGGCCGGCACTCCCCTGCCGTCCGGCACTGCGGCACTGGCCATACTCCAAAGCGGAGCTGCATCGAGGGAATCGGCGCCGTGCCATCCCCCGGAATCCTGCCACACCACAGGATCCACTTGTCCGTCCAGGCGCCGGGGAAGGCCGGTGGGAGGCTGCCTTCGCAGCGCCCGGGCCCTGATCCGGGCCGGGCGCAGGACCTCCTGGGGCACAGCCCGGCCGGCCCGGCCAAAAGATGGCGGCGGCCAGCCCGCGCAAAGCCCCAGCAATACTGCAACGCACAATAGAACCCTTCGCATATAAATGCCCTATTCTGAAGCAAATATAAGCATAATATCCCATCCCCCCGCCAGCGTGGCCCACAGATTTCGCCATGGTCTGCTACTGATGGCGGGCTTGCTTGGCGAATTCCCCTGACGGATTTCGGGCCAAAAGTCGTCAGGATGTGGTGATTTTGTGGCATTCTGACGGTTTTTTGCCAACAATCCGTCAGAATGACTATCTTTCCTCTTCCCGGGCGAAGAGCCTTAGCAGAGTGTCCTTTTTCAAGCGGGTGAGGTCCAGCGCCGGATTCTCGGCTGCTTCCGTGAAACCTGCCTCGAGCAGCAGTTCGCGCAGCGACAGGAAGCAGTGCGCCTTTCGGGCCATTACGGCCTCCTTGCGCCCGGCATCCTTGCCGCCGGAGACGCGGCGGCTGCCGTTCGACAGGTCGCAGAGATAGATCCAGCCTCCGCACACGATGGCGAGCATCTGCTCCTGCCGGTCGGAGACCAGCTCTTCGTCCACTACCTTGGCGTTCGGGTCCACCATGTAGTTTTCCGTCACATCGGCAATTTCCTGCCGGCCGAAGTAGAAGCGGAAACGGCTGCCCGCCTGGCCGAAATAGCGGTTACAGAACACGGTGCCGTCCGGACAGCCCCCGCGGACGTACAGCAGCTCTGCCGCTTCAGGATCGGCTTCCGTCATGTCGCCCGAATAGAGGGTCTCGCCGGTGTTGTATTCGGCGTTCCAGCCAGTCTTGCCGCCTTCCCAGTCCACGAAGCTGATGTCGAAGTCGTGGCAGCCCCATTCGGCGCGCCAGTAGATGCCGAAGAAATTGTGGTCGCTCAGAGGGTAGCATGAGCCGAAGGGGAAATTGCCCACGAAGGTTTTCTCCGATGCCGGGCATGTGAGTGTCAGCTCCCCCGGGAAACGGACGCGGCAGGCCTTGGCGGACAGGTTCTTCACCAGGCGGGCGTGCAAGACCCTCTCCAGCATCTTCAGGTATTCCGTCCTTTCGCTTTGAGCCGGAGCGTCCTTGAGCCAGACACTGCCGTTTCGGATGATGTACATCACCGGATCCCCTTCCTGCAGGAGCAGGCGCTCGCGGATGGCCTGCAGGAGCCTGACCAGCTTGAAATTGGACACGCTGTCCAGACGGGCGGTCAGTTCCTCCTCAGTCACATCCGCCGAGAGCAGGCACTCCCAGAAGCCCGTCTGCATGGGGACATGGCGCTTTGTGGCCAGGCGGCGGAGACGGTTGATGACGGCACGGTTGGGCGTGGGGCGCATGACCCAGGCATTGAGCTTGAAGTCGTATTCCTGCCGGTAGCGGAAAGCCAGCAGCAGTTTCTTGAAGCGGTAAAAGATGCTGGCGAGGCCCTCCAGCTCCGCCTGCGAAAGCTGACGGAAATCGAAGGGCGTCCCGGACATACGGATGCGGCCGAGCATCTCCTGGGACTTGATGAGAAGGGTCTGGTGCGTGGTCTCGTAGACCATGTAGCGCAGCAGGTCCACCGGCGCCGACGGACGCCGTCCGAGTGCCTTGCAGAGGATGCTGAGGGCCTCGCGGTTGCGGATGCGGTCGATGTCGAAGGGAGTCCCGGGATGCTTGCCCAGATGGTCCGTCACGGCGCTGCAAAGCGCCTGCACCGTCTCTGTCTTTAGCGCCGCGCCGCCCTGCAGAAGTGCCAGGCAACGGTTGTAGAGCTCTTCCTCCGTCATGGGCACGATGACGGTGTACTCGCGCAGATACGGCGCCTCAGCTCCGTCGTTGGGGACCCAGCCGTTACCCTCCTGGGCGAAACCGGCCCCGTAGGTGCTGGTATAGTGCATGATCTGGTCCAGGAACAGCGCAAACCGGTCTTTGTCCTGCACGTCCTGCCACCGCTTGTAGAAGGTGGAATTGGGGTCGGCGGTCTGCCTGGCCACGAAAGCCTCCAGGTCCGAATTGAGCAGGTCCGGATGGATGAGGAAACCGCACTTGCTGGCATCCGCCTGCAATCTGGCGGGGTCGGCCACGGCCGGGGCTCCGGGAACGGCAGCCTTGAAGAATTGTATGAGGGTTGCGTCCATAACAAAAAAGAGATCGCGGAAAGTAAGAAGCTAAAATGCTGATAGGAACTTTCTATGCGATCTCAATTGCAAAGATAGCAATTATATTATTAAAGAGCAACCGGCCAGCTGGATAAAAAACCGCAACACATCAAGCGGACTGCTCCCGCTGGAAGGCTTTTCTGTCCAGCGGCGTCACTTAGCGGTGATTTTGCTCCCGCTGGAAGGCTTTTCTGTCCAGCGGGAGCAGTAATTCGAGCCCAAGGGAAAAGCAGATTCCGGGGTGCGGCCCTCAGACGGAATAGATTTTTCCTTTGTCTCTCATTTTTGCTATTTTTGCATATTCCGGCAATCTATATGAAAACAATAGAAGTAGTAGCTGCAATTATACAAAAAGGCGACAAGATATTTGCCACACAGCGCGGATATGGGGATTTCAAGGACTGGTGGGAGTTCCCGGGCGGGAAAGTCCCACTTGAAAAAGAGGGCAAGTAGTTGAAATGATTTGGAAGGCTATTTCTTGCATAACCACCTACTAATCAACACCGAATAGCCGCCAATCCCAAATTTGTCACTTCCAACAAATTTCAGTATTGTACGATTATGGGGACAAAAATAGTTGTTTTTGTCCCCGCTATTTTGTACCTTTGTACCAACGAAAAAAGACTGAATTATGGCATCAGTGACGCTCACTCTTTCGTCCAAGACGAACAAAGATACCGGCAAGGCCGAGGTCCTTTTCCGCTACCGGAATACCCGCGCGGTTGCTCTTCGTGGACACTCCCACACCTTCCTCCTTCCCGAGTATTTCAAGGATGGCGAAATCGTCATTAAAGCCCGTGTCGTCACCCCTAAAGTCCAGGAGGCTCTTGATGCCCAGTCCCAGATAGATCTCCTCAAAGCCCACGTCCTCGACGCCGGCAACAAAAAGCCTGTGGACTCCTTCTCCCAGGACTGGCTGCAGGACACCATCGACCGCTACCTCTATCCGGAGAAATACAAGGAAGAAGAGAACACAAACTTTGCCTTCCAGGACAAAACCGCTGATTATCTCAAATACACAAAACTCTCCAAGAAAAGAGAAGAGAACTACGGCATCATCTTCCAGATCGTCTACAGGTATGAGATGTACTCCGGCAAGCGCCTGATGCTGGACACAATGACTCCGGAAGACCTTTCCGCGATTGAAGAGTTCATGCGGACTGAGCACACCCTTTTCACCGTGACCGGCAAATACTTTCACCGCAAATTCAAGCCGGTCCCGCGCTACGAATACACCTGGACGCACACCGTCCACGGCCGCGCCCCGCTTGGGAGAAGCGAGAACTCCATTGTATATTATATGAAGGCCATCCGCGCATATTGGCACTGGCTGCTTGATATGGGTTACACCACCAACAATCCCTTCAAACAATACTCCACAGGCTCCCAGAATTATGGCACGCCCTTCTACCTCACCACCGAGGAGAGAGACATCTATTACAAGGCAAAGCTGGATGACGAAGAACTGGCTCTTGCCCGCGACATCTTCGTCTTCCAATGTTACGTCGGCTGCCGTATCAGCGACCTGTTCAACCTCACCCCGGAAAACATCGTCAAGAGCCCCAACGGACTCTCCGTGCAATACATTCCGGAAAAGACCAAGAAAGACCGCCAGCGCACCGTCAAGGTCTATCTGGCCCCCACCGCCATCGAGATTATGAAGCGCCACAAGGGCGAAGACCCGGAGCACCTCTTCCCCCGTATGCGCAACTGGAAGCTTAACACCTCCATCCGCGAGGGCTTGCATGACGCCGGCATCAACCGCGTGGTCACGGTAATCAATCCCAAGACCGGAGCATCCGAGCAGCACCCCATCTGTGACGTTGCCAGCTCCCACATGGCCCGCCGTACCTTCATCGGGAACCTCTACAAGAAAGTGAAAGACCCGAACCTGGTCGGCAAGCTCTCCGGCCACTGCGAGGGTTCCCGTGCCTTCGCCCGCTACCGCGACATCGACGATGATATGATCAAGGAAATGACCGACCTGCTCGATTAAAGATATGAATCCGATACTCAACTCCCTGAAGGCCCTCTCAGCGGCGGCAAACGAAGTCCTGCCGCTGCTGGAGACCCACGACTACCGCGAAGAAGCCAAGCACGTCAAGGACGCGAAACTGCCGCTGCGGATGATGCCCAAAACCATCCAGGAGATCTTCAACTCCGTGATGCGCTACATCATCCCCGTAATGGGCGACGAAGACCCGCTTCCCGGCGACGCCCTTCTGACCAGCGACAATATGACCATCTTCTCCGACAACCTCACCGTCACCGGAGACACACAGCTGGCCCATCAGTTCCAGTTCGTCCAGATAGAGCCAATTCAGGCCGTGGCCGACGAATTCACGGAACTCGGCCTACACCAGCAGGCCACGCTCCTGGAGAATGTATGCCGATTCGCACGGACCATCCGCCAGGCCCACAACGCCGCCCCCTTCGGCAATACTGGCAAGGAACTTGCCCCCGTCCACTACGTCCTGGCCCTCGCTCCGGAAGAAATGAGCAAGCGGGAAGAAGAAGACAAGATGCTCTTCACCCAGTTCTGCTCCGTGTTCGTCAAGGACATCTTCACCCTGGAGCAGAAAAAGAACCTGTACCTTGCGCTGCAGAACGTCATACAAGACCCTACGGAGAAGAAGCCACACCTGGTGGTGATGACCGTCATCCTTCTGCTGCGCACTCGGAAGATGTACAAGAACCCCATCCCGGGCAAACTCAACTCCGTCCGCGAGACCGTATTCCACGCCCTCGGCTTAGACCCCAAGTCCGTCCACACCTACGGAGACAAGTCAGTCCTGAAGGGTGGCAAACCCTCTCTTGAAAAGTACAAGCCCCAAGCCGAAGAGATATTGAAATCCACAGTTGGGAACTGACCTGCTTCCCATTTTGGGAAACTTTGGGAAAAACCTTTGTAAACCGCTTGATATCAAGCGGTTATTTTTTGCATCAAAATACTTGAAAAAAGATTTTTTGGGAATTTCAAGCCCGTTTTTCAACGTCTTACATTTGCCTTGCATTACGATGGAAACGGAAGTAAAGCAGTCGTTCCGGACGATGTAGCCACTGCCTTCAATGGCAACCGCTTTTACTGCTTCGCGGGTGGCTTAACCATTAAATCTAAGCATTATGACGCAAGATTTAATCTCCCTCGCCGAGCAGTATCCGGGCCTGACGGTCCAGATCAAGCTCGATGACCTTCTCAAAGCCGGCAGGACACTGACCGGCGAGATCCTGGACTACATCGCCGCCCACGGCGCCCAGGCCGCAGCATCCTCCGCGCAGCAGGACGAACTCCTCACATCCGAGGAAGCCTGCCGCAAGCTCAGCGTCTCCAACACCACCTTGTGGCGTATGGCGCAGAGCGGACTCCTCACGCCCGTCAAAGTTGGTGTCCAGAACCGTTACCGGCTCTCCGACATCGCCGAACTCATCAGCAAGAAAGGAGGCAGAGTATGAAAAAGCCAATGAAAGGAAGTGAGCTCATGCACCGACTCATCCTTAACGACCCGAACGACCCGTATGTCCAGCTGTTTCGCCGCTGTCCCTTCGTCCAGATCCTGATGCTCCAGCAGGGTTATATGACCCCCGACGAGCTTACGGACGAAGAACGCGAACTCATCGGTAACATCATTGACCTGGAGGACCTGCCCAATGACTAAGGAATACCTCCTCTCCAAGACCCTCGGTGGTGCCGACATCATTCAGCACCTCATCCGCAAGGAATTCCCGGACCATGTCATGCACGTCAAAGGCCAGGACTGCGGCGAATGCCCCGATCCTGTCTGGGCCGATGGCAGCATCATCCAGGTCACCCTGGACCGGATTCCCATCGAGGGCAGCAAGATGGCCGAGTACCGCGCCCGGTATCACTATCCCGATGGTCAGATGCTCGATGGCGATGCCATTGCCCTTGCCACGGCCTACTATCACCAGCGCGGTGAAGACCTCTCCCTGGAGCAGCTCATTGCCCGCCTGGCGGAAGAACTCTTCGTTAAGGAGCCGCCCAAGCCCTTCTTCAAGGAAGAGCCGAAGGCCCAGGAACCGGAACCCAGGCCCAAAGCGCCGGAAGTCCCGCCCTGTCCGAAGATGAGTTTCTTCCGCAGGCCCATCCGCAACACGCGCCCCTGCCGCGATGCGTCCCCGCAGGACGTTTACAAGTATTTGGTAAGCGACTACGCAAAGGCCAATACCGAGACGCTCCGCAGCATCCAAGACCCCAAGGAGCGCAGCCGGTTCAAGTCCCAGAACTTCGACTACGTCACGCCCGGAGGCATCTTCCGCAGCCGGAAAGAGTCCGACCTGGTGAAAGCCAGCGGCTATATGGTCATTGACTTCGACCACATCTCCGACCCCGACGGACTTGTCCTCCTGCTGGCCAACGAAGAGAACTTCGAGACCATCCTGGCCTTCCGTTCTCCCTCCGGCGATGGCGTCAAATGGTTCGTGGCCCTGCCGCCCGAAGCCAGGAAGCCTGACGGCACTCCCTTCACCTACGGCGAATACTTCACCATTCTCTCCAACTACGTGCGCCGTGCCTACGGCTACGAAGCAGACCCTTCCGGCAAAGACATCTGCCGTGCGTGCTTCCTTCCGTACGACCCGGACGCATTCCTCAATCCGTTTTACCTCGAAGACAATTATGAATACGACATCTCAAGATTTCTTGATGGATCTGCTGAGTGAGGGCGACAAGCCCTCCTCCCAGCAGGCCCAGGCTCCTGTCAACCATCCCTCCGCCCCGGTGCCCTCCACGGACACCGGAGCCCGGGTGGAAGCCCTAATCGCCGCTCTGAAAGCCGCCGGTACGGACATCACCGCCGACTACAACGACTGGCTCAAGGTGGGCTTTGCCCTGGCCGGAGAGTTCGGTGAATCCGGGCGTGGATACTTCCACGCCATCAGCTCCCTCTACCCGGGGTATGACCAGGCCGAAAGTGACACTAAGTACACCGAGTGCCTGAAATCAGACTCTGGCAGGACGGATATAAGTACCCTCTTCTATCTTGCGAAAAATCAGGGTGTTACCCTCGAACGACCCGCGAACGCGCCGGGAACGAGCCACGACATACCACGCAAAAAAGGTCAAAGTGACAAAAATGTCCCTTTGTCCCTTTTGGAAGATGACCCAGAAGAAATGCCGCTCTTGCCGGTGTTCCCCGAGTCCATCTTCCCGTCTCTTCCCAGCCTGCTCAAAGAAGTCACGGATCTGATGATTACCGACCAGGAACGCAGCCTTGTTCTCATCGGAAGCATCGCAACAATCAGTTCAGCCCTGCTGCCCTTCAGAACCGTGTATTTCGGCAAGACCATTTATCCCAACATGTATTTGTTTGTTCCCGGTCCCGCAGGTGCTGGCAAGGGAAAGCTCGACTTCTGCCTGCGGCTGGTCATGCCCATTCACAAGGAGAAGTTGGAGCGCTGGAACACGGCCAAAGACGAATACCGCAAGGAGTACGCCCGTTACAAACGTCAGAAAAAAGGTGAGAACATCGACCCGCCGGAGAAACCTCCCATCCAGATGCTTCGTGTTCCGGCCAACAGTTCCGCCACCTCGTTCGCGCAAGCAATGGCGGAGAACGGCAACCTACTGATGTTTGAGACCGAGGGCGACACCGTGGTCAATTCGTTCTCCAGCGATTTCGGCAACTACAGCGATTCGTTCCGCAAGGCCTTTGCCCACGAGAGTTTCGGGTATTTGCGCCGCGGAGACGACGGAGAAGAGAAGGAAATCGACAATCCGCGCCTTTCCACGGTTTTGTCGGGCACGCCGGAGCAAGTGAAATCGCTCATCAGAGATGCCGAAAACGGGCTCCTTTCACGGTTCATGTTTTTCTGCATCAACGCCACGCCCGAGTGGATGGACGGTTTCGATTCCTATGGCAGCGACGCTCCGCTGGAGGATACCTTTAACGCCATCGGTGCCAGGTTCTGCGCCTTCGCCAAGACTTTGGAGGACACGCCAACGATCCGGTTCAGTCTCTCGCTCCCGCAGATTGGCAAGTTCAACGATTTCTTCAAGGCCGAGAAGCAGCGGATGCAGGATGTCAATGGCGACCGCTATTCTGCCAGCTCCCACCGCTTGGCCTGGTGCTTCCTGCGGGTTGCGATGGTGCTTACGGCGCTGCGAATGATGGATTCCGGTGACGTGAGGGAAACAGTTGAATGTGCGGACGTTGACTTCGACGCCTCCCTGGAGATCATCCGCGTGATTTCGGTCCACAACGACTACATTTTCAACGTTCTTGACCGGGAGCGACCGGAGGGCATCGCTGTGGCCGACTCTTACTCTGCTGCAACCAGGAAGACGATTCTGGCGGCACTGCCGGGGTATTTCAAGACGGACGATATGAAGGACGTGGCCCGGAAAATCGGCAAGACGTTGCGAACGGTAAGGCGACAGGTCGCGCGGGCCATCCAGGCCGGCGAGGTCAAGCAGGTGAAGCACGGCGAATACAAGAAATTATAGTTGAAAGGAGCCCCGAGCGGCAGTTCGGGGTTTTCCTTTTTGATTGATTTATTGTGAGTTAAGCAAAGGTCGTTTACTTAAAATTTTAATTTTGAGAGAAAATGAGTAAATTTGTTGGTTTAATACCATGCACAAATTTAAATAAAGAGAATATAATGCCCTTACAAGGTTTTACTGTCGTCAATGAATCTGCACAAGTTGCCTGTGGTACCTGTGTCGACTTAATGCGCGCTATACCAGATGGAAGTGTTGATTTAGTCCTGACAGATCCGCCATATAATCTCGGCCTTTTCATGAAAGAAAGAGGGACAAATATGGAGAAGCTAAGGCCGAACCATTTTGCCTTCCAAGGTTGGGACGACCTTGATTTCAAAACGTGGTGTGAGCAGATGAATCAGTTCTTGGCCGAATGCCATAGGGTGCTAAAAAAAAGAGGTGCCTTGGTTATCTTCATGTCTGTCATCAAGGTCGAAAGCATAATCAACTTGGCCCAGGATAATGGATTCTATTACAAGACCACCGGCATTTGGCATAAAAAGAATCCAATCCCGAGGAATATGAATCTCCATTTCCTCAATTCGAATGAGCCGTGGATATATTTCATAAATGAAGGAACTACCGGCACATTTAATAACGACGGGAAGCCGGTTCATGACTTCATTGAGACTTCAACCATAAGCAATACCGAGCATAAGAAGGGCAACCATCCGACTCAAAAACCGGTCAAGTTGCTTACACATTTCATTAAATTGCTTTCCAACGAGAATGAGGTCGTCCTGGATCCATTTATGGGGGCCGGAAGTACGGGCGTCGCTTGTATGGGACTGAAGCGTAAGTTTATCGGTATCGATATAAATCAGGAGTATGTCGATACATCCATCAACAGAATCAAAACTGAATTATGATTGCTGCAGACCTATTCTCCGGTGTTGGTGGTCTATCACAAGGTTTCATTTCCGCTGGATTTGAAATCGCTTTTGCCATAGAGTTCGACAAAGAGATTGCTGATGCCTATGCAATGAATCATCCTGAAACAGAGATGATTAATGAAGATATTTGTGGCGTCAATATAGATGAGCTGAAGAAGCGCCATCCCCATGTGGACCTAATCATGGGAGGCCCTCCTTGTCAAGGATTCTCACAGAAGGGCAAACGGCTGAATCTAAACGATCCACGCAATTTCCTGTTCCAACAGTTTGTACGTTTTGTTGATGCCTACCGTCCCAAGTACTTTGTTCTTGAAAATGTCCCGAACATTATCACTACTTCCAACGGATACTTCAAGAATCAGATTATCGAGTCTTTCTCAAAACTCGGTTACACGGTTAATTGTGGCGTTTTGTCTGCTTCTGAATTCGGCATACCACAGGACCGTCACAGAGCAGTCTTTATCGGTGCTCTTGGTAAAACAGGTATAGAACTTCCGACACCGCCCAAAAAGAGAGTAACCATTCAGGATGCTATTTATGATTTGCCCTTCATCGGTTCCGGGGAAGGCGACGAAGTGTCTAAATACGACAAAAAAGCAACCTCCGAGTACCAAAAAATGCTCAGGGGCAAATCAAAGGTCTTGTTTAACCATGTGGCCACAAAACACTCAGCTTTGGCGTTGGAAAGGCTCTCTCTAATTCCAAAGGGCGCTGGGAAGGAAGTCCTTCCCGCAGAGCACAGGACTAAATCTATCTACAGCGGCACTTGGTGCAGACTTCTTGAGGACGGTATAGCAGCAACGATCACGACCAGATTTGACACTCCTTCATCTGGACGCTTCACGCATCCAATTCTTAATAGATGTCTTACGGTTAGAGAGGCAGCAAGGATTCAATCCTTCCCGGACTCATTCCGATTCTATGGCAATAAGACAAGTCAGATGAAGCAGGTCGGCAACGCTGTCCCCCCGCTTCTCGCATATGCAATAGCACAACAGATAATCAATAACGACAAATAGATATGGCAACTCTTCCTCAGCCAATTAAAAAGCGCAATCCGCAGAATGCAAGGCTTGGCATCAAGTCTTCTTTGTCAAATCTAAAACGAGTAGTTTCTCTGGTATATTTGCTTTATCTTGCCAATGACAGAAAAGGCAAGGTTGACTATTCCGAGGAATACTTAGATGGAACGACCACGAAGATTCGTTTGAAAGATGCCTACAAGGTATTTGTAAGTGCCATCTTTGCTCCAGGTGAAGCAGATAGCGCCATTGCGGCTAACCCTCTAATCACCTCGCAACTCGAGCCGTTACAGGTCGGTTTGGAACTGGTGTTCCAACTTGGCAAGATCAACTTTGTCGCCAGAAAAGCAAGTTCTGCAGAAAGGACCGGCGGTAGTCGTTTCGCAAAGACTATCACATTCAGCAAGAACATCGTTTTCCTTGATGTTTATTTCTCTGCTCTTCCAGAAGCAAAACGTAAACAGGTTCTTGCAGCATGGATGAAGAATGAAGAGTCTGGGACAGATGCTGATGCCGCTTTGTACCAAATGCTTACTGCATTCACCGAGAATCTGAAGATGTCCGTAGATGATGGTACGGTAAATCGGACATTTGAACAGGAAGGACTATATAAGGAATTACTTGCTGGTAACAACGTTATAGGAAAAGATGCCCATGAAGATGTCGGGCCGCTGCGTATCTATAAGTCATTTGTTAAGGAAGGAATGCATCCTTATGTCCTGTTTGAAAGCAACGAGTTTGCATCAAAAGTTGACAATGATATTCTTAGCAACTATTTATTGATTGTCTCTACTGCCCTTGACCTTCAGAACTCAGAAATTCCTGATGAGGTCGTGGTCATTAAAGCCGAAGAGACTACTGGTGATTGCATACAGAAGATTTATTATGGGTGTCCGGGCACAGGTAAATCTCATAAAGTTAAAGGCCTTACTGAAGGCTATGACGGGGAGAAGATTGTTTACTTTGACGAAGATGGGAATAAGGTCGCAGATATTGAAAGTGTAGAAGACAAGTCAAAGTTGACCACCAACATTTTTAGGACGACTTTCCATCCCGACTATGACTATTCCACGTTTGTTGGATCGTACAAACCTGTAATGAATCCGGTATTTGACGACGATGGCAACGAGACTGACAACGAGGAACTCGCCTATGAGTTTGTCCCTCAGGTATTCACAAATGCTTATGTTCGGGCCTGGAAGTCGCTGGCTGATACTACTTTAACAGACGCTGAGAAGCAGGTTTATCTCATCATCGAAGAAATTAACCGTGGAAACTGTGCTCAAATTTTCGGTGATTTATTCCAGTTGCTGGACCGCAAGAATGGTCGTTCGGAGTTTTCCATCATACCTGATGCTGAGCTAAGAAAGTATCTCGCTAAGAAGGGGCTTGAAAGTCATAAACTGGTTCTTCCCGCGAATTTCAATATTCTCGCAACGATGAATACGTCCGACCAAAGTCTCTTCCCGATGGATTCTGCTTTCAAGAGACGGTGGGCTATGGAATATGTACCGATTAAATTGGATCACGAGATAGCCAAAGAGTTTACCTTCACAGTAAATGGAAGTGTTTACTCTTGGGTCGAGTTCTTGGGTAAGGTGAATCCGCTTATCCGCAAGGCTACCGATAGCGAGGATAAGCAGATGGGTGAATTCTTTATCAAGGGCAATGTTTCCGAGGAGGATTTCAAGAACAAGGTGATGTTCTACCTCTGGAATGACGTCTGCAAGGACCTCTATTCCGCCAGCCGTATCTCGCCGCTGTTTTTTATGCGGAACGATGCTTCTGAGGGTAACAAGAATGTCTTCACTTTTGCTGAGCTTTACGGCAAGGGACGTCACAATGAGGAGGATGACAACTATTCTTCTCCTACCGAGCTGCTGGAGGGATTCATCACTAAGTACCTGAAATTGGAACCTAAGGCTGCCAAAGCAGAAGAATAATAAGCTGCCGCTATGCTCGTCTACTTCGAAGGATACCCATACCCCGATAAGTCGGTTTTCGATAAGATTCTGGATTCGAGAACCGGCAGGCATGTCGTTCCTGTCGTGCGCGAGGGTAATGGTTGGAAGGTCGAGCATATCGGCTATCTATTCGTGGCACAGGCCGAGGAGAGTATTCCGGTATTTCTGCTGCCCAAGACTTTCCTACAGCTGGATTCTGCCAATCCAAACGAAGGGTTCACGCTACTGGGGATGCCTGGCGTCAAACCCGAGAGTATCTACGATACGGATGCCGCAGGCAACATCCTCAATGCACGGGGACAAGAGACATTCCTGCCAGAGTTGAGCTTGTGGCTTTTCCGGGCTATGTCGCGCTACCGGGAGGATTGCATCAAGGAAAAGATTGAACTCACTAAGGACGAACTGGACTACCGGACTCCGGACCACGGCTCACACGACCGCGATTTTCTCAGCACGGCCATCCGTCTGATAGACTTCCTTTCCGACCATCGTCACCTCTTCACGCAGATTCACAAGATAAACAATTCCGGCCGAGCAGCGGTGGACTGGCACAAAACATTGCGTCAGCACCCCCTGATAAAGGATCGCAAGCCGTATTACCTGGATCTGCGCATCAAGGATAAGGCCGTGAATATTGACGAGGAACTCATCGTCCTCTATTATTCCGTCCTTCGGTACCTGAAGGATAAATTCCATTTCCCCATCACCATTGGCGAGATTCCATACATCCTCAAATCCAAGTCCGAAATCCAGAACTACCTGGACACCGGTGTCGGTAAACGCAGGATGAGGGATATGAAGGGCAAATACTTCCGTGACGACCTTCTTCACCTCTGGTCGCTGCTGGACGCATTCTTCGACCTGAACATTAGCCGTGACGACAAAGACCCCATAAAGGAATCCCTTACCACCAAAGACTTCAACAAGGTGTTCGAGCGGATGGTGGACTTCCTCATTGGCGATTCAGACAAACTGGCGGCACTCAAGAACCAGAAGGACGGCAAGCTGGTGGACCACATCTACCTGGATAAGTCCCTCATCGGCAAGAAACACAGCATCTATTACATCGGCGATAGTAAGTATTACCCGGATGGCACGCACCCGGAAGGCGTTGCCCTGTACAAACAGTTCACCTATGCCAAGAACGCCATCCAGTACAACATCGACCAATTCTACCTCAAGAATAGCCAGAATCCCAACGACATCCGCTATCGAGACAAAGATACCGAAGGCTACAACATCACGCCGAACTTCTTTGTCATTCCCAAGGTCGATGGAGACACCCTCGATTTCACCGTGCCTTCCTTTGCACCGACGGACTGGCGTCCCAAGCCCAACAGGCATTTCAAAGACCGGCTTTTTGACCGCGATACACTCCTGCTGCGGGAGTATAGCATCAATATGATCTTCCTCATCGCAGCATACGGAGCCTACGAAGACTGCTGGACCGGCACCCTCCGCGAGACCATCCGCAAAGATATGGTCAAGCTACTGAACGACACCTACAAGTTCTTCATCATAGAGCCGATGGATGTCCCGCTGTATTCGCAGAACGGCCTGGTCGGCACCATCCCGTTCCTGCAATACTTCCGTCTCCTCCTGGAAGGAAAGGCCTACAAAGCCAACCCCGACACCAAGGAAATCATCCTGGCCTTCGAGAAGGACACCCCGGATGGCGAACGTGACTATCGTGAAGTTCGTGAAAACATCGAAGGCTACGTTCAGGGCGGCAGCATCGAAACACCCATAACCCTCGAACCGTGACCGACCGGAAAGTCATAGAAGTCGTTGCTGCCATCATTCGCAAGGGTGATGCTATCTTCGCCACCCAGCGGGGCTACGGCGAATGGAAGGACTATTGGGAAGCCCCAGGCGGCAAGGTTGAGTCAGGTGAAAGTCCGGTCCAGGCACTTCGACGCGAGATACGAGAGGAACTGGACACGGAGATAAGTGTCGATAAATTCCTTACGACCATTGAATGGGACTATCCTAAGTTCCATCTCACGATGCACTGTTATATGTGCTCCCTGCTGAACGACGCCCTACATTTAAACGAACACGAAGCCGCCCGCTGGCTCCATGCCGATGAACTCCGCAGTGTGAACTGGCTCCCAGCCGATGACCGGCTCTTGCCCCTCATTGAACAAGAGCTGGAAGCAACCTCCCAGGATCTTGCCCGCGCCCGCGCATTCATCAGTTCGCACGAATGGCATTTTGCGAAGACAATGCCGCAGATTCCTCATTGGTACTGTCTCCGGAAGGATAAGGGCAACGTGGAAGAATTCTTGTGGTTTGCCCAGTACATCAAGGAACATAGTACACCTGGCCAGTTCTACGGCAAGACCTACTACTATTTCTTCTTGGACGGCTACAAATATTGGTCGATGGATGAACGTCCGGAGGACTGTGACTTGATTAACCGGGATAAAGTAGAAACTCAGGATTCAGTCTACTATTCCCATTATTCCTTCATTCTGAATGGCTCTTTGGAAAATGTCCTTGGCATATTCAGCCGCCATGAATCCCCGCTATGCAAAAGCGATTTCCACGGAGATAACGGCTATGTCTTCATTGTGCCTGAAAAGGGCGTCGGTGAAAGTGGTCTTGTTAGGGCGCTCAGGGAATGTCAGGACGTGACGGCTTTGAGTTTTGCCTACTGCACGTCAAAGGAAGCTTATCTGCAGATGTGCGAAGAATCGATTGTTCCTGTGAAATAAGGGATTATTCCCTAATCTCTCCGTCATAATAGAAGCATTTGACCAGGTCATCGAGATTATCCACGACCTCGTCAAAGAGTTTGTACATCAGTTCTGGCTCCTGCATTTCAGGAATATAGACAATGACGCGCTTACCCATTCCGGCCATCCACCCGGCTTCAGTGTGAGCGCTGCGACCACAAGGAAGAACGAGGACGCAGGCCGTTGAACTCTTCAGTGCCTCCAAATCCGCCTCAAACTGGCGTTCAGCAAGCGGATGGTGCAATCCCTCCTCGTACTCCTTGAACGTCCAATTCGGGGCGTTTTCGTCCACGTCAGTCCAGTGGAAGCCAGCGCCGCCGTGAGGTGGATTGCGGAAATCGTATACAGGAAAGCCTTCTTTCTTGAGGCGCTTTACCACCTTCTCGTAGTATGGGTTTCTCCAGCTGGAGGCGACGTAGATCATAGCAGGAAAGATTATCAAAGTGATAGAATGAGGTACTTGACTGCCATCCACAGGAAGAATAGACTGGCACCGATAACGAGGCCGCCTTTGCCGAGCTTTCCAGGATGCTTTTCATCAGAGCCGAATATGGTCATCACGAGTGCCAGGGCTGCACAACCACCAAGCGCCCACCAGTCGCTATCCAAACGTATGGCAAGCACAAAACCACCGGCAACCAATAGCAGGCCGATAAGCAATGCCCACCGATTGAAACGAATATTCTTCTTTTTGAGTTCCTCTTCGGTCATAGCGCGAAGTTAATGATTTTCGGCCGCATAGACAAACGCCTCTTGCGTCTTACGCGACTTGCCCCTACTGCCCCGTAAATGAGACAGGACATTTGCTATTACAAACGAAAATCGCGATATTTGTGAGAGTTACCAAAAGCGGAAGAAAGTCTTAATTCATAAAAATAACACTATGGCTCTTATCCAATGTCCCGAGTGCGGAAAAGAAATTAGCGATAAAGCTGTCGCTTGTCCGCATTGTGGCCTTCCTCTGACAAAGGAAGTCGCACCAGTTCAGGCCGAAGAGATTACCCCTGTTGATGATGGCCTTGAGCATCTTGTTTGTCCTGAATTTCCCGCCGATTTAAGCATTGGCCAGCAAATCACCAACTGGAAGTTTGATGCCGCTTTCAAAGGTATTTTTGATCAGAGCATCAATACTATTCCATTAACCAGTGGAGAGGTCCAGGTTATTCTTCATACTCATGGTATCAGGCTTTGGGTTGGTCTTCAGACTTATGAAATCCACAATTCCCAGATTATCAATATCCAGAAGACAACTTCTGCTCAACTGGCTCAGATGAATAAATCTGTTATTGGGCGCGCGGTCGTTGGGGACTTGATTATGGGACCTCTTGGCGCGGTGATTGGTGGAATGTCTGCTCTTGGCGCAAAGCAAGGAGTGGTGGTTACACAGTATGTGGTTATCAATTTCTGGGACGTGAATACGCGCACCCCTCAAACCCTCCTTATTACATGCAATGGCGACCAAACTGTCGATGCGTTCATTAATCGGCAGAAAGAAGAAAGCCAGAAGAACATTACTGAGAACAGGGCCCCGGAGGCAGAACACCTTCCTGTGTGGGCCATCGTTTGTGTGGTTGTTATCATAATCAGCGTAATAGTAATAATAGCAAGCTAACTAAGAGTACTTCCAATTTTATTTATGAAGAAACTGTTTTCATATATCACCGCCTTCACAATCGGCCTTTTCTTCACCATGTCATGCTCAGGCCCAACCAACGTTGCTGAAAAAGCACTGAAATTAGCTGGGCGCGGGACCTTCGTCCCTACCACAATTGATAGGTATTTAGGAAGTGACAACATGGCCACGATTGGGTTGTTTACCGACCACGATGATATCTTTGATAGCGCACTTATCCACACGGATGAAGCTGAGTTTTTTCTTAAGTATGGGTATTTCAAAGAGACTCCGCGGAGAGCATACTTCGATTTCTCGGATATAATGTTCTCGAAGTATCAACTCATCAAGCAAGATGAAGTCGCATATGATGTTCGAAACATTATGGATTTTTCAAAGATGGAAGGCCTTACGGATGAGGCCATTCAAAGTTTGAAGGATGCATATAAACACCTAAATGAAGAGTACCAGGAGCAGGGATCTATAGCGACATGGCTGGAAGGAAAAGGCGTTCCGGCGTACATTATGAGGTATAACTTGGATAATCGATACATCGCAACTATTATCGTACTTAAGTTGCCAAAAGAAGGCTATAGAGTGTGTTCCTTTGTAGTTGAATAGTGATAAGGGCGGCAATTAGAGCTGCCCTTAATTATATTCGTGCCGATGACGATGTCATGGCCGATGGTGCCGTGATCCAGCGTCCTACGGGTGCGGAGGTCAATAGGAAAGCGGTACTTGCTCGTCTGTCAGTTTGGTCTCCGGCAGAGCCTTCGCCCAAACAGCCAGACCAGCAACCTCTATTGCCACCCTTCGCTGTGAGACTGCACCGGAGCAAGTCCGGCGCAGACTCACGGACG
>JAEEGH010008133.1_pt1 | contig 24952 bp, 19 predicted proteins | sample 9134181 | NCBI WGS metagenome assembly JAEEGH01 (sample SAMN16246544, study PRJNA631951) | gut metagenome | biome: gut microbiome; feature: rumen; material: DP-attached | host: Bos | place: Iran: Karaj | collected 2018-10
GGAAATCATCGGCAAGCCATAGAGAATCGCCCTCCTTGCCGTAGAAATTGAAGCCTATAGGACAGGTCAATTGGCCGCATTTCTCCTCGAGGGTCATTTGGTTAATGAGTTCCGAAACACAATCTTTCTTATTGCAGGAAACATTAACAATCGCCACAAAGACCGTTATGTAAAAAAGCAGAAGTCTATTTTTCATCTTGCTGCATTTCCTTTTGTTTTTGTTTAGCAAACCAACTTGGCATCAAATATTTAGCAAGTTTCAATTTCTTATCAAGAGGTTTATCAAACAGAACACGCTGCACTTCTTCAGGTGTAGTGGCATATTCTTTATAAGAATCCAATAATTGGTCAATCTTTTGGCGCCACTCATCATACGCCCCTTCTCTATTGACGAGATAGACATCATGCGAGTATCGTGAAATGACAGTGTCACGAAGGGCCATGGCCTCTTCATAAAAACTCAAGAAAAAGAAAGTACATTCATTATCGCAATGAAGGTTAAAACTATCCAAGAAATGATGAAACTGATATTTCATATAACGAGCCGTTAGTTCGTCAATATCAAATACCAATTGTTGTTTTGCAAAATCCATGGAATCTGCAGTGGAAGAATAGCATGAAATATCCTTTTGAAAAAGAGGAGAAACATAGAGCTTTTCATAGTACTTGCCAGGTTTATATCTTCCTTTTCGCGCATCAATTCTATAAAAAACACCAGTAGCGGCACTCACACATAGTCCTACTTCATCACAGTATTTTTGATGTCTGGGATCATTATTAAATTCACCCTGATAATCTTCCTTGGTCAAACGCCTATCGGGTTGCCAACCAATATGCGTTTTTGATTCATTCTGATAAACCTGCTCTTTTTGTGCCTGAATGGAAGTCGCAAAAAGACAAAGACTTAAAAGCAATAGGACCTTTTTCATTTTTCTTCTTTTTTATTACACAAGTTTTCCTATCAACTCCTCGCGGTCGCCAGGGAGCATGTCGATGACGGGGATTTCCACCATCGTGTAGCATCCAGGCTGCAGGCGCATCGTGGCGCGGGCCACATTCACTAACACCTGTCCCGTCAAAGCGGGGTTGTTGATGCTCATATTGAATTCCATACGCTGGTTGGCAGTCTTGCCTGAGACCCCTTTGCGCACCAAGTTGACACCATGTCCCATGTCGCGGACAGCATCGACACTATCCACAGCAAACACATGGGTCTCGTCGTTGGCGAAATACGGGTCGGCCTTGATGTCTTTGGTCACTTGTTCAAGCGTAGCACCATCTTCCAGTTCCACATACACCATGCGGCGGTGGATGCCTTCGCCCAACGGGATGGTCACCGATAGGGCGTTCTTCACCCCTTTCTTGGAGCGCACACAAACGCTGTGCCCCATTGACATGCCTGGACCGAAATTGGTGTAGGATAACCCTTTAGGAGCCAAACTCTGCATCAAAGTGCGGACGATGGAATCCGAACCTGGGTCCCAGCCGGCAGCAATGACGCTAACGGTTTTTGTTTCCTTATTAATAGGCATCAGTTCGCGACGATAATCCACGATGGAAGTATGGATATCGAAGGAATCCACAGTGTTGATACCTAAAGGCAGGATTTGTTTGGCGTATTCGGGACAACTGCGCGTGGGGCATGACAAGATGGCCACATCCACGTCTTTCAGTTCCTTGATGTCTTTAACAACCTCGTATTGAGAGAGTTCAATAGTTTTATTAGCATTGCGACGGACGATACCCGCCACTTCGAAGTCGGGGGCGGCTTCCAAGGCTTCAAGCGCGAAGCGGCCCACATTGCCGTAACCAACTACGGCGGCTCTGATTTTGTTCATTTTTTGCAGTTTTAAAGGGCAAAAATAGAAAAAATCGAAAAAAGACAAGAGGACTTTTTTATGCAGTTACAAAAAAATATGTATTTTTGCCCTCTAAAAACCATCGTTCGCAATTCGCGAACGGCGAACATTATATTATAAATAACTGATATACAATTATATGAAACAACAAGATATTGTCGTATTATTAAAGAAATTAACCACCCAAGGGCAATCGCTTTCATGCCGAGGATTAGCAGAAGCGTTAGGAATGAGTGTGTCCAATGTAAGTGAAAGTTTGGAACGCAATAGAAAAGCCCAACTGCTTGACCGCAAGAAACAGCGCGTCAATGTGATTGCATTGCAAGAATTTCTGATTCACGGCATTGCGTATGTTTTTCCTGTTGTGTTGGGACGTGTGGTTCGTGGTGTGCCTACCCTCACTAGCGCATCACCCATCAAGGAGCTAATCGCCAACAATAGTGAGTACTATGTGTGGCATTATGCCAAAGGTACAGTGCGAGGGCAACAATTAGAGCCTCTTTATCCAAGTGTCCCAGAAGCTGCTTTACGTGACGACGAACTATATCAATTGTTAGTAATAGTGGATGCTTTACGCATTGGACGTGCCAGAGAAAAAGAAGTTGCCATTGAGGAACTGACCAAAAGATTAAACCACTATGCCGAAAACAAATAAAGAACGGTTGCAGGAAATTGCAGAGGGATTGCAGGACCTCAACGATAGAATCGTGTATGTTGGAGGTGCAATGGCAGGATTATATGCTACCGACCCTGCGGCGACAGAACCTCGTACCACAGCGGATGTCGATTGTGTAGTAAACTCCACTTCCTACTCGGAACACGCCATATTTGAAGATCAACTTCGTGCCAAGCATTTCCAAAATGACCAAACGCCCAATGCTCCCATATGTCGTTGGAGGTACAAAGACGAGATTGTCGACATTATGTCGATGGACGAGAATAGTTTGTCCTTCGGCAATAAATGGTATCGCCCTGGATTCAGTAAACGGGAATCATATGTTTTGCCCTCAGGCATGTCCATTTATCGCCTGCCAGTAACATATTATATCGCAACGAAACTTGAAGCGCTTTTTTCGCGTGGCGGACAAGATTGGCGAGGCGCAAAAGACTTTGAGGACATTGTCTATGTACTCAACTATTGCCCTGAATTTGTGGAAACCTTCAAGGCCGCTGACTTTGAAATTCAAACCTATTTAATAGAGCAATTCGGGAAGGTGCTGAAACGCCAGAACATCGTCGAAGAGATTGAATGCGTCATACCTTCTGACGAAATAGAACGCACGGATATGCTACTAGATACAATGCATGTGATTGCCAATTCCCTGAGAATTCAGTTCGTCAGCGACTTGCACTTGGAGTTCCCACAAAACCGTGCTTGGATAGCAGAACACCCCTTTGAGGTTACGGGTGACATTCTGCTCATTGCGGGTGATACGGCTTATCTGGACAAGCCTGAGTCAGGCCATGACACTTATTCTGAATACTCGTTTTGGGACTGGGCTTCAGCGAACTACAAGCAAGTCATCGTATGCTTCGGAAACCACGATTTCTATGGATACTATGACCTTGCCACAATTCCAGATGGTTACTGCAAACAAATTCGGAACAATGTTTTTGCATATTACAACAAGGTGGTGCATCTGCCTGACACCGACATCATCGTTTCCACTTTGTGGTCACATATCGAACCATATGACGCATACATGGTTGAGCATGGAGTAAATGATTTCTATCGCATCAACTACCGTGGCCGACGTTTAAGGGCAGATGATTTCAACGAAGAACATGAGCGTTGCCTACGGTTTATAAAAAAAGCAGTGGCCGAAAGCACTGCAAAAACGAAAATCGTGATGACCCACCATGTACCCACCACCCTTTGCACAGCAGAAGAATTCAAAGGTAGCATGATTAATGGAGCGTTCACAGTCGAACTGGGCGACTATATTGCCGATGCTGGCATTGATTATTGGATTTACGGTCACTCGCACCGCAATATTGATGCACAAATTGGACAGACCCGTATCGTTTCCAACCAATTAGGGTACATCTCACACAAAGAATACTTGACCAACGGCTTTGCTGCTGGAAAACATATTGTTATTTGAAGAACCGCAGGCGACTTCCAAAACAGAAAAGCATTAGGATTAATGGGAAAAAACTATCTTTGCACTTAAATCTTATGACATATAACCATTTGCCATGAAAAAACCAATCATCATAGTTCTGTTCTGCCTCGCTTGCGGCTTGTTTTCCTGTACACAAACCGAGCCAAGCACAACGACAAGTGAGTTGGATTCATTTGAAATAATAGAACAAATCCATAATAATAGTGGTTTGTCCAGTTCTTCCGAAAAGCTGAATGATTATATAAAACATGTTAACGTAAACAATGTAATAAATGTTGTAGAGAATTACAAAAGGTCATACGGTAAATCCATTTTTAATGAAATAATGAGAAATGTGTTTATTTCAAGCGAAACGAGAGCAGAGGCAGCAAAGCATATAAAAGATATGCTTATGCAAGCCATGAAACGTAGCGGCACATATACAGAAGACTATGACAAATTAATGGACGGACATATAGATTATGAAAAAAATAAATTCGGCAGAATGAAATCTAAAGATATTGATGAGGACTTAAGAGCCTTATTTGACAGACACAGGCAAACAAGGAGGGGTAAGAGCTATAATAAGCTGATTCCGGCTAATGGCATAATTGATGCTACTTTCAATCAAGGTCATGTACAGGATTGTTGGCTACTTTCTGCTATAAAATCTTTAAGTATCAATCCAAAAGGGCTGGAAATGTTGAACGACTTAATTTCAATAGATGACAAAGGAAATGTAACCGTTCAATTGAAAGGAGTTAATAGAGCATATACAATCTCTAAAGAAGAACTTGAAGGAGCAAATGAGTTTGCACAAGGTGACTTGGATATCAGGGCAATAGAACTTGCAGTAAACAAATACTTACACGAAGTTGGAGATCATGGCGGGAAACGTAACGATGCAAGAATCAATAGATATTGTTCTGATATATATGATGGCAACCATTTGAGTACACCTTATCGTATATTGTTTGACAAACCTGTGGTTAAGGAAACTAGACCAAATAAGGAAACAATAGAAAAAATAAAATCCGGCAACTATTCAACTGTTGTATTAAGTAACAATGATTACCAAACACCAGATTGTTATTTTAAACGTCATATTTATGCAGTAACCGGAGCTGATGATAATTATGCATATTTATCAGCCCCTTTAGATCCCGATACAAATCATAATATGACACATGAAGATTTTGTAAAATTCTTCAACGAAAGTTATTCCATGCCTTATTGAAAAGACAACAAATCATAATGAATAATACAATGAAAAAACTGACTTTCTTACTGCTTTGCCTAGCTTTCGGCACAAGCCTTATTGCACAGAGCAATCTCACCCTTCGCGAGGACAACATCGAAGCGATCCTCAACGCGATGACCATTGAAGAAAAAGTTGAACTCTTGGTCGGCGGTCCAGGAAATCTTGTGCCTGGTGCTGCAGGCTATACCCGCGAAATAGCACGTCTTGGCATCCCCATGACCGTGCTTGCCGACGGTCCCGCTGGACTCCGCATCCAGCCGACACGCGAAGGCACCGACCAGACCTTCTACTGCACAGGCTTCCCCACCAGCACGCTCCTTGCCAGCTCATGGGACTCAAAATTGATGGAAACCGTAACCACCGCCATGGGTAACGAAGTGTTGGAATACGGTGTTGATGTGCTCCTTTCCCCTGGCATGAATCTCCACCGCAACCCGCTCTGTGGGCGTAACTTCGAGTACTACTCCGAAGACCCATTGCTCTCGGGCAAGATGGCTGCTGCTTACATCCGTGGTATTCAGTCCAACGGCGTGGGTACTTCTGCCAAACACTTCGCCGCCAACAACCAAGAAATCAACCGCTTAGAGAATGATGCTCGTGTGAACGAACGCACCCTAAGGGAACTCTATCTGAAGAACTTCGAGATTGCTGTTAAGGAAGGGAAACCTTGGACGGTGATGTCGTCGTACAACAAGCTCAATGGCGAATACACCCAACAAAGCGAAGGCCTCCTTACCACCGTGTTGCGCGATGAATGGGGCTTCGACGGCATCGTGATGACCGACTGGGGCGTGAAGGAAAACACCGTGAAAGCCACCAAATCGGGCAACGACCTGATGGAATGGGGCAACCAAGTGGAGATTGACCGCATCCTGGCTGCCGTCAATAGCGGAGAAATCAGCCAAGAGGAACTCAATCGCAACGTGCGTAACATGCTGAAATACATTGTCCGCACACCGCATTTCCGTCATTATAATTACTCCAACAAACCCGATTTGAAAGCCCATGCCGCCGTGGCACGTAAAGGTGCCGAGGAAAGTATTGTTTTACTCAAAAATGACGATAATACCCTTCCTCTGAAAGGCGCCGAAAAGGTGGCTCTTTATGGCGTCAATTCCGTTGACTTTTGGAGTGTCGGCACGGGTTCAGGGTATGTGCACACTGAGCATGTCGCTAATCTGCAAGAAGCGATGACGAATACTGGTTTTACATTGGATGAAAACTTGGCTGAGTACTATCGCCATTACCAAGCTACCCAGCGCACGACAGAAAAAATGGAAGGCAGGGACATCGACAAGCGTCATCGCATGGAGCCTACTATCGCCTTGCAAGCCATACAGCGGCAGGCCGTAGCCAACGACGTGGCCGTCTTCGTGTTGGGCCGCATGTCGGGTGAAGGTGCCGACCGTGTATTACCCGATGATTTTGAGTTGACCGCCAATGAACGTGAGCTACTCCAAAACATCAGCGTGAACTACCACAAAGAAGGCAAGAAAGTCGTGGTGGTGTTGAACATCGTCGGAGTCATCGAGACGGCTTCGTGGAAACATCTGGTAGATGCCATTGTGCTGCCTTGGGCACCTGGACAAGAAGGTGCCTATGCCGTGGCCGACCTTTTGAAAGGCAAGGTGAATCCCTCCGGCAAGTTGCCCATGACCTTCCCTGTCAACTTCATGGACATCCCCTCTTCGAAAAACTTCCCTTACACTTGGGACATGACCCAAGGCCGTAGAGGCAACCGCAAGAATGTCGACTTCACCGACTATGCTGAAGGCATCTGGGTGGGCTATCGTTATTTCCAGACCAACGATGTGGAAGTCTCCTACCCCTTCGGCTACGGCTTGAGTTATACCACTTTCGCCTACAGCAAACCTTCAGTAAAAGCAGACAAAGACGGTTTTACAGCCTCGGTCACAGTGAAAAACACTGGCAAGGTCGCAGGTCGTGAAGTAGTAGAGTTATATGTTGCTGCTCCTAACGGTGGCCTTGAGAAACCTACTCGCGAGTTGAAGGCCTTCGCCAAGACCAAGCTTTTGGCTCCAGGCGAGTCAGAGTCTTTGACGATGAAGGTAAGTGCCTATGAACTGGCTTCCTTTAACGAGGAACATTCAACATGGGAGACTGCCGCTGGCACCTATCAAGTGCTGTTTGGCGCTTCCGTTACTGACATCCGTTGCAGGGCCACCTGCAAGATGAAGGCGCAGTCGTGGAAAGTGCACGATGTTTGGGCTAATGCTGTTGGAGAATAATTGCAGATTCAATTAAGGTTTTTGAGACTTTATTCCATCTCCTCCAAAGGATTGTAAGCGTTCTTGACAGTAATAACGGTCATTTTCCTATCCGTCGGCTCAAAGGCGATGCCTTGCGGCCCGAGGATCGTCCTCAAATCGTTAATGGTGTAATCACGCCTGTAATTCGTATAACTTATATCCTTCACATATAAGCTATCGTACAAGCTGTTTCCCCCATAAGCATTACTGCCGCTGCCTTTTGCGTCATTCGGGATCTCCGCATAGATAGGCAGTTCGATATTCTGTCGGACCAGCCCAATCAACATCTTATAGCTAATCAAGCCTCCTGGTTGACCATAAACAAGCTTCGTCGTGTCGGTGATGTACATCCTATACGCTTGCGTCACCGTAGTGTCAATTTCTATCCAACCTTCTTCCACAAGCGTGTTGAGCAGCCTATGATAGTTTATGGGTTCCTGCTTAAACGACAGGTTGAAATGACATTTGGGGAATTCGTTGTAGTTTACATTAGCAAGCAGTACCGTGTCGTAATTTGGATCCGTACCTTGATTCCAGACATCATAATACATGGCTTGGTTGGCAAAGCCAGCCGCATTCCCGAAATATGTGTTCTTGACAGCATTTGTATAAAACCTGTTCGACATATCCAACTGCTTGTCTTCCACCAACACCGTGCGCGTTTCAAGACGGAAATCCTCGTTTTCGACCACCTTCACCTCTTTGTTTATAGCATTAAGACCCACAAGGAAGGGTATGGCGAACAGTGAATTATGCACCGCATGTAACACCATCGACCAGAAAAGACTATAGTTGATAACCAGATACGAAGCCACTAAACCAAAACCGAATTTGTGCAAAACAGAAATGAACAACATAAACCAGCGACCCTCACCATCGTAATTGCCCGCATGAGCTACAGCAAATAGTATGGATGAGAGTATCATCAGACAAAACAGCTTCTTTTTTCTGTCGTCATAAAAACAGATGAGTATAATGGCTCCGAAAAACAGTGTTAATAAAGACACCCACCATCCAATAGGAGCAACAAATAAAGCCATCAGCAATAGGGATGTTATTCCAGTCCACAATTTCCCGTTTCCCCATGATCTGAACACAATCTCCTCCAAAATAGGACCAACCAAGCCAATATACAGAATGACGGGGAAAAGGCCGAACTGATAGATCCTTCTATATAAGGCATCTATCATCGGACCGCCAAGATCTCCCAAGCTCTCACCATTAATTAACAAAATAGTAAGGCATACCATAACGATGCCAAGACCCCACCATAAGGCCCACTTGAAAAGCTTTTGCTCTTTCGTTTTCTGTTCAATTGGTTCAATCATTTCTTCCATGGTTCAGGCCCTTATCCGTGTCGGGCACAACTTTTAGTTTTGTCAAATCCGTTTTCCTTTTAAAGCCGCCAAATTACAAAATAATTCATAGAAACTTTTGATTTCATTCCGAAAAAGTTCAAAATGATGTTCCTTGTCGTTCATCAAGCGTTCCAAATTAATGCAGCGTTCATCATGTTAGACAATAAAGGAAAGGTATTATTACAGGAGACGCGATTTTTTTTCTTAGTTCAATTATTATATTTAAATTTGCGGCTCAAATAAAACACCTTTTTCTATGAAAAGACTTATCCTAACCTTATTACTATCAATGACTTGTGTTTTCGCTTCGGCGCAAAACATCACACACACTTATCATTTCGGCAAGCCCACTGTTCAACAAGTCGGTGAATACCAAACGCTTTCTTTTGAGCAATCCGTACAAAACGGCACTGTCGGCGAGCCACAATTGCCTTGGCATAGCATCAGCCTGATGCTACCGCCTAATACTGAAGCCACAGCTATCCATGTGACTTTGAGCGACTTTTCAGAATTGGAAGGCCAGTATAATCTTATGCCTGCGCAAAAGTCGCGTCCTATCTCAGATGACAGCCCGATGGCTTTTGAGAAAAACGAGACATTATACCGCTCCAACGAAGCCTATCCCAATAAAGAGTTCAACACGGTCAGCACGCAGGTGCTCAATGGTGTTTCCTTTGCTTTCGGCGGTTTCACTCCGGTAAAGTACAAACCCGCATCGGGTCAGGTCACTTATGCCCAAACCGTGACGGTCACCGTGGAATATCAGGCCTCTCGTGCTGACCACAGCCGCAAGCTCTGGCTGCGTCCTGAAACGAAAAACAGCATCAGTCGCTTGGCGCAAAACGCCGAGATGCTCGACAGCTATGCCCGTCGCGATGGTAATCTGCCAGAATATGAGATGCTTGTCATTACGCCACAGAACTATGTGGAAAGCTTCGCCGATTATGTGGCGCTTTATGCCGGTCGTGGCATCCGTGTGCGTGTCGCCGCCTTGCAGGACGTTTATGCTGCCTCGACAGGTCGCGACAACAAGGAGAAGATCCGCAATTACATCATCAACGAATACGAAAAATCCGGCATCTCGATGGTGCTTCTCGGCGGTGACGTGGATCTGGTGCCCCATCGTAACCTTTGGTGCCACGCCCAAGAAGGCTACGATGACCAAGTGCCCTCCGATAGCTATTACGCTTGCTTGGACGGCACCCTCAACAACGATAACGACAACAAATGGGGTGAAGTAGGCGAAGACGACTTGCTGCCTGAACTCTCCATCGCCCGCATGCCTTTCAATAACACCGGCCAATTGGAAACTATCCTCTCCAAGTCTTTCAGCTACATGACTTCGCCTGTCTTGGGCGAGTTCCGCAAGCCTATCCTTGCCGGTGAGCATCTCGGCGATGGCGTCTACGCGAGCCAAGACCTCGAACGCCTCATCGGCGAAGTCAACTTCAATGGATACACGACCTACGGCTATCCTGAGGATTATGACTTTGTACGCGTATACGAGACACCCACACATTGGTGGAACCCTGATGAGTTGGCCGCCGCCATCAACAACGGCACACAATACGTGAACCACTTCGGCCATGCCAACACGAGCTACGTTGCAGGCTGGAGCAACTGGGACATCACGCCGAGCCTATTTGCAGGCGCTAACGGCACCGACCACAACTACTTCATCTTCAAGAGCCAAGGCTGCATCTGCGGCGACTTTGCCGACGACTGCATCTTGGAACGCATGGTCGTGAACCAGACGGGGGCCGTGGCCGCCATCGGCAACTCGCGCTATGGCTGGTACAACCAAATGGGTGACGGTCCTTCAAACCATTACCATCGCGAGCTCATCGATGCTTACAATCACGAGCGTTTGGCAGGCCTCGGTGCTGCTTTAAAAGAAAGTAAGATTCAGACCTCGCCTTTCATCACCATGGATGGCGAGATTGGTGTGTTGCGCTGGACATTCTATGCCCTTAATGCTTTGGGTGATGTGGGCCTTTGCGCCTGGTTCGACGAACCCTTTACACCTGAAATCGAATGCGCGACTACCCTTCCCGTGGGCACCAACCGCATCCCCGTCACCGTGAACGACGAAGAAGGCTACGGCATGTACAACTTCGAGTGTCGCTTGTTCAAAGGGGATGAACTGATCGCTTTGGCTTCCACCGATGCCAACGGCGAGGCCGAACTGAGTTTTGCTTCCGTCAACAACAACGATGTCCTTGACCTCTATGTCACGGGCATGAACGGCTGGCCGCAGCACCTTGAACTTAGCTTCGACAACGCCAACTGCGCCCACGTGCTTTTTGACAGCTACACCCTTAACGATCCCGATGGTCAGGTGGACTTCAACGAGAGCCAAAGCCTCAACATGCTCTTCCGTAATGTGGGAAACCTCGAGGCCAACAACGTGACCGCTACCTTAAGCTGCGAAGTACCTTATATCACTATCACACAAGGCACTGCCACAGTTGGCACTGTAGACTCCTACGGCATTGTGAATCTTGATAACGCCTTTGCCTTCACTGTCAGCGACGATGTACCCGACCAGACTATTGTCACTTTCGCCTTGACCTGCGCCAACAGCAACGAGACTTGGGTCAGCAACTTCGACATGACCCTCAACGCCCCCGACTTCGGGTCTATCGCCACCGTTTTGGAGGAAGTGGATGGCAACGGCAACGGTCATGCCGATTCTGGCGAGACCCTCACCTTGCACTTCACGGGCAAAAACACGGGCCACAGCCTCTCACCCAATACTGGCTTCGGCGTGTTCTGCTCAGCGCCCGAAATCGTCTTTGACCAGAACTATTTCCATGTAGGTGACTTGGCCGTTGATGAGCCCTTCACCATTGATTTCACCATGAGCATCGCCAATGCCAGAACCGCCACGGCTTTTGAACTCATCTTGGCCACCTATTCAGGGAATTATGTCGTTTATGACTCCTATTTCGTCAACGTGAACAGCGAGGTGGAAGACTTCGAGACAGGCGACTTCAGCAAGTTCGACTGGCAGTTTGACGGCGAAGGTGGCTGGGAGATCGTTCATTCAGGCGCCATAGAAGGCCAATACTGTGCCAAGACGCGACCCATGGATCACAACTGCCAAGCCGTGATGAGCCTCGACTACGACTTCGCTTGCGACAACGAAATCAGCTTCTATGTGAGGACTTCCACCGAAACCGGATATGACTTCCTCAACTTCTACGTCGACGATGAACGCATGGGCCGTTGGGCTGGTGAGACAGGCTGGACCTTGGTCAGCTACATGATTCCGCAGGGCAGTCACACCCTCACATGGAACTATATAAAAGACGGTGGTGCCACTGGCGGACAAGACTGCGTTTGGGTGGACAACATCGTGCTGCCACCCATGGAAGTCGTCCTCGATATAGATGAAGACGGCCCTTCGACAGACCTAGGGACCTTCTCAATTTATCCCAACCCCACGCATGGCGAATTCACCGTTGAACTGCGCCAAACTTCAGAAATCACCGTGTTCAATGCCATGGGGCAACAGGTTCTCAGTCTCAATGAAGTGAGTGGCCTGCAGCACTTGCATTTAGATGCGACGGGCGTTTATTTCGTCCGTATCAGCAATGGAAATGGTGTCAAAGTGAAGAAGGTGGTGGTAGAGTAAGTTCTATTTGACCATAAACGAAATCAGCCCGCTTGAAGGTATTTCAGGCGGGCTGATTTTATTATGGTTCATTCCATTATTTGGAAGGTAACCCCAATATCCCAGCCTTCTTTGGTTCTTGTTGCATAATACCCAGATTCCCAAGAACTACCTTTTGTCGAACTCATCGAAAACACAAAAGTGTCGTCCAAATGATCCGCCTTAAATAATGGCGTAATCCTATAACCATTCAAATCATCGGAATAATAATGCGGTTCATTATCGTATTCTTCTGATGTGAGGAAAATGATACGCTCACGGGTAGGCTGAACGGCAAGAAGGTCGGGGTCATCGGTAACAATCATCAAGGTCGGAGTTGTGTCAGTGGCATAACTTGACGGCGTGACTTCATCCAAAGGAATCAATTCGTAGGCACCACCCCATGTAAAAGACAATCTTTTATCATCGTTGAGAACCACCTCAAAAACGATGGTCTTGTCGGTACGCGGCAAGGAAAACCTTGGATTCAAATCCAGATTGTCGGGAATACCATCTCCATCGGTGTCTGGATTGTTGGGGTCGGTATGGAATTTTGCTTCCGCAATGTCCGTTAAGCCGTCGTCATCAGAGTCGCGCCGCAGAGTTCTCAAATCGAAAGTGAGCAATAGCCCGTCTTCAGACAAAGCCAACGTAAAATGTTCCATGCCCCAAGGACCAATTGTGCGGTCTTGGATAAAAAGACAGGCTTCCATTTGCAAGTCGCCATCCTCATTAATCAAAGGTGTATTGGAATACCATTTGACAAACAGTGGCTTTTTCTGCACAAGGCCTGTGTAGTAATACTCCCAAGATGAGCCTGAATCCGTAGAATAAGCCACCCAAAGACCAGGCAACGGGCTCCCATAAACAGGTTCCTCATATACAAAAGCCTCTATCTGACCTTTCTTCTCATGCTTCAAAATGAAGTGTTTGTCGATTTTCCCCACACTTTGTCTCGGGAAATCTGGCTCATCTCCCCTCAAAATATATTTCATTTTCATATTAATGACCGAATCCTGATAGGGAGTTAACCATAGCGAGTCGTTATAAGGCGTAAAATCCTCAATTCGTTTGAAATCGAAGAATTCGTTCTTATAGTGTTTTATTTGGTCTTCGGTCAATGGCTCGAAGTGCTTGTACTTATAGTTCTTGTTGTACTCGTCTTCTTCGCGACTTTGGTATTTGTCATCCTGCGCAAACGAAAACGCAGGGAGCAGCAGCGCTAAAAATAGGGTGATGAATTGTTTCATGGCATTGAGTTTTTATGGGCACAAAAATAGAATATTTTACGATGAAACGGCATTTTTATGGTTTTATTTCGATTTTTTTGTCAAAAACAGGTATTTCTAATATGATTTTTCTTTCAATGTTACGAAAATGAGTATTTTTGCACCCAAAGAATGTAATCAATCATACATAATGATGAAAAAAACTAGTCTCATCCTCTTTGCCTTGATGGTCAACCTGTTCGCTTCGGCGCAGACCATCGAGAAGACCTACTATTTCGGTCAACCGAGCATTAGCCAAATCCAAGGCTACGAACAAATCCAATTCACGGACTGCATGCAGAGCGCACTTGCGGGACAGCCGTCGTTGCCTTGGCAGAGCGTCAGCCTCATGCTGCCTCAAGGTGCCGAAGCCGTCAGCATCGAAGTGGAACTCTCCGACTTCCAGACGATGGAAGGCAGCCACAACCTCTTCCCTTACCAGTCGGCACGCACCTACTCTGACCCCGTGCGCAAGCAGTTTGAGAAGGACGAGGCACTTTATGCCTCGAAGAGCGTCTACCCTGCCCAAGCCTATGGCAATCTCAGCACACAATACCTGAACGGCGTCGGCTTCGCCTTCTCGGCCTTCACGCCCGTGCAGTATGTGCCTGGCACCGGCGAGGTGCGTTATGCCACCAAGGCCACAGTCCGCATCACGACGACCGCTTCTAAGGCCGACCAAAGCCGCAAGCTATGGCTCAGCGGCAACAACGGTGAACGCGCCAAGTGCCTTGCCCAGAACCCGGAGATGCTGGAGTCATACAAGACTAGGGATTTCGTCTTGGGCGGCTACGACCTGCTCGTGGTCACCCCTCAGCAATATGTCGCCTCGTTTGACGAATATGTGGCATTCTATCAGGCTCGTGGACTGCGCGTCCATGTCACCGCTCTTGAAGCCATCCTCAGCAGCATGAGTGGCCAAGACGACGCCGAGAAGCTGCGCAACTACATCATTCAAGAATATGAGGACAACGGCATCATGATGGTGAACCTCGCCGGCGACACGCAATATATCCCCTACCGCTGCCTCTATTGCTATGTGACCAGCGGTGGCGGCGACCAAGAAGACTACTGCCTCCCCGCCGACCTTTACTTTGCCGCCCTTGACGGCAACTGGAACGACGACGGCGACGACCGCTGGGGCGAGATCGGCGAAGACGACCTGCTGCCTGAGATCGGCATCGGCCGCATGTGCTTCAACAACACCACGGAGCTGAACAACATGCTCCACAAGTCGATGACTTACCAAAGCGCTCCCGTCCTCGGTGAGTTCCGCAATGTCATCATGGCTGGTGAACACCTTTACGACGAGCCTTATCTGAGCAACGGTAGCCAGTACCTTGAGCTGCTCATCGGCACACACGACGACAACGGCTACACCACCACGGGCATCCCCGAGAACTACAACTTCACACGCCTCTACTATGAAGACGGCAACTGGAGCGGCTACAACCTCTGCATGGCCATCAACGAGGGCACGCAGTATGTGCACCACGACGGCCACGCCAACACCAACTACGTGGCGGGCTGGGTCAACGAGGACATCACCGATGCCAACTTCTACGGCCCCAATGGCGTGGACCACAACTATACCTTCTTCCACACCTCGGGTTGCATCTGCGGTAATTTCCCCGAAAACTGCATCCTGGAACGCATGACCCAAATCGCCAACTTCGCCGTGGCCACCTTCGGCAACTCACGCTTCGGATGGTTCAACGAAGGCCAGACCGAGGGTCCTGCCATCCACTTGCACCGTGAGACGGAAGACGCCTACTACCACGACCGCATCCCCTACGGCGGCATGGCCTTGAGGGAAGCTAAGATACAGACCGCGCCATGGGTCACTGCCCCTGGCCAATGGGAAGAAGGCGCCCTACGCTGGAACTTCTACGACCTCAACATGTTGGGCGACGTGGCTTGCAGCCCCTGGCACGACGAGCCTTTCACGCCATACGTGGAGCTCGAATATGGAGAAGAGTATTTCCCAGGCATGACTTCGATGGATGTGACCGTCACTGACAATAATGGCGTAGGACTAAAGAATTTCCGCTGCGCCCTTTTCCACGGACTCGACCAACTCGGCCTCGTCGGCGTTGCCTATACTGACGAAAACGGAATGGCCACCATAGAAATTAGCGACAATCTGATGGCCTACGCCCACATGCAACTCATCGTCACGGGCTGCGACGCATGGCCACAAACCATCACCATGGAACTCGTCAGTACCAACGAAAATGCCATGAGTAACGTAACCCTCTACCCCAACCCCAACAAGGGACAGTTCACGCTGAGCCTACCCGAGGAAGACTGCGGCATCACCATCTGCAACAGCCTCGGACAAGTGGTGCATCAAAGCACAGCCACAGGCCTCACCACCCTCAGCCTTGACGACCTGAGCGATGGCATTTATTTCGTTAACGTGAAGTCGGCAAATGTGGTGAAAACTTTAAAGTTCGTGAAGGAATAAAGAAATAGTTTATTCTTCAATATGTTATAAGCGCCTCGGGACTGGTTCTCGGGGCGCTTTAATGTAAACTATACCACCCCCCAAGGTAAAATGACAGGAATTGTGCCTGGGTGTTTTTGTTGGATTAAAACTTTTTCTCATTTTGTTTTTTAGAAGAAATATTTCTTATATTTGCGGCTCTAATTAACGGAATGATTTAACCATAAAAAACACTACGGAAACAGCAATAGTATTTACACCTTAAATTAATAAGCATTTAGCATAGAGACGAATTTCATCTGTTCTAAAATTTGGCGATTTTAACGGATAGTAATCTTTGAGATTTAGTCAATGTGCTCACGCATAGCGTGAGCTGGACTATTTCATCGGGATTACGGGTTACGCCAAATACCTTGAACAGCAGGAAACAGTCTGGTTTTACGCTTTTTTTGTATAAATAATAGAGGCGGGCTATGGTAAACAACGAAGTTCATATTGGACAAATCATAAAAACCGTATTCGACGAAAGTGGTATGACCGTAAGTGAATTGGCACGACAGCTTCGTTGCGAACGCACCAACGTTTATACCATCTTCCGCCGTCGTACCGTTGATGTGGAATTGTTGGCTCGCCTCTCCGAAATTCTCAGCCACAATTTTTTGGACGATGCCATACGGCAATATGGACTTGACACAACACTCACACAGCAATTAAATCTCAGCATAACATTCTCTAACCTTCCAACCGAAAAAATCATGCTCTTGGCTCAGTTTCTGGAAATGTTGGAAAAGAAACCGTGATTATTATTCACAAAAACTGTAATTATTATTCACGTATAATAAAATAAACGTTTTTGCTTAAACTATATTTTTGCAAAAGTTAAAACACTACAATAGACATTAAATAACCTCAAAAAATTTCATATTATGGAAGGAGAAAACAAAAAATCAAACGCGCTGAAAATCATTTTCTGGATAGCAACTTTAGGTTGCTTCATTTTCGGCTATTACAACACCCATTTGGGACTGCTTACGTTCGATGCTTTTGGCAGTAAGGCGGGAAGTTGGTTCATTGCAATTATCCCTTTAGTGATGGTTTTGGGAGGTTATGTGGCTGCGGTGCAAGGAAAGAAAGGAATGCTGGCTTTATATTTAATCAGGTGAAATCATTTTCTTTATTTTCAACTTCTCGTATTTATATCCGAATTACCTCGGAAGAACTCTCATCCAAGAAGAGACAAGAGAGTTGAAAGACTCGCTTAATGTTTATCAAAACAGAATTGACGGAAAAGTAAACATTTCTGATGAGGGAATGAATGCTTATAATGCATTGAAAGTAGCAAAAAAGAATCTTCGCACAGAGATTGTAGATAGAAATGGATTTGGGGATTATGCCAAGGAACAATTAAAAAGAATTACTGAGATAACTGGTTTGGACATCACTCCAGATAGAACTTTAGGAGGCAGTCAAGCAGAAAGAGAAAAAAGGTGGAATGAGTATTGGGAGCCGACCGTTGACGAAGCAATCAATGCTTTTATTACAAGTCATCTTAGCGTAAACAACGCAACCATATGGATAGAAGCAAGGGCGTATATTGATTCTATTGCTCCTACCTACAATGAAAAATTAGGGATTATTCTTAATGACAAATCTGATGTTGATATTGATCACGAGGCCATAGCCAATAATGTTCACATTAATCTATTGGACGAATTGACGGTAAAACTAGATGATGAAATTGCGAATAAAATCAATTCTGTTGCACCAAACACTTTCACTCGCTTTAATGACAACAAGGCAACCATTACTTTCCCAAAAACAAAAAAACTTGGATATTTTGAACATGCTCTGATTTCCGCGAAAGAAAGAATTGGTAAATTGGACACTTGGGGTGTCATCATTCTTTGCTTCTTATTTGACCTCCTTGGTCCTTTCCTTTTCTATTTCTATTTGAGAAAAGATGATAACAGTGAAGGATTTGGCGATGATGGGGCTTGGGACAAACCTTGGTGGAAACGAATTCTCGGGTTGGATTGATTTTTCATAAACAAAGATACATTGACAAACCATTAAAACTAATTTGTTATGCCAATTATAGACGACAACAATCTTCCTGTCGAAGAAAAAAAAGACGACATTGTTAATCCGAACTTATCCAATCGTAGGTATAAATATGTCGGAAAGAATAACTTTACAAAAATCACGGACGAAGAAATTTTAAAAGATATTTCCGTGAGGATTGAAGACGGACGAAGGCTTATTATCCCCATCGGTCTTCCCAATTCAGGAAAGTCAATGTTCATTGCCTCTTTAATCGCATACGCATTCAAGCGTGATGCTAAAGAAGACAATTCATGTAACTTCACTCATGTCGTTCCTAGGGAAGATTCTGGAGTAAAAGACATCACTGATGCTTTGGATAACAGAACCGTCTTACCGAGCACAGCCTCAAACGAATTCACCATCATCGACATAAATATGAAGTCGAGGTATCGTGATAAAACAATCAAAATCTCATTGTTGGATTTTGCAGGCGAAGACATAAAGCGCATTACTGGCAGTAATCCTAACGACCCTGAAGGAACAGCAAAAAAGATTTTGAACATTCTTGCTGCTTGCATTGCCCACAAAGCCATTTTTGCAGTATTGACTCCTGTGGATGTCAATATGAGCGAGGTTGGACAAGTTTCTTCTTTTGACAGAGATGAAGATGCAGAAATGAAGGCTTTCATTGATAAAATCAAGACAGACAATCCACGGTTATATCGTCAGACAAAAATATTGATGGTTGTAACCAAATGGGATACTGTTCCCGAAAAGGTTAGTTCATTATCTTTCTTGAAGAAACAACGCAACCAACTCTATAACGAGTATTCAAGTAACTCAAAATCATACGGTTTGCTCCCATATTCCGTGGGAAATGTGGTTGGAAAAACCATCATCAACATCTCATTACGTTCACCAAAGAATTTCTGGTACACGCTTTATCGTTGGTGCACCGGCATGCATGTCCTTCCTTGGTGGAAACGCATTTTCTCTTAATCCATAACGAAAAGAGAAGGGGCGTGATATGATTGATATTGTTGTATTTGGCAAGCCTAGGTCTTTTGAATCATATGAGTTTGAATTTGACGGACACAAGGAACAATCTCTTACTAACACCCATCTAGAGCCCATCATCAAACCCGTTGATTATAACATTCCCGTCTTCCATTATTACAAAAAAGATAGTATTGCTGGATGGGAAGTCTATAGGCGTTGTCGTGGATTTGATTCTAGCCGAGACGGTATTGTTTTTGGTGTCGGAGTAAAATCTGACAAAGACTTTGATTTGATAGGCTCACTGACTCGTTATTTGATACCATTTTGGGAAGACTTTGCAGATGCATTTCTTGACAGCAATAAAACCTTCAAAATCGACAGTATCATAGATCGATTAAAAAGCACCAAATGGAGTTCCGATGAGAAGGAGAAAGTTTCAAGCAGCATTAAAGAAGAATCAATACCAGATACAATCAATAATGACATCACTTTACTTTTGGTTGCACCAGATTTTTCGGAAATACAAAAGGTTGAAAATGTCATCAAGACCTATTCGGATGTTTACATTGCTGGCGATGCTACGCTTTTCCAGATGCCTATTAATAAGACCGTATTGGCAAAACAAGCCAATGACGAAATACACATCATCAACAAAGGAAAGATAGAAAAATTATCTCTTAAAAAGCCAGAAGAAGAGACTTCAGATAACAAACCCAAAAAGCGAACATGGAATTGGATTTGGAGCAACGATGAAAATTCTTCTTCACAGCAGAATAGCTCAGACAATGACGGTAAAAAGAAAAAGAAAAAAACGCCGTCAAGACTCATTGCTGCAATACTCGTTTTGTGTCTCCTTGTCGCCGCAATCTATTTCATTTTCTTGTCAAAACCATCTGCGGATAGAATCGAATTAGCCCGACCCGAAAACGGATATATCATTGACAGTTTCAATCTACAACCCGAGTTATTTCATGGTGAATCCAAGAGAACTTCGACAGGACTGGAAGATATAGAGTGGAAAGTGGAAGGTAATGGCCGCCAGTATGTTGAATGGAACCCCCAAGAAACGTATATTAAAATCAACAAAAACTATTATCAAAACAAACCTCGCCAAGAAACACAAGTCACAGTTACAGCGAGACTTGGAGGAAAAGACTTAGGAAAACAAACTTATAAGATTAGAGAATACCAAAGACACAAAGCCAATACAATCACTTGGATTGATTATCTAGAGCCTATAAAGAACTCCTTAAATCTTAAATCGGAGCTTTCATTTAATGGGGAAACGGATGTCACAACCAGTTTAAAAGATATTGTTTTTGAAGTATCACCATCCGGATTTGCCACTGTTCAAAATAACACCTTGATAGTTAATCCAAATCGTCCAGAAACTTCAAACCACCAAATTGTAACAGTAACAGCCAAACTAGATGGTGAGATAATCGGTAGTAAGACTTACTCTATTGCAAAAAAAGAGCCTCAGTCTACCGAAGAATCTCCAAAAGGTGTTATATATTACAAGATAGGCTTAAATGATGATTATATTCAACTATCGCAATCAACCACAATCACTTCAAGAAATCTAAGCACAGCCTATTTCATAGCAATGGAAAATGGGAAAGCTTGTGAAGGGGGCAAATGGTCATTTTCTCAAAATATTTATGTGACAAGCATAAATAATAATCCGATTAGAATTGATGAAATCCGAGCCACAGGGAAGGCTTCTTTACATTACAAAAAAGCGGGGAAAACAGTCGCGACAATCCAGTTCAACGTAAAAATAGAAAACTAAATAATATGAAAAACACATTACACTTTATCTCTTTAATCGTTGTATTGATAATCTTTTCTGGATGCAATATAAACAAGAATAGTGCTTCAAAAAAAACAAATAATCAACTGGTTTCACAAAATGAAACATTGAGAAACGAAAATAAGCAGTTAAAACAACAACTCAAAGATAAAACTGAAGAACTGAACCACCTCAAAACAGAAATGCAAAACCCGAAAACGAAAGGAAACTACCCAAGCGAAATTGATGAATTACTGAATATCGAAGATACTACTATCTTCACGAGTAATTTCAAGCAATACGAATTAAACTCTGTTCATCCAAGAAGTCGAAAGATGTACCAATGGGTCAGCAGTATTCATGGACTTGGGGAACAATTGAAACTGATTGAGAAAGACCATCAAACCATTGAAATTTATAATAAAGACATAACCGATTTGCCCCCGCAAACGGTTGAGCAATTAAAGTCGCTTAATACAGCTATTAAAGACAATATACGCTTGGCGGATAAATTGCGTCAGGACATTGAGGTATCATATAGCGAAATGAAAATCGCTTTCACTTCTGCTCAAATGGCATACTACAATCATTTAGTTGACAAGTTAAACAACTTCATCAACATCTATTTCGAATAGCATGAAGAGTAATCTCTTTGCCGTTTTCATATTCGTAGTTCTCTTGCAATCGTGTTCGGCTGATTGTAAAGAGGAAACCATCCAAAAACCTATATGGAAAACCCGATACGAGGAGTACTGGGTAAAAAAAGATACTGTCAAAGAAAAAACAGTAACTATCGACACATTAGTGTCTTACAAGGTGTCCAAATATCAGACAAAAAAGAACTATTACAAAAACTCGCATGACGAAATATATGCTACGACCGTCACACATTATGTCACTATTCAGAACGACAATGACAAGTATTCCAATTCTTTTGCAATTCGCATGACAGGAAAAGAATACAATGAATCATCAAAAAAATGGGTCGATTTTGACAGAAAGACTGAGTATTCGACAATTTACCCCAATAGCAGTTACACATTTTCATTAAACCATTCTGATTGGTGGCGTAATGACCAATCAAGTCTTTCGGAAGGGAATGTACAAATATACATTTTACAAAGACCTTCTACAGTTAGCGTAACAAAACAAATTGTCTCAAAATACGACAAAAAATGTATTCGTCGTATTGATGAATTGACTTTCGCAGACACTATCGTCAACAATTGTGAATGTGACGTTGACGCATTAAAATCGGAATACAAAGCCATTCAAAAAACATACGAGAAACTGCTAAACGAAAGGCTGATTAAAGAATAAGACCATGAAGCACTGTGTACAAACAATCTTTTTTCTGTTTTCAATCATACTATTAACCAACTGCAAAAACACAAACGAAAACAGGGACATCTATTTTGATGGAGAATTTCCTCCCATTGAAACCATCACCATAACCGAAAACGGAAAGGATTATGCCATTCCTGCCATATCTGGACATTGCATTGTCTTTTTCAAAGATGAAGTTACGCAGCCGCAAGCAAAGACCATAATTGAAAGGAACGGAGGCAAAATCATAGAGCAAATGCCCGATTTCAATTACTATCTTGCCTTGGTCAAAACAGGAAAAGAAAACACATTCATTAGCCGAATGCGGGAAGAAAACCTTGTGGAATATGTGTTTCTAAACAGCATAAACAAAGGTAATTCTGAAGTATACGTATTAGACAATTTTAAGGATGTTGAACCAAAGCTATTAACCACCCACGGAAATGCTGTCGTAGCGATTTTTTCAAAGTACAGCGGAGCACTCAGTCACGTTCATGGTGTCAATCGAGAGATCATGAATGATGTTCAAGCAGAGTCAAAGATTGGACAGTATTGGGAAGCTATAAAAGTCATTGCTACAGCAAATTCATTATGTACAGATTTGATGAATTCTGTTTCAAATACGAAAAATGGCGACATTACAATGATTAATATGTCTTTTGGTGTTGGTTTATCAGATAAAGAAGAAAGGTTGTTATTTGAAGATGCCTCAAAAGAAGAACAAGATAATTATATATTGAACTATGCAAAGAGTTTAGAGAACCTGTCCGTTTGTTTTGAAAAAATGAGAAAAAAGGGGTATTCTAATTTTATCGTTTCCAAATCATCTGGCAATGAAGGGATGTATCAAATGGAATTGATATTGAATGAATTGGATGGAAACACTTTGCAGTCCTTACGAAATCATCTTATCCTTGTCAATGCATATGATGCAAAGGAAAATACCTTATACTCAAATAACGTAAAGAAAAAGAACACTGTATCCACAACTATTGATGTTACACCGGAGCTTTGGTCAGGTACTTCGTTTGCTGCTCCAAAACTATTAGGCTTTGTGGATAGAGTTATTTCCAAATACAAATCCTTAAAGGCTCAAGATATAATAGCAGCCATTCGCAATGCGACACCATCCGACACAAAACAGCCCATGACATATGAGATGTTGGAAAAAGAAGCTGCAAAACTAGCTGAAACAAGAAAGCAATGCAAACAATACACATTTACCCTCAACATGACATCCGACTACAAAGGAGAATGGGACTTGTCTGATGGGAAAGGTCAAGAAATAGTAAAATATCACGTTCACGATACATATAGCTATGAGTACTTGTCTGGTAACAAGATGGCTATAGACATCGATAATACGACCAATTATGATTTGGAAATTCTTTTGGAAGTTCTTGATCCCGACAAAGAAGTACGGTCATTAAGATATATGCTCGAAAAGGGGCAAAAAGAATCATTTTATGCTCAGCGATTGGATTTGTTTGGCGATTCAGACCATATAAGCGTAAGAGAAACACAAGTAACAATTACAACCTGGTAATATGAGAAGCGAAGAAACTGGAAGTATTCCTTATGAAAAATCAAACAATGTTGAAACAAGTTTGTTTCTAAAACAAGGCCGTATTACTCGCAAGGCTTTTTTCTTCCGATTTTTTATTTGCGTGATTATTTGGCTAATCATTCACATTGGATATATTTATTGGGCGAAGGCAGAATACGACAAATTCAAAGAAAGAGGAGGTGGTAAAATACAAGAAGGTGCCGCCATGGTTGAGACTCGTTATAATATTTATAGAATTGTCGATTTTTACGCTGTTCCATCACTTTTAACAATCTTCGTACTTATACAAGCAATGAAAAGAGCGCATGATTCCAATAAAAGTGGTTGGTTAATGTTGGTGCCTTTTTACAACATATATCTATTGTTTGCCGAAGGCACTAATGAAGATAACGACTATGGCTTGCTTCCTCATTCAGATAAGAAGAGTCCATCTTATGTTTATCAGGAAAATGGAGAATAATGATCATGAGTGGTCATTAAATTAGATGTTGAAGCAAATACACGCTATCTTTCAATCATTGTTACATACCCAAAAAGCTTCAGGATGGTCGTTCCGAGGCTTTTTTCTTACCTGAAAAAAAAGTGAAAAATCCTATTGCATAGTTTTTCGCAAATTTCTATTTTTGCAACTTCATTTTTGGACTTGGAATTTTTTGTTAAATTACTAATAATCAATTAAAACAATGACAAAGTACGTTTACACCTTTGGCGGAAAGACCGCTGAAGGCAATGCTTCGATGAAGAACGAGCTGGGCGGCAAGGGCGCTAACCTCGCTGAAATGTGCTTGCTCAAGCTGCCTGTACCTGCTGGCTTGACCATCACCACGGAATGCTGCACAGCCTATTACCAAAACAATTGCCAACTTCCCGCTGGCCTGATGGACGAAGTCCACGCCGGCATGAAGAACATGGAGAACATCATGGGCATGAAATATGGCGACCCCGAGAACCCGCTGCTCGTCAGCTGCCGTTCCGGCGCGCGCAAGTCGATGCCCGGCATGAT
>JAEEGH010008134.1_pt1 | contig 24950 bp, 17 predicted proteins | sample 9134181 | NCBI WGS metagenome assembly JAEEGH01 (sample SAMN16246544, study PRJNA631951) | gut metagenome | biome: gut microbiome; feature: rumen; material: DP-attached | host: Bos | place: Iran: Karaj | collected 2018-10
TGGAGGGGGAGCAGAGGCGCAGACCTGTTCGCATGGCATCTTCCCAGTAGCTCAACACTTGGTCTACGGCAAATGAACGTGGCGGATTACCGTCATTGGGATTGGCAGGTTCATTATCGGTCTTCATGGTACATGCATATTCAGTATTGCCACAATCAGCTATGCCTGGCCAGCCGGGTTCAATCTTATGCGGCAACCACTCCACATCGGGCAACCTATTACCTCCGACATTGTAGGTGTAGCAGCCCTGAACGTTCAGTAGGTCACAAACTTCTTCTCTGGTTTCATCGGCGACGCCTGTCTTTCCGAAGTTCAGCCATTTGAACAGACGGTAGGACGAAACCTTGCCTGCCAACACAGGCGGCAGGTTCATCTCCAGGTCCTCTTCAGCTGCTACGAAACAACGGCTATAGCCATAGCCTGAGGTTCCCGTGGCAAAGGTCACCATATATCCGCGTTTCAGCTTAAAGCTCCTGAAATTGTTTATCAGTTGACTACTGGTAAGAGTCCTCATATAGCCCCCGTTGCTGCCCGTGCTGTAGTTGGTACAGCTGGTACCCGTGTAGTCTGTGCCTGTATAAGTGGTCAAGGCTACGTCTGACGAGCCGTAGGGCAGGATGATAGCACCTTTATTATACATGCGCACCTGGCAGTTCGTACCGTCGACAGCGGTAGCACCATTGATCTTGATATACTTGAGCCACGTGCTGATGACCGCCGATGGCTTCACTGCCCGGAAGATAATCACTGAATGCTCCTTGCTGGCAGCTGGGATATTCAGACTGCCTGAAGAGCCGAAGATGCCTGATGACAAGGTTAGTACATAATCAGTGTTAGCACTTACGTTAATAGCGGAATTGATACTCTGGCTACGGGTGGTCTGCGAGTTCTTTCCTTCTGCAAAGAAAGCACAGAGGAAGCATAGCGACAAGAGAATAGCTCTGCTGCATGGTAGGATGCTCAATGATGTCGTCTCCTTACTGAGGTTGTAGTTTGTACGTAATTTACTCATAGACTATAATAAGGTATCTACTGCATACGATTTGTTTCGCAATGCAGCTGCAAAGGTACAAAAAATCCTGAAAATCTCCAAATGATTGGGATTAATTCCAAGGTAGGAGGCCGTTGAGACCTTCTTTGATTGTCTCTGGGAGCGGAATCTTGTCGATCTGCTCCTGTATGACCTGAGCAAGCATGTCGTCACTCATGGTGAAGATATGTCCGAAGAGACCTACAGAGACGACACGATCGATGAGAGGGCATCGGCCTATGCTGACAAAGAAATAATCGTCGACATCGATAAGCGGAGTGAGGGCAAGGGTGAGAATCTTCTCGTTGGGATGAATGAAACCAGCAGTGACATTATCGAAATTGGCACTCACAGCTTTGGCGATGGCTTTCTCATGGGTTTTCTCCGATGGTCGGGTGATGGCCATGACTGCAAGCAAAACGATGATGATGGCCGTTGCAATGACAGACTTCTTTTTCATAGTGCGTAAAAGGACAGGGATGTAAGAAAACGAAAGGGGCTCCCTCAACAGGGGCCCCTCTTTCGGTTTTCTGCTTTATGAAGCTAATGCCAGATGATTAGCCAAGGCTGATAGCCTCTGACGGACAAACACTAGCGCAAGTGCCGCACTCTGTGCAGGCGTCAGCGTCAATCACGTACTTATCTGCACCCTCGGAGATTGCCTCAACGGGGCACTCACCCTGACATGTACCGCAAGAGATACAGTCGTCACCAATTACGTATGCCATAATCTTTCTGTTTTGTTTAAAATGGTTTGTTAATACTCAAATTTTGCGATGCAAAGTTAAGAACTTTTTTCGAATTATCGTCACATTTAGGTAGGAATTTTTCTCAATTTATACATTGTCGAAATAGGTTCACTGCCTTCTATTCTTTTTGCATTTTGACGGAAGACATGATAAAAAGGTTTAAAGAGAATATGAGAAATGGAATGCTTGGGACAATAAGCAAGCAGAAAATGCGTTATTATTAGAGAAATGAGAAGAATCATCAGTATCATTATACTTGCACTGCTGACCATCACAGCCTTGGGCCAGCAGCGTAAGGTGCAGAACAAGCCATACATAGACTTGCGCCCTTTGCATTTTGGCATTCAGATAGGGTTGAACATGCAGGATGTGGAGATGCGCAACAAAGGTCCACAGCTGCTGGAGATGCCCGACATGGAGCCAACGGAGCGGCTGGTGCTCTGCGATGCCGACACCTGGAACCCTGGCTTCAGCGTTGGCGTGGTGGCTGACATGCGTCTGTCGCAGCATTTCAACCTGCGTATCTCGCCCACGATGCACTTCGGCTCGAAGCACTTGGTATTCCGTGATTTCAATGACCTGAACGATGCCGGCAATCCTCGTGAGACAACGCAGGACATGAAGAACACCTACATTGCTTTTCCTGTCGACTTGAAATTCTCGGCAGAGCGTTTCAACAATTACCGTCCCTACATGTTGGCAGGCATCAGTCCGATGCTGAACCTCTCGGGCAAGGATCAGGATTTCATCCATCTGAAGCGCTTCGACACGATGGTGGAGGTGGGCCTGGGCTGCGACTACTACCTGCCATTCTTTAAGTTCATCCCGGAACTGAAGTTCTGTTTCAGTCTGCCTGATGTCTTCGACAAAAAGCATGCTGACGAACTAACTGACATCAACAAGCAGGCATTTGCCCGCAGCGTCGAAGCCTCCTATAGTAAAATGATTGTCCTAACTTTCTATTTCGAATAGCACTATGGATACCAACGACAGCCAACCTACCAACCAACCATTGGGACGCCCCCTTGGAATGCCTCCCGGCACCGATGAGGAGCAACCCATGCCAAAGTCAAGAACCATCACCGATCCTGATGAAAAGCAGGCGGCACCACAGCCAACGCCTACCACTCCTAAGGCCAGTAAACCCCAAGGAATCAGCAAGCGCACCTGGCTCATTGCCCTGATCGCACTGCTTCTGGCAGGCGGCATTGGAGGCGGCATCTACTATTTCCTCAGCCAGAAAGACAGTCGTACACTGGATGATGATGAAGAGGACATGGAGATAGTGGATGAAGACATCGACGAAGACGACATGGATGACGAAGACATGGACGAAGACGACACCTATGTCATCGAAGAAAAAGTCGAAGAGGAGGAAGAAGCAGAAGAAGAGGTGGCTCCACAGCCGACGAACCGCAAGTTGAACCTATCGGGTGATGCCGACGGCTACCCACTGACTTTGTCGCTGGAGATTACTCCCGACAACCGTGTGAGCGGCACCTTCAACAACGAGACAACAGGTTCCACGATTCAGGTCAGCGGATCATCCTCCAATGGTGCCATACGTCTGACTGGCAGGGGCGACCGCACCACTTATACTTTCCGCATCGTGCCTGAAGGACATATCTACACAGGCACCCTAACCAAAGGCAACAGCAAAAGTCAGGAATTGCACTTAGTGGGTAAATAAGGATGACTGACGAATACACGATGCTTGGCATCAGCTCGATGCTGCACCTGCTGGTCGACGGACTATGCATGTGCAGCCTCTTTCTGATGTCATCGCTGACCGACTATTCAGTTATCTTCAATGCCCTTATTATATATAATGTGTTAGCATTCCTGACGCAGCCATTCACTGGCTTGATGGCCGACAAGATGCCACATCGCCATTGGCTGCTGCTCACCTCCAACCTCATTCTGACGCTCGCCTCGCTGGCTACTCTGGCAGTGGCGCTCTATGCCCGTCAGTCGGAAGGAGCCATACTGACGGTAGCCATCCTCCTGGGCATCGGCAACTCACTCTTCCATGTCTGGGGAGGCAAGCAGACGGCTGCCACTACAGGCAACGACATGCGTGCGCTGGGCATATTCGTGTCGACGGGAGCTTTCGGCCTAGCTCTTGGCATGCTGTTCTGCTCATGGTCGCTGCTCTATGTCTTCCTGCTCTCCATTGTATTCCTGTCAGCCTTATACCTGATTCGCGACAGTCACTCAACCGTTAAGCAACAGCCGTCAGCGCAGCCCACCCTTAGTCTGCCACTTATCATCGCAGCCATACTGGCCTTGATGGCATTCGTCATGATGCGCTCGCTGGCAGGTGAGACCTTCTCCTCTGCCATCGCCAGGACCAATGCCACCGTTCTGCTCATCGGCTTCGTAGCAATGGCAGGCAAGATGGCTGGAGGATGGATAGCCCGCTGGCTGGGCATCGTACCTGCACTGGCACTGTTGCTGGTCGTAGCACCTGCCTGCTACCTGGCTCGGGGCTTGGGCATGAGTACTCTGCTGGTCGGACTATTTGCCATCAACTGCACGATGCCCATCACGCTATATCTGGCCAACGTAGTGCTCAAAGGCAAGGAAGGTCTGGCCTTCGGACTGCTGGCGGCAGCACTCATTCCCGGCTATCTGCTGGCTATGCTAAAGTAAAGGAGGGATTGGCACATGAAAGGACTACTCATTGCACTCATCTCAACCATTGTGATAGAATTCGTTGCGCTGCTCCTTCTTGGCGAGAGACGCAAACGAGTGCTTTGGTCGTCAGTGGCAGTGAATATCATCACCAATGTCCCGCTGAATCTCTATATGCTCTACGTCCGGCATTCCGCTTCCGACATCATCGTGGGCGAGACACTTGTGGTGCTAGCCGAAATGCTTTGGTACTATTTCTTTGTCAGAGATCTTCGGCAGGCAGCAGTCTACAGCATCCTGTGTAATGCCACAAGCCTCATCATCGGAATGCTCGTTACCGCACTAAATTTACAATTCGCAATATTCTAACCTCAAAAAACAAGAGATATGTTTTTACTTGACGTCATTTACATCCCACCACAGCCAGAGAAAGTCGACACACTGGTAAACAATCCCATCGTGCAGGACACTATCGCCTTTGCAGAAGAAGCTTCGAAGACTGGCGGTGGCTCATCGATGCTTACCTGGGGTATCCCCGCATTGCTAGCAGCGCTGGCTGCCACGCTGTACTTCATCTTCAAGTATCAGCGGCATATCACTGCCAAGGCCCATCCGCAGCAATAGCTACTACACCTGCTGCATGTCGTGCAGCTTCTTGTAGTAGCCGTCCTTGACCAACAGCTCATCATGAGTGCCGCGTTCCACGATGCGGCCCTCATGTAGTACGCATATCTCATCAGCGTTCTTGATGGTACTCAGCCTATGGGCAATGGCTACGGTGGTGCGAGTGCTCATCAGCCGTTCCAGTGCATCCTGCACCAGTCGTTCGCTCTCAGTATCGAGGGCCGACGTTGCCTCGTCGAGTATGAGAATGGGAGGATTCTTCAGAATAGCACGGGCGATGGAGACACGCTGACGCTGACCACCAGAAAGGCGTCCGCCACGATCACCGATGTTCGTCTCAAAGCCTTTCTCCGAAGCCATGATGAAGTCGTAGGCGTTGGCAATACGGGCTGCATCGGCTATCTCCTCGTCACTGGCATTGTCCACTCCAAACGCGATATTATTGCGGAAGGAATCGTTGAAGAGAATAGCTTCCTGATTGACATTGCCGATGAGCTGCCGCAGGTCGTAGAGTCCAAGATCCTTGACGTTTATGCCATCGATGAGCACCTCTCCCTCCTGCACATCGTAATAGCGTGGGATGAGGTCGACAAGTGTGGACTTTCCTCCCCCACTCTGTCCTACCAGTGCAACGGTCTTTCCTTTAGGAATCACGAGATTGATGTCTCTCAGCACCCATTGCGTTCCCGGTCCTTCAGGCTCGCCTGCATGAGGTCTTCCTCCATAGCCGAATGAGACGTTGCGGAACTCTATCTGATGTTCAAAACTGCTGATATGCTGAGGATGATCCGCCTCCTTGATGGTATTCTCAGCTTTCAGGATCTTGTCTATACGCTCCATCGATGCCAGTCCCTTGGGAATGTTATAGCCTGCCTTCGAGAAATCTTTCAACGGCTGGATGATGGAGTAAAGTATCACCAAATAATAGATAAACGCCGGGCCGGTGATGGTTTTATTGTTGAGCACAAGGATACCCCCAAACCACAGCACGATAATAATCATCACTGTGCCCAGGAACTCACTCATGGGGTGAGCCATCGACTGGCGGATGTTCACGCGCATGATATCGTTGCGGTAGTGGGAGTTCACCTGGTCGAAGCGCTCGTTCATCTTCTTCTCTGCGCAGAAAGCCTTGATGATGCGCAGTCCGCCCAGTGTCTCCTCCACCTGGCTCATCGTGTCGCTCCACAAAGCCTGTGCCTCGATGCTCTTGCGCTTCAGTTTACGTCCTACGATGCCCATGAACCATCCGAAGATGGGAACGAAAACAATGGTGAACAGCGTCAGCTGCCATGAGACAAAGAGCAGCGTAGCAAAGTACACAATAATAAGAATAGGATTCTTAAACAGCATATCGAGCGACGACATGATGCTCGACTCCACCTCCTGCACATCACCGCTCATTCGGGCAATGATGTCACCCTTGCGCTCTTCACTGAAGAATCCCAGAGGCAGCGAAGTGATCTTGCGATAAAGTTGGTTGCGGATGTCACGCACCACACCCGTCCGAATAGGGATAATCGTGGCCGACGAGAGGAAGTAGGCTCCCGTCTTCATAGCCGTCGTCACAGCTAGAAACAGTCCGATGAAAAGCAGTGTGGTAGTCTGTCCAAAGTCGGCCATGAGACGGTTGACAAAATAGTTGAGGTTGTTCATCAGCACTCCCTGCACATTACCCCAGTCCCAACTGAGCCACGACGTAGCAGCCTCGGCATCGCCCGTCTGGAACAAGATTTGGAGGATAGGTATCAGAGCTGCAAACGAAAAGATATTCAGCAGAGCCGACAGGATATTGAACACTACCGATGCCACCAGGTATTTCTTATAAGGAGGCACAAAGCGCCTCAGAACTTGCAGGAATTCTTTCATCTCTTTCTATTTTGGATGCAAAGGTACAAAAAAAACGAGAAACACGCTAGTATTCCTTCGTTTTTTCGTTCCTTTACATCGTCGGTCAAGCACTCATGAATATGTATGGGTACAAATGCGAAAGAAAAAGAAACATGAAGAGTAGCGGAAATGGGGAAAAAACTATACCTTTGCACACAAAATCATTTAACTCATCAAAAAAGCACAGAACTATGAGAAAAGTATTCAGCCTGCTGATGGCATGTATGGCCGCATCAATGGTCAGTGCCCAGAACCCCTATCTGCCGCTGTGGGAGCATGTGCCCGACGGCGAACCCCGTGTGTTTGAAGATCCTGACAATCCAGGAAAGCTGCGTGCCTATATCATCGGCTCTCACGACGTGAACTACTCTGCTTACTGTGGCCCAGATATCCGCATGTGGTCTGCTCCTGTTGAGGATCTTAGCCAATGGCGTGATGAAGGCCCAATCTTCACCTGGTTCGTCGACGGGCAATGGGACACGATGTTTGCCCCAGATTTGGTCTGCACCACCGACCGTGTCACCGGCAAGAAGACCTACTGGCTCTATCCCCACAGCCGTGGTTGGCGCCGCACTCCGATGGTCTGTAAAGGCGACCGTCCCAATGGTCCCTTCACCCCCGTCAACCTGACGGAAGATGGACGTCAGTGTCTCCCCGGCTCTATCATCGACTTCGACCCCTCAGTATTCATCGAGAACATCACCGACAAAAAGGACAAGGACTACGACATCGGCTACCGTGCCTATGTGTTCTATGGTTTTCAGCACTCCACAGCTGTTGAACTCGATCAGAAGACGATGTATTCGAAGCGTGAGGGCACGGACCCCATCGATCCCTTCATCCCTGCCAGCAGTGCCGACGGCCGTCTGCTCGACAAGGAAGGCAGCGAGTATAAAGCCCTCTATGAGGGGCAGAACCCGCTCGACTTCAATTTCTTCGAGGCCTCGAGCATCCGTCAGGTGGGCAACAAGTACGTGATGGTATTCAGCGGTTATAGCGGCAAGGAATACGGCTTGGGCAATACCAACTCTGCCCTGCGCTATGCTTTCGGCGACTCGCCTCTTGGCCCTTGGCGCTCAGGCGGCGTGCTGGTCGACTCGCGCGGCGTAGTCCCCAACGAGGATGGTTCGAAGCTCATCACCACCAACTTTGCCCACAACACCCACGGCTCACTTCAAGAAATCAATGGCCAGTGGTACGTCTTTTATCATCGTCCACCACGCGGCTTCGGCAATGCCCGTCAGGCCATGGTGGCTCCCGTGAAGATTACGTGGGACAAGAAGCCAGTGGCCAAGGGCGGCATGGTGAAGATTACGGGCTATGACCCTTATGTCAAGGACAATGTATGGACGGCCAAAGCCAGCGACGGCAATGAATATACAGGTGCCGAGGTGACCAGCGAAGGTTTCCAGATTTTCGGTCTGCCCCCCTATGCTTACTATAGCGCTGGCTATGCCTGCTTTGTGTATGGTCCTAATGCCAACAACTGGATGCAGGACAACCACGATGTTTGGGACAACTCGATGGACTTGGCCGGTATTCAGAACGGCGGCATCGTCGGTTTTAAGTACTTTGGCTTCGGCGGCCTAGCCCAAGAGACAAAAGGTGTGAAGGCTTTCGAGGGAACAAAGGCCGGCAATGGCACAAAATTGACTCTGAACCTTACTCCCAGCGGACGCGGTGCTTTTAAGATTCACGTGTTGCTCGACGACCCCTGGAAGGGTCAGGAAATTGCCACTGTCAATGTTCCTGCAGAAGCTAAGGGAGTTTTGGATTGCGTGGCCGATGTACCTGCCGTCGAGGGTCTTTCTGGCAAGCATGCCATCTATCTCGTGGCTGAAGGCCCAGAAGTGCAACAGCCCCAGCAACCTCAGCGCGGACAGTTTGGCGGTCGCGGACCACAGCAGCCCCAGCGCCCACAAGGACTCTTCGATCTCCACGGTATCGGCTTTGGTAAGGCCGGCAATGCCTGCGTGGCTCCCAAAGTGCCACAAGTCACTATCACCGCCGACGGTCAGAAGCTCAATATCCCCACGACGCCCGTCCGCTTCAATGCCCAGAACGGCTATGCCGAGCAAAACCGCTATCAGGTGTATGGCAAGTTGGGCAAGAGCAGCAAGCTGGAAGCCAAAGCCGATGTCAATGGTGTGAAGTTCGAAATAAGCCCTATTGTTGAAGGTCGTGCCACCATTAAGGCCACCTATGACGGCCAGACAAAGATCTTCCTGATTAACTGATGGATGATTTGAAACCGAAACGCCTACCATTTGTTACATTTCGCGCAATAAGATTCAAATAAAAAAGTAATCGATACAAAGGCAATAGGCATTTATCACAAAAATGCGTACCTTTGCACCGTCGAAAAAGATAAGAAGATTATTCTTCATAAGTTTAGTTGTTAGTTAGTAGTTGTTTTTGCCAATGCAGTGAATGCAATAAAGCAAAAAAGTTTTTGGAACAATGTTAGTTATGGTAAAACTAATTGTAGCGGTTGTCCTGTATGAGAATATCGGCCAGCCGCTTCCTTTTTTCTGTAAAATGAGACAATGCAACATATAGAAAAGTAAAAATCTTGTTTCTTTTCTTGCCATTTCAGTTTTTTTTCGTACCTTTGCAACGAGAATAAAACCGAATGCTTCTGAGCTAGATATATTGCCATGACTAAAAAAAGTATCATCCTCCTGATTGTCACAGGCCTGATGATGGCGCTGCAAGGGTATGCGCAAAGGGGACATTTCATCCCTTCTGAGCGTTTCTCCAGCAGTCTGATATCAGACATCTGTCAAGATCAACAAGGCTCATTATGGATTGCCACCGAGTATGGTCTGAACAAATATGACGGGTATCAGTTTTATACGTTCCTCCACGATGAAGGCGACACAACGTCACTGCAAGCCAATGTAGTGGTAAGCCTGCTCTGCGATCGCGACGGGCAGCTGTGGATTGGCACAAATCGTGGTCTCGACCGTTTCGATGCAGCCCGTGACGCTTTTGTGCATTATAATTTCCCTGATGGCCACTTGCCTCGCGTGAGCAGCATCCTGCAGTTAGCTGACGGAACGCTAATGATAGGTACGGCGGGCTATGGAGCTTATGTACTTGGAGCCGACGGACAGCTGACACGTTATGCCGACGAGCACGGTGAGCACTATTTCAGCCGTGTCTTTCAGGATTCGAAGGGACGGCTTTGGCGCAGCGGCTTTGACGAAAGCATTTCCATGCGCACTGGTACATCCATCGAAGAGTTTCATTCCGAGCTAGGCAATCCTCAAGGCTTTGTGGAGGTAGGCGATGAGTTACTGGTGATGTGCCAGCACGGTTTCCTTTCGTATCGCAATGGGAAAATGAGCATAGCCGACATTGACATGTCGGTAGCTGCCGGACACGACGTGGTATTCACGGATATGGCTACGGCCGATGATGGTACTATATATATAGGTACGCGTGGACAGGGAGTCTACAGATTCTCACCGTCTCAACCCCGACGGTTGGAGCACGTTGACATAGACGCCTTTGGCCTTGACCTGAACACAGCGAAGATCAGCGCAGCGATGTTCGACCGTCAGGGCAACCTATGGTTAGGCTGTCACCGTAAGGGCCTACTTATGGTACCACAACGACCTGTGCTCTTCACCAGCTGGAGCTTCGAAGCTCAAGGCATACGCCTGGGATCCACCATCTCATCGGTCTGCGGAGGCGACAACGGCATCGTATGGTGCACAGTACAGGGTGTCGGTGTCTACGGGTTCAACGAACAAGGCCATGTAATAGCTCATCCATCTTCTCCTCCCGCCGTAGAGTTCATTTTCCGCGACCGCCAGCAACGCTTCTGGCTAGGTACTGATGACGGACTCTTTGCCTACGACCCCGTCACAGGTCGCTCAGAGTTGAAACTCACTTTTGAATGCGAGAGGTTTAATGACATGACCACCGACGACGATGGCAACATCTATATCTCGACCTTCTCACGCGGATTCTGCGTTTACAATCCCCAGACAGGCTACTTGCGCAACTACAGCATGAATGATGCCGATACAATACGCGGTCGGCTATGCAACAACTGGATCTTAGGTTTGGCACCCGATCAGCAAGGTTTGATTTGGATGGCCACGGCATCTGGAGTGGCCTGCTACGAGCCCAAGGGCGACACTTTCCGCTCTCAAGGCTGGGAGAGCCAACTGTCGGGCTTGGTATGTTTCGACGTATGCGAACTGCGCACAGCTAAAGATCATGACGGCTTTAACGGCTCAATAGCCATCGGCACGGAACGAGGACTCTATCTTTATGACCGCCAGTCAAGAGAAGTTCGACGCTTCCCCGGCAGCGAGCAACTCACGAACAAGGTGGTGAACTATATCGTCCAGAGCAACGATGGCGACATATGGTGCTCCACGTCTCAGGGTATCTGGCAATACTCGCTGGAAACAGGCACTTTCATTGGCCATGTCAACGGCAACGGGCTCACACAGAAGGAATACATTGTCGGCGTCGGCATGCATACTGACAATGACCTCATCTACTTCGGTCATAACGACGGACTGACGGTGTTCGCACCAGAGAATATCAAGGGCAGCTCCTCCGCACTAGACCCACTGCAATTGACAGCGTTCCGTGTCGGCGATGAATATATCAACACTCGCACGATACTCAACGGTGTGCATGTTGCTGATGAGGCAATAGGCGAATGCAACTATTTCACCCTTAGTTACCTCGACCATACCATCACACTCGCTTTCTCACAGTTCAACTATGATAACCCGGCAAACGTTACCTTTGAATACCGTGTGAACGGAGGGTCTTGGGTAGAGAACCCCGAAGGGAAGAATGATTTCACCTTGGGACACCTCCAGCCTGGCACTTACCGCATCGAGGTGCGTGCCCTTCAAGGGAATGTGCATTCGCCAGTGAAGGTGGTTGTGGTCACCGTACGTGCGCCATGGTACCGCACCGGACTTGCTTATTTCATCTATGCACTCCTTCTGCTGGGACTCATCGGATTCGTCGCCTTACAATATCGACGCCGCATGCGCCAGCGACTGGATGAAGATAAGATGAAATTCCTGATTAACGCTACCCATGACATACGTTCGCCTCTGACACTTATCATGAGTCCACTGGAGAAATTGAAGCGCCTGCTGAAAAATAACAGTGAGGCAGAGGTGCATTCATCTCTGGACACCATCGACCACAATGCGAAACGCATCCTGAACCTGGTAAACCAAATTCTTGATGTACGCAAAATCGACAAGCAACAGATGCACCTCCATTGCCAGGAGACTGAGCTCATTACTTTTGCCCAAGGCATCGGGAAGATGTTCGAATTTAACGCCAAAGAACGTAACATCAACTTTGAGATACAACATGAGGGTCTCGACGAGCTGAAGGTATGGATTGACCGCAACCAATTCGACAAGGTTATTACAAACCTGCTTTCGAATGCATTCAAATACAGCCACGACGGCAACTCGATAACGCTACGACTCTCACGTCAAAGCGAGGAAGCTCAATTGGAGGTCATCGACAACGGTGTAGGCCTGGGTGAAGATAGTCTGAAACACATCTTCGACCGCTTCTATCAAGGCGGCAATGCTCATCAGGCAAGCACTGAGGGCACAGGCATAGGGCTTAACCTCTGTAAGATGATCGTTGACATGCATCACGGTACCATCGAGGCGGCCAACCGTCAGGACACGCAAGGCTCCGTCTTCACCGTTCGACTGCCATTGGGCAATGGTCACCTGAGACAGGAAGAGATAGACACCTCGACACCTGAGGTGCCCGTCGTCCAGCCTAGTAGCGCAAAAGCACCTACTTCAAGGCACAAAGTGCTCATCGTCGATGATGACCTGGAGATAGGCCATTACATCACCTCTGAATTAAAGCAATACTATAAGTTCGGCGTATGCCTAAACGGCAAGGATGCCATCAAGGAACTACTCACCAACGAATACGACGCCGTCGTCAGTGACGTGATGATGCCCGAGATGGACGGTTTCACCCTCCTCCGCATGATCAAGACAAACTTCAATTTGTCGCACTTGCCAGTGGTGATGCTTACTTCGAAGGCCGACGTTGCCAATCGGTTGGAGGGACTGGAACGTGGCGCTGATGCCTATCTGGCCAAGCCATTCGTGCTGGAGGAGCTACATAAGGTGATTGAAAGCCTTATCATCAACCGCCAGCGTCTGAAAGGCAAGTTCTCCGGAGCCCAGCAACAAGCCGACCTTGTGGAGCAGCCGGAAGTGAAGGGCAACGACGAGCAACTCATGGAGCGTATCATGAAAGCCATCAACAAGAATCTCTCTGACAGCGACTTCAACGTTGAAAAGCTCACTCAGGAAGTATGTATCAGCCGAGCTCAACTTCACCGTAAGATGAAGGAGATGACAGGTATCTCCACCAGTGAGTTTATCCGCAACATACGACTGGAGCAGGCTGCACGCCTGTTGAAGGAGCAGAAAATCAACGTCACACAGGTTGCCTATACCGTGGGATTCTCCAATCTGGCACATTTCTCTACCATTTTCCGTAGGCACTTCGGCATCGCCCCATCGGAGTATGCCGAGCGCGAGAACAGCAACTGATGAGACAACGGCTGCGATACCTACTGAGCGCATACGTGTTGACGGTGCTGCTCTTCATCATAGCCAAGATAGTCTTTGTGCTATGCTGTGGTAAAGGACACGCCATTGACGCTTCCGATTTGCCGGCTATTTTGCTCCACGGACTCTCACTCGACCTCTCGACTGCTCTCTACGTGATGGCCGTGCCATTGGTATTATGCTTGGTTGATGTTTGGGTAACCATACCACGTAAAGTGCTGGTAGTCTATCATTTCTTCATCTCCCTAGCCTTGGCTTTAGCCTTCGTCGCCGACACCAGTCTTTATCCTTTCTGGGGGTTCAAGCTTGATGCATCCTGCCTGCAATATCTGTCGCAACCAGAAGGCATCACGCAGAGCGTGTCGATGTGGTACCTCATTGGTCGCGGATTATTACTTTTGGGGCTTGCTATCATTTTCTTTTTCTTATACAAACTTACACTACCAAAAAAGGATGTCAGCCGGACAACAAAGCAACGCCGCCTGATTGAGTCGTTGGTCTGGCTGGCATTGATGCCTCTCATGGTCATTGGCATCCGTGGTGGTCTGGGTGAGTCGACCACCAACATCGGACAAGTGTATTTCTCACAGAACCAGTTTCTCAACCATGCCGCTGTCAATCCTGTATTCAGTTTTCTCTATTCTCTCACTCACCAGCTAGGCGACCTGTCGGCCTACGACTTCTTCAGCGACGATGAGTGTCAGCAGCTGACAGCACAAGTCTATACCACTCAGAGCAACGATAACGACACGCTGCTCACCACCACCCGTCCTTCAACCATTGTCATCATTCTCCTCGAAAGTGCCGGGGAAGAGTTTGCCCATGTCATGCCTCACTTGCAGCAACTGAAACAAGAAGGCATCTACTTCAGTCAATGCTATGGCAACACTTGGCGCACCGATCGAGGGACCGTATGTGCACTCAGCGGCTATCCATCATTCCCTGCTATCTCAGTCATGAAGATGCCTGAGAAAAGCCGAACGTTGCCATCTATTGCTCGCACTCTCCAGAAAAAAGGATACGCTACAAACTACCTCTATGGTGGCGACATTAACTTCACCAACATGCGTAGCTACCTCATTGCAACCGGATGGGAGCACCTCACCAGTCAGGATGACTATACAGCAGCACAGCAGCACAGTGCGAATTGGGGCGTACGTGATGACATCACCTTCCAAACCCTTGAACAGAGAATCCTAAAGAGTCACGATGCCAGCCAGCCACTCCTCATTGGCTATAGCACCCTCTCCAGCCATGAACCTTGGGATGTACCCTTGCAGCGCCATGATGACGAAATACTAAACGCCTTTGCCTACCTCGATGATTGTCTTTTTAGCTTCATAGAGAACATGCGAAAGTCGTCTGTATGGGACGAGTTGCTCGTCATTCTCACCGCCGATCACGGCATCAACTATAAACATATCGACCAATCGACACCTCTTGAGAAGAACCATATACCCATGCTTTGGTTAGGAGGAGCCATTAAGGAGCCACGGTCATTCAACATGATCTGCAACCAAAGCGACCTCGCAGCCACACTGCTGGGACAGCTGCGCCTGCCTCACGACGATTTCTCTTTCAGCCGCGATGTCCTCTCCAGCACCTATGCCTACCCAACTGCCGTACACAACTACAACAATGCCCAGTGGATTGCAGACTCAACCGGACATGTGCTTTACGATTTCACCACCAATCGTTTCATCATCGAAGAAAGTACTGACGCCCAGAGACTGCTGCAAGTGAGCAAAGCCATCCTCCAACGCACCACCGACGACCTGAAAAACCGCTGATGATACAATCCCCAAAAAATGTGCAACAAATGACCAACGTCGTTTGCCCTCTTATTTGTACCTTTGCACACAAAAAGAAACCCCATTAAACAAAACGACAATGAAAAGGACTCTTCTTGCAGCAGCCATTGCTCTCACTTCAAGCATGGCATTAGCACAGAACCCCTTTGTGCAGACATGGTACACCAGTGACCCTGCACCTATGGTCTATGGCGACAAGGTGTACGTCTACACAGGACATGACGAGGACGCTGCCGACTTCTTCTGGATGTACGAATGGCGCGTCTATTCTAGTAGTGACATGGTAAACTGGACAGACCACGGCCCTTTGCTCAGTCTTGCTTCCTTCACTTGGGCCGATGACCGCGCCTGGGCCTCACAGTGCATCGAGCGCAACGGCAAGTTCTATTGGTATATCTGCGCCCATTCAAAACTCAGTGGCGGCATGGCCATCGGCGTAGCTGTAGGCGATACGCCCACAGGGCCTTTCCACGATGCCTTGAACGGTCCTCTCTACGATGATGGCAGCTGGGACAACATCGACCCGACCGTTTTCATCGACGATGATGGCCAGGCATGGATATTCTGGGGTAATCCTACCATCCATTATGCCAAACTCAATCCTGACATGGTCAGCTTTGACGGTTCGGTAAGCATTGTCAATCAAACCATCGAAGGTTTCGGTGCCCCTAACGCCAAGGAACGGCAGAAAGATGTGAAATATCAGGATGTATATACCGAGGGGCCATGGATCTTGAAACGCAATGTATTCCCCCTTGACAAGAAAGGAAGGCCCGCTAAAAAGTCCCAATCCCTCTACTACCTTCTCTATGCAGCAGGCGGTATTCCCGAGCACATTGCCTATTCTACGGCACCTTCTTTCGAGGGGCCTTGGACATATCGCGGACACATCATGCCTCAGGAAGACACAAAGTCGTTTACTAATCATTGCGGTGTAATCGACTTCAAGGGACATAGCTATTTCTTCTACCACACAGGCAAGTTGCCTGGTGGAGGAGGCTTCGGGCGTAGTGTCGCCGTGGAAGAGTTCCAATACAATGCCGACGGCACCTTCCCTATCATCCATCATACTGACGCGGGTGTAACTCCTATTGGAACGCTGAATCCCTTCCAGCTCAACGAGGCTGAGACCATGGCTTTCTCCAAGGGAGTAAAGACTGAGAACAACGACCAAGATGGTGTCTTCGTCAGTGACATCCAGAACGGTGACTATATTAAAGTGCGAGAGGTTGACTTTGGCCAACAGGCAGCCACGACATTTACAGCCTCTGTAGCCTCTGCCCTGCAGGGCGGACGCTTGGAGGTGCGCCTTGACAGCCTTGGAGCCAGGCCAATCACAACGCTTCAAGTTCCCCGTACCGGCGGGTGGGAGCAGTGGCAGACACTCCGTACCGACATCCCTAGTGGCATAACAGGACGTCACGATGTCTATTTCACTTTCAGAGGTAACAAAGGAGCAAAACTATTTAACTTTAACTGGTGGAGATTCGAATCATGAAAAGAAACTATTTAGCAGCCATGTTGGTGATGTGCGCCCTGAGCGTCATGGCTGAAGAGAAGCAATTCAACAGCCCTGACGGCAAGGTTGCAGTAACAGTCAACGATAATGGTGGCCGTCCCACCTATCAAGTATCATACGAAGGACAGCCTTTCCTGCTCCCATCGCCATTAGGAGTAACCCTTAACTTCGACGATCTGACCCAAGGACTTGCTTTGAACTCATGCGATGTAACGACCGTCACTGATCAATACACTGTCAATACTATCAAGCAGCGTCATGTCGACTACGAGGCCACAGAAGCCATCTGCCATTTTCAAAAGGATGGGAGAGCTGCCCTCGACATTATTTTCCGTGTAAGCAACCGCGATGTCGCTTTCTGCTACAAACTCTTCCCCAGAAGAGCACGTGGAGGGGAAACTCTGGTAGCCATTGTCGAGAGCGAGGCGAGCGGGTTCATCCTTCCTGAGGGTACCACCACCTTCCTATGTCCTCAGTCAAGGCCTATGGGAGGATTCGCACGCACCTCACCCAGCTATGAGACCGGCTACGCCTATGACGCCCAGATGGGCAAGAATGGCATGGGCGAGGGTTACAGTTTTCCATGCTTGTTTAAGGTGGCTGATAATTCAGGAAACACCGGAGATTCCGGACTTTCCGGAAAAAATGGAAAAACCAAGAAAACGACCGTCACTCCTTCATCATGGTTGCTCATCTCTGAGACGGGCACTGACGGGCGCTACGTCGCCTGCCGACTCCTCAACAAAGGAGACAATGCCTATGCCATCGGCTTCCCTCAGCCCGGTGAGCTCAACGGACACGGCAGTACCACTGCAGCCGTTTCCCTGCCCTGCCAGACACCTTGGCGCACCATCACTCTCGGACGCACCCTAAAGAATATCGCAGAGACCACTGTCAGCACCGATCTTGTACAACCCAAATACACAGCTTCACGCGACTACACTTATGGCAAGGGCTCTTGGTCGTGGATTATCGGTATGGATGCCAGCTGCAACTTCGATGAGCAGAAACGCTACATCGACTTCTCAGCTGCTATGGGTTGGCGCTCCGTGCTGGTCGATGCTCTTTGGGACAAGCAGATAGGCTATGAGAAAATGGAAGAACTGGCCCGCTACGGTCGCTCGAAAGGTGTAGGCCTCTTCCTCTGGTACAATAGTAATGGTGCGTGGAACGATGCCCCGCAGTCGCCTAAGGACAAGATGGATAAGTCCGGTGCCCGCCGTAAAGAGATGGCATGGATGCAGAAGAATGGCATCCTGGGCATCAAGGTCGACTTCTTCGGTGGCGACAAGCAACCTATGATGCAACTTTATGAGGATATCCTCACCGATGCCAATGACTTTGGCCTGCAAGTCATCTTCCACGGATGCACCCTTCCTCGCGGATGGGAGCGCATGTATCCTAACTATGTAGCATCTGAGGCTGTTCTCGCCTCCGAGAACCTGCACTTTGGACAGGGAGCCTGCGATGCGGAGGCAACCAATGCCGCCACACATCCCTTCATCCGCAATACTGTGGGATCGATGGACTTTGGCGGATCGGCACTCAACCACTACTATAATGCCGACAACAAACATGGTTCGCAGCGACGCACCAGCGATGTTTTCGCGCTTGCCACAGCAGTGCTCTTCCAGAGCAGTGTACAACATTTCGCTCTCGCTCCAAACAACCTCGACGATGCTCCTTCATGGGCCATCGACTTCATGAAGCAAGTACCCACCACCTGGGATGAAGTACGCTTTATCGACGGCTATCCCGGACGCTATGCACTCATGGCCCGCCGCAGTGGTAGTACATGGTATGTCGTTGGCATCAATGCCCAGGAGGAGCCTGTGAACGCCACTCTCGAACTGCCTATGTTCGATCAAGGTACGCAGCTCACCGTCTATACCGATGATGCACAATTAAATGGCAGCGTGAACACTGTTCGTCAATCGAAGCGGCGCACGCTGCCAGTTGTGATTCCGAAGAACGGAGCCTTCGTTATCGTTGGACCGTCTTCTTCCCTCTAACAATGATGATGCCCTTGGCAGCGCTGTTGACGCGCTGACCATGGAGATTGTAAGCAGCGGCAGGGCTCGGCTCTGCCGTTGTTGTATGGATGCCCGTCTGCGAGAGATCGAGTGGCAGGAAGTCGGCTGTCGAAGATGGCAGTTGTAAGTAGGCATCGAAAGGTTGTAAAACTCCAACTGTCGCAACTCTAAGGAATCCTCTCTCTCCTTGGTCATTATGGGCCAGCACATAGTCGCCAGGATAGAGTGGCGCTGTCGTATAGGTGCCTCGGAGCAATGCATCGAGAGGACTGACACTATAGCCTATCGTGCCACAACCAGAAAGGGTAACTGTGCCGCTACCACTCTCGATGAGCACTGGCTGGTGGGCCGTAATCTGCTGAACGGGTGTCAGCGTGAGATCGCTGCCCAGAGCATAGGCGCGGACACCCTCAGGGAGGCTAGCATCGAAGGGAACCATCACGAGGCGAAGACCATTTGTGGGTATTGCGAGGGTAGCAACATCGGCATTAAACGAGCTCATGGGGCGGAAATCACCACCATCGGCACGCAGGCTGAGCTGCGTGCAGCTATTGCCACTGACAATATTAGTAAGGGTAAGGGGACTCTGTTCGGGAACATAGGCCACACGATTAGTCCTTTCTATCCAAGGGAGCGACAGCGGCAATTCATTGACTGCCGTCATATCAACGCTCGTGCAGGCATCATCCTCCGAGAACTGCTGGACATAGCTGTCGTCACTCACATAGTTGCCTTTTAACGTGCCTGCATAATTGGTGCCAAGATAGACATCACCAAAGGTGATGGTCAACGTCGACGACCAGTTGTTATTCGTCAAGGAAATCAGGCCCATACAGCCATCGGCAAGTGTAGCAGGTGAGAGGTCGAACGTCAGATCAAAGTTCTCACGACGATTCAGATCCAGCTCACCATAGTTGTGAGTAGCCACTTCTCCCTGGGCATTGACATAGGTAAGTGTGGTGTTGGAGCTAGTGTAGTTCATGGTCGAGGTGACTTTCTTCACATGCATCACTAGCCTGTTATAGCGGTCATTCAAGGCCACATAGCCATAGCTGGCATTGGTTCGCGAAGAGATGAGCGGGTTGGAATGATCGAAGGTCTTGGTCTTGTTGCTCAACTTATATGCTGTGGTGAAAGTACTCCTCGTAATGCTCATATCGTCGAGGCGGTCGAAACGACTGATGGCGGCTGTCATGTTTGACGGCTGACGGTCACGACTACGGACAAAAAGCATGGTGGCCACTGCCTGCGCCTCGATAGTCACCTGAGGACGACAAGTCTCCTGGTCGGGAGTCAGCGTAGTGGCAGACATATTGCGGTTTTTCGTGGTGGTGTAGAGCATGCCTTTCTGCGTATAGAATGGCAGGTCGGCAGTGAGCACGACAGGCTCATCGGAAGTATTTGCCAATACAGCCACTACAGTGTCACCCGTTTGGGAGATGTAGGCTGACCCCTGAAGGGGACCACCAGTGATCGTTCCCTGAATGCGGGTCATACCCGTGACAAAACGTGCGAAATGAGCCATCACATAGCCACGCTTGGTCACCACACCACTAGAAGTGCCCCGCTGACCATCACCCAGCATAGCATAATAACGCTTAGCTGCATAATGTATCCAGGCATTAAAGTTTCCCAACATACATGTGTTTATGGCCTGAAAGAAATTAAAGAAGTCTTTCGAGAAATCGAAGTTGCGGGTGTTGTTCTCCGCCTCATTCCAGTTGATAAGATATTCCGTCATCCATAGTTCCTTACCTTTCGCTGCCAGATTCTTGTAGGCAGACTGAAGGCCGCCATACTGATGCCCACCATAGATATCGAAGCCAGGAAGTACATCGGCCTTGTTCAGCGCATTGACATACGAGTCACTGACTCCCAACGTCTCAGGAGCCATCACTTTGCAGCTGATCGTCGGGCCATAGGTCTTCACAAACTCAGCAATCTCGGATGCTGACCACAGACATCCAGCATACTCGGCAGGCCAATCTGGTTCGTTCTGAATGGAGATGGCGTCCAATTCAACACCGTTCTTTCGTAAGTATTGTACATAGTCCTCCAGATATTGGGCATAGTCGGGCCAGTTCTCACGTTTCAGCTTGCCTGTAGTGCCGTCGCTGTTCTTAGCGTTTGATGTGCCGTTGGTCTTCCACTCGGCAGGCTGCCCCCAAGGTGAAGCAAAGACGATAAGCCCCATCTGCTTAGCGTTCTTCGCTGTCTGCAGCGACTGGCTCCAACTGTTCTTACCAATAGGGATGTAGAGACGCATGATATTACAGCCCACGGTACTGCCTTCGCCCCAAACTTTTTTGATGTCGGCATTCGACATATGGTTATAGGTAAACTGTGGCGAACATACGAAACCGCCGAAGCCCGTAATGTGCTGATACTGCGTCTGCGCATTGAGGCGCATAGTAGCCTTCTGCTGGGCATTGGCGGTCAGTCCTGAAAGCCCCAGAATTACGGCTAAGAGTAGGTGTTTCATCTTCTTCATTGTCTTGGTTTTGGTTTCAACGCTGCAAAGTTACGTTTTTTTTTCTTATTATTTGGTTTTTCACTCAACTTTTCGTAATTTTGCACCCATGAATGCAAAAATAAAGGATTTCGAGGTGATGGCACCTGTGGGTAGCAAGGAGTCGCTGGCGGCAGCGATACAGGCTGGTGCCGACTCCATCTACTTCGGCATCGAGAAGCTCAATATGCGTGCAGGCTCTGCCTCGGCATTCACCATCGACGACCTGAAGGACATCGCCCACCAGTGTGATGAACACGGCATCAAGAGCTATCTCACCGTCAACACGATTATCTATGGTGAGGACATCCCCCTGATGCATGAGATACTCGACGCTGCCAAGCTAGCCGGCATCAGTGCCATCATTGCCTGCGACGTAGCCGTGATGACCTACTGCCGCAACATCGGGCTGGAGGTGCATCTGTCGACACAACTGAACATCTCCAACATAGAGGCGCTGCGCTTCTATGCACAGTTTGCCGACGTGGTGGTTCTGGCCCGAGAGTTGAAGATAGAGCAAGTGGAGGAAATCCATCGACAGATCATTGAGGAGCAAATATGTGGTCCCAGCGGGCAGCTTGTACGCATAGAGATGTTCTGCCACGGTGCCCTCTGCATGGCTATCAGCGGGAAATGCTATATGAGTCTTCATGCTGCCAACCGCTCGGCTAACCGTGGGGAATGCATTCAGATATGCCGTCGCTCCTACACCGTCACCGACAATGAGACGGGTCATCAGCTGGAAATAGACAACAAATATATCATGAGTCCTAAAGACCTCAAGACCATCCGCTTCATCGACCGATTGATGAAGGCTGGCGTGAGAGTCTTCAAAATTGAAGGGCGCGCACGAGGACCTGAATATGTCTTCAACGTCGTGAAATGCTACAAGGAAGCCATTCAGTCGGTACTCAATGACACCTTCACCGAAGAGCGCAAGGACGAGTGGGACGAACGTTTGGCACGTGTGTTCAACCGTGGTTTCTGGGATGGCTATTATCAGGGCCAGCTCATGGGCGAATGGAACAAGACCTACGGCAGCAATGCCACTGAGCGGAAGGTCTATGTGGGCAAGGCTACAAAATATTACTCCAAGCTCTCAGTCGGCGAATTTGCCGTCGAGGCCACCACTTTTAAGCTGGGCGACAAGCTCCTCGTCACGGGTCCCACCACGGGAGTCATGTACCTTACGGCTACTGAGATTCATGATAACGACGGCAACCCTGTCGACGAGGCTCCACAGGGACAACGCATCGCCATCCCCGTCACAGGTAAAGTAAGACCCAGCGACAAGCTGTTTAAACTAACATCAGAAGTATGAGCATCAACGAACTACAAGACGAGATTATCGAGGAGTTTCAGGACCTTGACGACTGGATGGACCGCTACCAACTGCTCATTGACATGGGCAACAGTCTGCCACCCTTGGACGAGAAATACAAGACAGAAAGCAACCTCATCGAAGGCTGTCAGAGCCGCGTTTGGCTGCAGGCAGATTATGACGGCGAACATATCCACTTCCAGGCAGAGAGCGACGCACTCATCGTGAAAGGCATTGTTAGCCTGCTTGTCCGTGTCCTCGACAACCAGACGCCTCAGGACATACTCAACGCCGACCTCTACTTCATCGACCAGATAGGATTGCGCGAGCATCTCTCTCCCACCCGCTCCAATGGTCTGTTGGCCATGGTCAAGCATATGCGATTGTACGCGCTGGCCTTCTCTACTAAAATCTAGAACTTCCAGAGCAGCTAGATTATCTAGAAAAAGAAAAAACTATGCAAGATAACGACTTCGACATCCGGCAAGAGCGCTATGCTGCCACTCAAGGCGAGAAAGACTTTGAGAACGCTCTCCGACCACTCGCCTTCGACGACTTCAGCGGTCAGCAAAAGGTAGTGGAGAACCTCCGCGTATTCGTGGAAGCGGCCAAATACCGTGGCGAGCCACTCGACCACACGCTTCTTCATGGTCCTCCAGGACTTGGAAAGACAACGCTCTCGAACATCATCGCCAACGAGCTAGGGGTGGGCTTCAAGATTACGAGCGGCCCTGTGCTCGACAAACCAGGCGATTTGGCGGGCATCCTCACTTCGCTAGAGCCTCGCGACGTGCTGTTTATCGATGAGATTCATCGTCTGTCACCCGTCGTCGAGGAGTATCTCTACTCAGCGATGGAGGACTATCGTATCGATATCATGATCGACAAAGGCCCTTCAGCACGCTCCATACAGATCGACCTCAATCCCTTCACCCTCGTGGGAGCCACCACCCGCAGCGGTCTGCTCACAGCCCCTCTGCGAGCCCGCTTTGGTATCAATATGCATCTGGAGTACTATGCCCCAGAGACGCTCTGCGCCATCATTGAGCGCTCTGCAAGGCTGCTAGGAGTGCCCATCACCGAGGATGCAGCGATGGAGATTGCAGGCCGCTCACGTGGCACGCCCCGTATAGCCAATTCTTTGCTGCGACGCGTTCGCGACTTCGCCCAAGTGAAGGGCAACGGCGGCATCGACACCAGTATCTCGCGCATTGCCCTCACTGCTTTGAACATCGATAAGTATGGCTTGGACGAGATCGACAACAAGATCCTGCTCACGATCATCGACAAGTTCCGCGGCGGTCCTGTGGGCATTACGACCATTGCTACTGCTATCGGTGAGGATTCTGGCACCATCGAGGAGGTCTACGAGCCGTTCCTCATCATGGAAGGCTTCATCAAGCGCACACCACGCGGACGCATGGTCACCGAGCTGGCCTATCGTCACTTCGGGCGCAATCCTTATGGTGGAAACATTATGCAACCAAATCTATTCGACCAATGAAGACCGGAATATTCGTAGGTAGCTTCAACCCCTTCACCATAGGTCACGATTCTATCGTGACTCGCGCCCTCCCACTGTTCGATCGTCTCGTCATCGGTGTCGTGGGCGACCACGTGCAGAAGCCCGGCCTACCCTCTGCCGAAGAACGGGTGGCCGTAATTGCCAAGCTCTATGCCGACCAACCTGCCATCGAAGTGAAGCCCTATTACGGACTGGCCGTCGACTTCGCAAAAGCAGAAAATGCCCATTTCATCGTAAAAGGAGTGCGTTCAGCCAAGGATTTTGAGTACGAACGCGAGCAGGCCGACATCAACCGTCAGCTCAGTGGTGTGGAGACTATTCTACTATACAGCGAGCCACAGTATTCAAGCATTTCCTCATCGATGGTACGCGAGCTGCAGCACTTCGGTGTCGATGTTTCACCTTATCTTCCTAAGAAATGATTTCATATAACAACGAAAACATCCCATTTCCCAAAATCCGCCGTCGCGACACCACCGCTTGGATCCGCCGCGTGGCAGCTTCCTACGGAAAGAAAGTCGGCGAGGTGGGCTACCTCTTCTGCAACGATGAGAAAATACTGGAAGTGAACCGTGAGTTCCTTCAGCACGACTACTACACCGACATCATCACCTTCGACTATGACGAGGGAGACACCATCAACGGCGATATCGTCATCTCGCTCGACACTGTCCGCTCCAATGCCGAGCAGCTGGGCAAGGAC
>JAEEGH010008135.1_pt1 | contig 24949 bp, 20 predicted proteins | sample 9134181 | NCBI WGS metagenome assembly JAEEGH01 (sample SAMN16246544, study PRJNA631951) | gut metagenome | biome: gut microbiome; feature: rumen; material: DP-attached | host: Bos | place: Iran: Karaj | collected 2018-10
TGGGTATAGGTGCACCCAATGGCAATTACTATAGCGGCACGATTGAGTTCGCACCCAACCTGGCTTGGGCTCACGACGGCATTGTTCCGCTGGCACAGATGTTCAGCGACCGCCTGGGCGGCATTCCCGTAGGACTGACCAACGATGCCAATGCGGCTGCCGTGGGAGAAATGACCTATGGTGTTGCGCGCGGAATGAAGAACTTCATCGTGATTACCCTTGGCACAGGTGTGGGTTCGGGTATCGTCATCAACGGACAGCTGGTGTATGGCTGCGACGGTTTTGCAGGCGAGCTGGGCCACGTAACTATGGTTCGCGAGGGTGGAAGAATGTGCGGCTGCGGCCGTCTGGGATGCCTTGAGTGCTACTGCTCAGCCACAGGTGTTGCCCGTTCTGCACGCGAGTTCCTCGAGAAGAGCGACGAGCCTTCGCTGCTTCGCGAACTGGATTCCGAGAAGATTACCTCGCTCGACGTTTCGATTGCTGCCGGCAAGGGAGATGCCCTGGCCAAGCGCATCTATGAGTTCACGGGCGACATGCTGGGCAAGGCTTGTGCTGATTTCGCAGCTTTCTCATCGCCCGAGGCTTTCATCTTCTTCGGCGGTATGACAAAGGCTGGCGACCTCATCATGAAACCCATCGAGGAGAGCTACAACAACCACGTGCTGAAAATCTTCAAGGGCAAGGCAAAGTTCTTGGTGAGCGGTCTCGACGGTTCATCGGCAGCCGTGCTGGGTGCTTCGGCTATCGGTTGGGAACTTTGAGCTGATTCCAGTTTTTTGACACATTAATTATTACGCACGCGCGCACACGCGTGCGTAATTGTTTCTGTCCATCAGAAAGAGCGTTTCCGCCCAATGGAAGCATTCTTTCCAGACTTTGGAAGCAGACCAATCAGACTTTATTTGCCTCCCATTTAGACTTTAATTGGATAGCAAACAGACTTTATTTGGATTGCAAACAGACTTTACTTGCAAACCATTCATACTTAGGGAGCAAACCGCTTATCAGTCGCAGAATAATCAAAAATTGGACATTGTGACATTGTGACTTTGTGACATTAAGCACCTTCCGACTTTCTACGGGGCAGTTTTGGCCTGGAAGTAATAATAAGTTATTATTATGTTATATATTATTTATATTATTATATATATATTAACATATAATACCGGCTATTTTACTACCTCGACCACCATCTGCACTATGGAACCACCTTAATGTTGCGATTAAGTGAGCAACATGATGCTTGCATCAATGGTCGAACGTGAGCAACAAAAAGCACGAAGGTGCTTAATGTCACAATGTCACAAAGTCACAAAGTCACATTTTTCAAACCTGATACCTGATTCGTTCACCCTTTTGTGCTCATCATCAATAACTTATCCTGCCGTTGGCCGTTTCGGGCGGTTTTCGTGATAAAGTGATAATGTGATAAAATTAATCATCATTCTCTTCGCTTAATCGGATTTTTGTTGTACCTTTGCCCCTAGGTAAAGAAGATATGAACAGAAAAGAAGACATTCAGAACGCCGTTGAAGTGATGCGCAGGGGTGGGGTGATACTCTATCCCACGGATACCGTGTGGGGCATTGGCTGCGATGCCACCAACGAGGAGGCTGTGGCAAAAGTCTATAAAATCAAGCAGCGCGACGACCACAAGGCTCTTATCTGCCTGGTTGACAGCGATGCCCGCCTGCAGCGATATGTACGCAACGTTCCCAATGTGGCATGGGACATTTTCGACCTGGCCACCAAGCCCACTACGATTATCCTCGACGGAGCGGTGAACCTGGCACCAAACCTGATACCTGAAGACGGTAGCATTGCCATGCGCATCACCCACGAGGAGTTCTCGAAAGAGCTTTGCTACAGGTTCCAGAAGCCCATTGTGTCGACCAGCGCCAACATCAGCGGTCAGCCGGCTGCCATGAACTATCAGGATATTACGCCGGAACTGCTCGAGGCCGTTGACTATGTGTGCTATTCGCGCCGTCAGGAGAAGAAGCCGCACACCCCGTCGAGCATCATCAAACTGACCGAGAGCGGCGAGATTACTATTTTGAGGAAATAACTACTGTGAGGGAGAAAATCTTGATATGGCGCAAGGAACACATCACGGATAGGCAGTTCACGCTTATCCTGAGTTTTGTCGTTGGCTTTTTCGTGGCCGTGGCCGCCTTTTCCCTCCACTGGTTCATCAATCAGATACAGCTGCTGCTCACCGAGGGTTTCTCTGCCCACTCGTTCAACTGGCTCTATCTGGTATATCCCGTCATCGGTATCTATCTTACTTCGCTTTTTGTAAGATATATCGTAAAAGACAACATTTCTCACGGAATCACCCGAATCCTCTATGCCATCAGCACCAAAAAGAGCCGGCTGAAAGGACACAATACGTGGAGCAGCGTGATAGCTTCGGCCATCACCATCGGTTTCGGCGGTTCGGTGGGAGCCGAGGCACCTATCGTGCTGACGGGCTCTGCCATCGGAAGCAACCTGGGTCAGCTGTTCAAACTCGACTCCAAGACGCTGATGCTGCTCATCGGTTGCGGAGCTGCCGCTGCCATAGCAGGCATCTTCAAGGCGCCTATTGCCGGACTGGTGTTCACCCTCGAGGTGTTGATGATCGACCTGACGATGGCTTCGCTGATGCCCATTCTGATAGCCTCGGTCACGGCTGTTTGCTTCAGCTATATTTTCACGGGCAGCGATTCGCTGTTCCAGTTCACGATGGCCGGCAGCTGGCAGATGGATCGTGTGCCCGCCTATATCCTGCTGGGTGTTTTTGGTGGACTGCTGAGCCTCTATTTTATCCGCATGATGAACGCCTGCGAGGGTTTGTTCCGCAAGTTGAAAGACAATCACTATGCCAAGCTGGCGGTGGGCGGACTGATGCTGAGCATGCTGATTTTCCTCTTTCCGGCACTTTACGGCGAAGGCTACAATAGCATCAACATTCTGTTGAACGGTAAGACGGAAGCCGATTGGAATCAGATACTTAACAACTCGTTGTTCTACGGACAAGGTAATATGCTGATAGCCTACATCGGACTTGTGCTGCTCACGAAGGTGTTTGCCACTTCGGCCACCAATGGCGGCGGCGGTTGCGGCGGTACGTTTGCTCCCTCGCTTTTCATCGGGGCCTTCGGCGGCTTCTTCTTTGCCCGTGTGTGGAACGTAGAGCAAATCGGCGTCTATATCCCTGAGCAGAATTTCGCCATGCTCGGAATGGCTGCCGTGATGGCTGGCGTGATGCATGCTCCGCTGACAGGCATCTTCCTGATTGCAGAACTGACGGGTGGCTACCAGATGTTCATCCCGCTGATGATTGTCAGCATCTGTGCCTTCCTCACCATCAACATCTTCGAGGAACACAGCATCTACGGAAAGCGACTGGCACGCGAAGGCAAGCTTATCACCCATCATACCGACCGTGCCGTGCTGACGCTGATGAGCCTTGACTCGGTGATTGACCGCCATTACACATGGGTTAAGCCCGACATGGAACTCAGTCAGCTCGTGCATGCGCTCAGCCGCTCGAAGCAGAGCCTGCTGCCCGTGCTCGACAATGCCGGATGCCTGTTGGGCGAGATTGACTTGCAGAAGATTCGCAACATAGTGTTCCGCACCGAACTTTACCATCATTTCACGGTGGCACAGCTGATGAGTCAGCCGGCAGCACAACTGGGGGTGAACGACCCGATGGAAGACGTGATGATGACTTTCGACAAGACCGATGCCCAGACGTTGCCCGTGGTTGACGTTGAAGGCAGGCTGGTGGGTTACATCACGCGCTCTCATCTGTATACGCAATACCGCCAGATGGTGGCTGATATGAGTGCGGAGTAGGGATTAGCCGTTCAGCCCTTTATCCGGCTAGCCGGTTATCCGGTTATAATTAATTTGGTTTTTTAGAGATTATGAAGAAGGAAGATTTACGCATAGTGTTCATGGGAACGCCCGAGTTTGCGGTTGGAACCCTGAAACGTCTGGTGGAAGGCGGTTATAACGTGGTAGCTGTGGTTACCCAGCCCGACAAGCCCGTGGGCCGTCATCAGGATGTGTTGCAGCCCTCGCAGGTGAAGCAGTATGCGCTGTCTGTGGGATTGCCCGTGCTTCAGCCGGTAAAGATGAAGGACCCGGAATTTGTGGAGCAGCTGCGTGCTTACCAGGCTGACCTGCAGGTGGTGGTGGCTTTCCGCATGTTGCCCGAGGTGGTTTGGGCCATGCCCCGTTTCGGCACTTTCAATGTGCATGCGGCCCTGTTGCCTCAGTATCGTGGTGCGGCTCCCATCAACTGGGCGGTCATCAACGGCGAGACTCAGACGGGCGTCACCACGTTCTTTCTTGACCACGACATCGATACGGGGCGCATCATCATGCAGAAACCCTTTGAAATCAAAGACTTCTACAACGTGGAGGATGTCTACGACGGGCTGATGGCACTCGGCGCGGAGATTGCCGTTGAGACCATCGACAAGATATTGGAAGGCGAAGGACAAGTGGACAGCATGCCGCAGGAATCCATGATTCCCGTAGGCAACGAACTGCATTCGGCGCCTAAGATATTCAAGGAAACTTGTCAGATTGACTGGAATCAGAGCGTGAAGAGCGTCTATGATTTCGTGCGCGGATTGAGCCCGTATCCTGGTGCCTGGACCACACTCTCGACTCCTGGAGGCAAGCAGACCGTGATGAAAATCTTTGAAACGGCAAAGACCACGAAAGGCACGGAACTGAAAGCAGGAACGCTGGTGCAGGACAAGAACCAGTTGTTTGTAAGCACGGCTGATGGTTTGCTGGAACTGAAGGAAGTGCAGCTGGCAGGCAAGAAAAGAATGAAAGCCGCTGATTTCCTCAACGGCTTTCGTGACCTTACCGGTTGTTTTGTCGGCTGAATCTGTTGAATACGAAGCGTACAATCAGGAAATTGCTGGGTACGGCAATGCAATACATGGGCAGCGGCGCCCATTCTTTGGGAACGCCCAGCCAGATGAACACATTCAGCAATCCTATTTGCAGGAAGAAATTAAAAAGATGGGCACCGGCAAAACCGATGCCATTCTTTTTGTTCGTTTCCTTCTTAAAGGTGAAATGGGCCGACAACAGGTAGTTGAAGCAGAAACTGATGATGTAGCCGATGGCATAGGCAATGCTCTTGTCTATGTAGGGCAACAATATCAGGTAGATGGCGTAGTTGATGGCTACGGCTATCACTCCGACCACTCCGAAGCGGAAAAGTTCCCAGAAAGTATCCTTACTGAATAATTTCACCTTATACTAATTATTCTTTTATCAGTATTCCAGGTTCTCCTTGCCGGTCTTCTCTACTTCGTCGATTACCTTCAGCAGGTATTGGCCGTACTGGTTTTTCAGCATGGGCTGGGCAACCTCGCGAAGCTTTTCGGCGGTAATCCATCCCTTGCGGTAGGCGATGCCCTCAAGGCAGGCAACCTTCAGTCCCTGGCGCTTCTCGATGACCTCAACGAATGTAGATGCCTCGGAAAGTGAATCATGGGTGCCAGTATCGAGCCATGCAAATCCGCGTCCGAATGTCTGTACTTTCAGCTGCTTGTCTTCCAGGAATCTCTGGTTGACCGTTGTGATTTCCAGTTCGCCGCGGGCTGAAGGCTTGATGTTCTTGGCCACCTCGACCACCTTGTTGGGATAGAAGTAAAGACCTACCACAGCATAGTTGCTCTTGGGCTCCTTGGGTTTTTCCTCGATGGAGAGGCAGTTGCCGTCCTTGTCGAATTCAGCAACTCCATAGCGTTCGGGATCGCTCACCCAATAGCCGAAAACGGTTGCCTTGTCGTTCTGCTCGGCGTCAATGACTGCCTGTTTCAAAAGCGATGACAAGCCGGCACCATGGAAGATGTTGTCGCCCAGCACCAGACAGGCAGAATCGTTGCCAATAAACTCTTCGCCGATAATGAATGCCTGGGCAAGTCCGTCGGGTGAAGGCTGTTCGGCATACTCGAAATTCACTCCATAGTCGCTGCCGTCGCCAAGCAGGCGCTTGAAGCCGGGCAGGTCGTGTGGGGTTGAGATGATAAGGATATCCCTGATTCCGGCAAGCATGAGCACCGAGATGGGGTAATAAATCATGGGCTTGTCGAAGATGGGAATCAGTTGTTTGCTGATGCCTTTTGTGATGGGGTAGAGGCGTGTTCCGCTACCGCCGGCTAATACGATACCTTTCATAGTTGTCTTTTTTTGATTAAATATGGCACAAAGGTATGAAATATTTCGATTAAATGCAAACATTTACCTATTTAACTAACTAAATTTCATTAAATTATGAATTTTCGTTTAATAAATTTTGTGGAATTGAAAAAAAGTATTATCTTTGCAACGAACTTTATGATTGTCGGAATGTTAGGGCAGCGTTGCTCTTTGATGATGATGGTCATATAAAGCAAAATCCATGAGTACGACAAGTTCAACTGAAATTCTGAACACATTCACCAGTCGCATGAGGCAGTTGATTCTCCGTTTTTCCGAAGTGAAGAAGGAGAACGAGGAACTCTATGCCATGGTTGACCAGCGCGACAAGGAGATTGTGTTGCTGAAAGATCAGTTGCAACAAGCGCAGCGTGATTATAACAGTCTGAAAACTGCCCGGATGCTCGAAGTTACTGACGGAGATGTTGAAGGCGCTAAGAAGCGGATTGCAGGCCTCATTCGTGAGGTGAATCGTTGTATAACCATGATGAGCGAAAAGTAATATGGCGGAAGAAAACGAAAAACTTAATATAAGGTTGCACGTATATGATACGGATATCCCCGTGAAAGTGAATCGCGAGGACGAGACGTATTATCGTAATGCTGCAAAGCTTATATCCAGTACGGTAAGCCGGTACGCTGAGAGGTATAAGACCAAGAAAAGCGAGAAGGAGATACTGTACATGGCAATGATTGATATTTCCCTGCGATACGAGAAAGAGAAGGGGAATAACGATACATCTGAGTATGATAATATTCTTTCGTCATTAATCAAAGAGATAGAAAGCGTATTATAATAAACAGATAAGTATGATTGTAAATTTGATTGTCACCGTAGCCGCCCTCATCATAGGCGGACTATGCGGATACTTGATTTTCCGGTACGGTTTGACCGGTAAATACAAGAAAATGATGGAGGTTGCCGCCAAGGAAGCCGAGGATTTGAAAAAGGAAAAGCTCTTTGAGGTCAAGGAGAAGTTCCTGAACAAGAAGGCTGAGCTGGACAAGGAAGTTCAGCAGCGCAACCAGAAAATCCAGCAGAGTGAGAATAAACTGAAGCAGCGCGAGATAAGCCTGAACCAGCGCCAGGAGGAACTTGGACGCCGCAAGCAGGACTTGGATCAGCAGCAGCAGCGCATCGACAACGAGAAGAAACTGCTCATCGTGAAGCAGGAAGACCTGGAGAAGATGCAGCAGCAGGAGCGTGTGAAGCTGGAAGAACTGTCGGGACTGAGTGCAGAGGAGGCAAAGAACCGCCTGGTGGAAAGCCTTAAGGACGAAGCCCGTGCCGATGCTGCCAGCTATGTGAATGAAATCATGGACGAGGCCAAGCTTAATGCCAACCAGCAGGCCAAGAAGATAGTTATCCAGACGATTCAGCGCGTTGCTACTGAAACCGCTATTGAGAATTCTGTAAGCGTTTTCCATATCGATAATGACGAGGTGAAAGGCCGTATCATCGGACGTGAAGGCCGTAACATCCGTGCCATGGAAGCTGCCTGTGGTGTTGAAATCGTAGTTGACGACACTCCCGAGGCTATCGTGATCTCGGCTTTCGATCCTATCCGCAGAGAGGTTTGCCGCCTGGCCCTTCATCAGCTGGTGGCCGACGGACGCATTCATCCGGCTCGTATTGAAGAGGTGGTTGCCAAGGTTAAGAAACAGCTTGACAATGAGGTTGTGGAGACTGGTAAGCGCACAGCCATCGACCTTGGTGTTCATGGACTGCATCCCGAGCTTATCAGGATTGTGGGTAAGATGAAATACCGTTCTTCTTATGGTCAGAACTTGTTGCAGCATGCCCGCGAAACGGCTAATCTGTGTGCAGTCATGGCCAGTGAGCTCGGACTGAATCCAAAGAAGGCAAAGCGTGCCGGACTGCTTCACGATATTGGTAAGGTGCCCGATGAGGAAACCGAGCTGCCGCATGCACTCTATGGAGCAAAGATTGCTGAGAAATACAAGGAGAAACCCGATATCTGCAACGCTATAGGTGCTCACCACGATGAGATGGAGATGCAGACGCTGCTGGCTCCAATCGTCCAGGTGTGTGATGCCATCTCAGGTGCCCGTCCCGGTGCCCGTCGCGAAATTGTGGAAGCCTACATTAAGCGACTGAACGACCTTGAGGCCATAGCAATGAGCTATCCCGGCGTTACCAAGACCTATGCTATCCAGGCAGGACGCGAGTTGCGCGTTATCGTGGGTGCCGACAAGATGGATGATGCCGAGAGTATCAATCTGTCGAGCGAGATTGCCACGAAGATTCAAAATGAAATGACATATCCCGGACAAGTGAAGATCACCGTTATCCGTGAGACTCGTTCGGTTGCTTATGCAAAATAACTAGGCATAAATAGGAGAGGGCAGGACATAGACAATCCTGTCCTCTTATTATTAATAAGGTATAGAGGGGAAAGAGCTATGAAGAATCAGAAGATGTACGAGGCCGACGATAAGATGATAAGTCTTATTGCCGACAATTATAATCTCTTGGAGAGTCTGGGCCGTTTCGGTATTAACCTTGGATTCGGTGATAAGACCGTCCGCGAAGTTTGCAATGACCAGGGGGTTGACACCTTTACTTTTTTACTGATAGTGAATTTCTCTATCAATGGCTATAAGGTAATGGACGATGATGACCGCATCTCGATTCCCACTCTTCTGCATTATCTGAAGGCCTCGCATGAGTATTTCCTCGACTTCCAGCTTACAAACATCAGAAAGGAACTGAAGGAGGCCCTTGACGAGAACGACAACCTGGCGCGTCTCATCATGAAGATGTATGACAGCTATGCCCATGAGATCCGTTCACACATGAAGTATGAGGAGCAGACTGTGTTTCCCTATGTGGACAAGCTGCTTAGAAAGGAAGACGTGGGCGACTATGATATTGACACTTTCTCGAAGCATCACAGCGAGGTGACCTCTCAGTTGCGTGAGCTGAAGAATATCATCATCAAGTATCTGCCAAGCGATACCCAGAGAAACAACCGGCTGACAACCGTTCTTTACGACCTATACAAAAATGAGGAATGGCTTGGACTACATTCCGAGATGGAAGACCATATCTTTGTTCCGGCCATACGTCGTATTGAGCGTCAGATGAAACAGAATGACGTCAGTGCAAAGATTTCAAAGATGATTAACCAGAATCCCGATAACAGCGAGGCTCTCTCCGACAGGGAAAAAGACGTCATTGTGTCGCTTGTTCAGGGAATGACAAATAAAGAAATTGCTGACCACTTGTTCATTAGCATTAACACTGTGATTACACACAGGAGAAACATTGCAAGAAAATTGCAGATACATAGTCCGGCAGGATTGACAATTTATGCAATCGTGAACAATTTGGTGGACATTTCATCGGTTAAACTATAGCCGCTGTGTTTTATTTATTTAATTGAAACCTTTATCTGCCTATTTTTCAGAGGAATAAACAATAGAGGTTGTTGTCAAGGGGAAAATTAAGAAAAGTTTTTCCCTTTTTTGTATACGACTTATCGAGAATTTTTGTTACCTTTGTGACCGATTTCGAATAACAATTTCGGAACACTCTTTAACCGAAAACAATCAATCAAGTTGTCCAAAACGGGAAACTTTTGGGCGACGGAAAAGAAAAAAGTTTCCCAAAAAGTAAAAGTACTAATGGAAATAACAAACTTCTCAATCACCAAAAGAGACGGTACAACCGACCGTTTTAGCCTTGACAAAATCATGAATGCCATCATCAAAGCATTCAACAGTGTTAATGAACCTATTGACTTGGGTTGCATTTCCAAAATCCTCAGTCATTTGGATATGCACGAGGGTATTAAGGTGGAAGATATTCAGAATCAGGTGGAAGAGGCATTGATGCGCGAAGGCTATTACAAGGTGGCCAAGAGTTTCATGCTTTATCGTCAGCGCCATACTGAAGACCGTGAAGTACTTGAAAAGATGCAGTTCCTTTCTGACTATTGCGAGGCTGCAAATGCTGCTACTGGTTCTAAGTATGATGCCAATGCCAACGTTGAGCATAAGAATATTGCTACTCTGATTGGAGAGCTTCCCAAGTCGAACTTCATCCGTCTGAACCGCCGTCTGCTTACTGACCGTATTAAGAAAATGTATGGTAAAGACATGGCTGACCGTTATATCGACCTGCTCACACATCATTTTATATATAAGAATGACGAGACTTCGCTGGCCAACTATTGTGCTTCCATCACAATGTACCCCTGGCTTATAGGCGGAACGATGAGCATTGGTGGCAACTCTACGGCTCCGACAAACCTGAAGTCGTTCTGCGGTGGTTTTGCCAACATGGTGTTCATGGTTTCGAGTATGCTGAGCGGTGCATGTGCTACACCTGAGTTCCTGATGTACATGAACTACTTTTTAGGTCTTGAATACGGAAAGGACTATTGGAAGGAAACAGACAAGGTGGTTGACTTGTCGTTGAAGCAGCGTACAATTGACAAGGTGATTACCGACTGCTTCGAGCAGATTGTATACACCCTTAACCAGCCGACTGGTGCACGAAACTATCAGGCTGTGTTCTGGAATATTGCTTACTATGACAAGCCATACTTTGAGGCAATGTTCGGTGAGTTCTACTTCCCTGATGGAAGCAAGCCCGACTGGCCTGGTCTGAGCTGGCTCCAGAAGCGTTTCATGAAATGGTTCAACAAGGAGCGCACAAAGACTGTGCTTACCTTCCCCGTTGAAACTATGTCGCTGTTGACGAAAGATGGTGATTGCATCGATAAGGAGTGGGGTGATTTCACGGCTGAGATGTACTCTGAGGGACATTCCTTCTTTACCTATATGAGTGACAATGCCGACTCGTTGAGTTCTTGCTGCCGTCTGCGTAATGAAATACAGGACAATGGATTCAGCTATACGCTCGGTGCAGGTGGCGTTTCTACCGGCTCGAAGAGTGTGCTCACGATTAATCTGAATCGTTGTATCCAGTACGCTGTGAACAACAACATGGATTACAAGGAGTTCCTGACGGACATCATTGACCTTTGCCATAAGGTTCAACTCGCTTACAATGAGAACCTGAAAGAACTTCAGAAGAGCGGAATGCTGCCTCTTTTTGATGCCGGATATATCAATATCGGCCGACAGTATCTTACCATAGGCATCAACGGACTTGTGGAGGCTGCTGAGTTTATGGGCATCCAGATTACCGATAATCCTGACTATCTCACATTCGTGCAGACAGTGCTTGGACTTATTGAGAAAAAGAACAAGGAATACAGGACGAAGGAAGTGCTGTTCAATTGCGAAATGATTCCTGCAGAAAATGTAGGTGTAAAGCATGCCAAGTGGGACCGTGAGGATGGCTATTTCGTACCGCGCGACTGCTATAACAGCTATTTCTATGTGGTGGAGGATGATTCACTTAACATCATTGATAAATTCAAACTCCATGGAGCTCCATACATCCAGCATCTGACCGGTGGTTCAGCCCTCCACATGAATCTCGAGGAACACCTCTCGAAAGCCCAGTATCGGCATCTACTGAAAGTGGCAGCCAAGGAGGGATGTAACTACTTTACTTTCAACGTACCCAACACCATCTGCAATGAGTGTGGATATATTGACAAGCGTTACCTGAAGGAATGCCCGCATTGCCATTCAAAGAATGTTGACTATATGACTCGTATCATCGGTTATCTGAAGCGAGTGAGCAACTTCTCTGCAGCTCGTCAGGAAGAGGCTTCCCGTCGCTACTATGCTGGTCAGAAACAGTTGGTTTGATTATTAATGATTAATATAGAATGCTTAAATATGTGAATGGAGGTGTCGTCTTTCAGGAAATCCCCGACGAAGTGACGCTCTCTATAAACATCAGCAATTGCCCTTGCCATTGTCCGAGTTGCCACAGTCAGTATCTGTGGAAGGACATTGGTGAACCGCTTACTCCTTTAGTGCTGGAGCGTTTTATAGCCGAGTATGGACACGACATCACTTGTGTGTGTTTCATGGGGGGAGATGCAGACCCTTCCTATGTGAATGTCCTGGCAAAATATATTCATAGCGAATATCCAGAGCTAAAAGTAGGGTGGTATAGCGGTCGGAGCAGAATCCCTCGTACGATATGTAAGTGCGATTTTGACTATATCAAATTAGGACCGTTTATCAAGCATTTGGGATGTCTGACTGAGCGCACTACCAATCAGCGTCTTTATAAACGTGTAAGCGGTGAGTCATTCAGTGACATAACAGAACGCTTTTGGCGGAAATAATTTTTTAAATAATAAAGAGGAGAACCATGAAATTCTCCTCTTTATGTTTGCTAGAATAACTGTTGGTTTTAATAGTTGCGTGCCTCAATTTGGAAGTAGCTCTGAGGATGATTGCATACAGGGCATATTTGAGGCGCTTTCTTGCCGATTACGATATGGCCGCAGTTTGAACATTGCCAGATGACATCACCTTCGCGTGAGAATACGATTTCGTCGTTGATGTTCTTGAGCAACTGGCGATAACGCTCTTCGTGATGCTTTTCAATCGCTCCCACCATGCGCATCTTGGCCGCAATCTCCTTGAAACCTTCCTCCTCAGCCTCTTTGGCCATACGTTCATACATGTCTGTCCATTCAAAGTTCTCGCCATTAGCAGCATCTTCTAGGTTCTGTGTAGTGGCAGGCACTTCCCCTCCATGAAGGTATTTGAACCAGAGTTTGGCATGCTCTTTCTCGTTCAGGGCGGTCTCTATAAAGAGATTGGAAATCTGTACATAGCCTTCCTTCTTTGCTTTTGAGGCATAATAGAGATACTTGGTGTGAGCCTGACTTTCACCGGCAAATGCCTCCATCAGGTTTTTCTCTGTTTTTGTTCCTTTTAATTCTTTCATAATGCTAATGTTTGTGTAATGTAAATATTATTGATTTGCGATACAAAGATAATACTATTTTTCTAATTCTCCAAATGTTGTTTGTAAAATTTACAAATTTTGGGTAAATTCCCCACGCATAGGTTGGTTCATCATGTTTCGGATTATCCTCCAATCAGTATAATGGCCCTGCAGGTGCATCAATTTGGTAACCGTACTTTCTACGGTGGAGTCGTATCCGGAGATAACACCTGCATTCTTTAACTGGTAGCCGTTGTCGTAACGTGCCATCTCAACGGTTCCGGCTGCACATTGCGAAATATTCACGATGTTGACTCCATGTTCGGTTGCCTGTTTTAGAAGATGCATAAGCCATGGTTTTTGAGGTGCATTGCCACTACCATAGGTACGCATGACGATTGAACGCAATTCCGGAGCATCAAGGATATGACGGACGATATTTTCCTGAATTCCTGGGAATAGTGTGAACACGATGACGTTTGGATCCATCACGTAATGTGGCGTCATGGGTCTAGAATATTCCGGTTTCAGGATGTATTCTTCATGGTAGACAATGTTCACGCCGGCATCTGCCAGATGAGGATAATTGAATGAATCAAAGGCATTAAAACCGTCGGCATTGATTTTCGTAGAGCGATTTCCACGCAGGAGTTTCCCGCTGAAGTAGATACAGACCTCTGGCACAATGGGCGTTCCGTCCTGATGATAGGCGGAAGCGATTTCGATGGAAGTGACGAGATTCTCTTTTCCATCGGTGCGTAACTGGCTGATGGGGAGCTGGGAACCGGTAAGAATGACGGGTTTGGTCAGATTCTCAAGCATATAGGAAAGGGCAGAGGCCGTGAAAGCCATAGTGTCGGTGCCATGAAGAACCACGAAGCCGTCGTATTGTTCATATTGGTCAGCAATAATACGTACGATCTGCGCCCAAAGCCTGGGATTCATGTCACTTGAATCAATGGCGGGCGTGAACTGATAGACATCTATCTGGGTAGTTATCGACTTGAATTCAGGCAAGTTTTCAATCAGGTGATTGAAGTCAAGCGGTTCAAGCGCATCTGTTTTTGGATTGCGACCCATGCCTATTGTGCCACCGGTATAAATGAGTAGCACGCGGTTTGTATTAGTGTACGACATCGTTTACGTAATTTATTTGTGCAAATATAATTTAAATATTTCTGTTATCCAAAAATTTAATGTACATTTGCAGAAAGAATTTTCTAAGTACTTAAAAACAATACACACTATGAAACAATTTATGGATGAAAACTTCCTGCTTGAGACCGCTACGGCGCAGGATCTTTTCCACAATCATGCGGCTAAAATGCCTATCATCGACTATCATTGTCATCTGATTCCCGAAATGGTAGCTAAGGATCACAAGTTTAAGAGCATTACGGAGCTTTGGCTTGGTGGTGACCACTATAAGTGGCGTGCCATGCGTACCAATGGCGTTGACGAGCGTTATTGCACTGGCAAGGATACCTCTGACTGGGAAAAGTTTGAGAAGTGGGCCGAGACCGTTCCTTACACCTTCCGCAATCCCTTGTATCATTGGACACATCTGGAGTTGAAGACAGGCTTTGGCATTACAAAATTGCTTTCTCCAAAGACCGCCCGCGAAATCTTCGACGAGTGTAATGACAAGTTACAGAACGATCCCGAATATACTGCTCGTGGCTTTATGCGTCGCTATCATGTTGAGACCGTTTGCACGACAGACGATCCCGTCGATGATCTTCACAATCATATTGAATATGCCAAGACCAAAGGTGAGAAGGATGCTCGCATGATTCCCGCTTGGCGTCCTGACAAGGCCATGAATATTGAAAAGCCAGATTTTGCAGACTATGTGAATCAGCTTGGCGAGGTTGCAGGCGTGACGATTACCACCTTCAAGGATATGGTGGATGCGCTTCAGAAGCGTCACGATTTCTTCCATGAAATGGGCAGCCGTCTGAGTGATCATGGTATCGAGGAGTTCTATGATGAGCCATACACCGATGCTGAGATTGAGAAGATATTTGCGAAAGCTATGAAAAAGGAGGCGCTCACAGAATTGGAGACTCGCCAGTATAAGCATTGCTTCCTGAAGATTTGCGCTGAGATGGATCATGCCAGCAATTGGACACAGCAGTATCACTATGGTGCAATCCGTGATAACAATACACTGATGTATAATCAACTTGGTCCCGACACCGGTTTTGATTCCATTGGTGAGTTCAATACAGCCAAGGCCATGAGCCACTTCCTCAATGAACTCAATATGGAGAAGAAGCTCACGCGTACCATATTATACACGTTGAACCCCTGTGCTAATGAGGTTATAGCAACCATGCTCGGCAACTTCCAGGACGGTTCATGCCCAGGTAAGATTCAGTTTGGTTCTGGCTGGTGGTTCAATGACCAGCTCGATGGTATGGAGCGTCAGATGAATGCCCTTTCTGTGCTTGGCTTGCTGAGTCGTTTCGTAGGAATGCTCACCGACAGCCGCTCGTTCCTTTCTTATCCGCGTCATGAATATTTCCGTCGTCTGCTTTGTAACCTTTTGGGCAACGATGTCGAGAAAGGCCTGATACCAGCAGATATGGAGAGCCTCTATCGGATGGTGGAAGACATCTCCTACAACAACGCAAAGAATTATTTCAAGTTCTAAAATATCAGAATCCCGGTGATTTTTCATCGGGATTCTTTATATTATTTTTCAAAAACTTGCATTTCTCAAAAATTAACTGTAATTTTGCACCAAAATTAACAATTAATTGCTTGATTATGAAAAAATTCCTTATTCCATTTGTGGCAGTTGCCGCATTGATTTTCACGGGTTGTGCTTCTCCAAAGAAAATCGCCTATTTACAGCATGCTGAAGATTATACTTATGATGAAACACGCTATCAGCATAATATAAAGGTGATGCCGAAGGACAATCTTACCATTTATATCACTGCAACCGACCAGGAGGCTGTTTCAATATTTAATAAGCATTATGGTTCTAATCGTAATATGTATGAAGGAGGTATAGGTGGTTCGTTATATTCCTACGCCGTTGATGACGATGGTACTATTAATTTTCCCATTTTAGGAAGAATCAAGGTGGAAGGTCTCTCTCGTTTGCAATGCGAGCAGTTGATAGGCGAAAAACTTAGACCATATCTGGCTGAAACGGAAAATCCGATTGTAACAGTTCGTATTAACAGTTTTCATTTTACAATGCTAGGTGAGGTGGGATCACCAGGCGTCAAGACTTCCGGACGTGAGAAGTGCAGTCTTCTTGATGCGATAGCAATGGCAGGAGACATTGGTATTCAGGGTAAGCGTGATAACATTATGCTTATTCGTGAGTCGGCTGACGGTGGTAAGTCTGTGCATCGTCTGAATATCCTCGATCCTAACATCATGAAGTCACCTTATTTCTATCTTCAGCAGAATGATGTTATTTATGTAGAGCCCAACAGTATCAAGAAGACCAATGCTTCAATCGGAACTTCAACCCATCTGTGGTTCTCGTTGGCCAGCGTGTTGGTTTCATCTGCAACATTGATAGTAAATGTGATAGATAAGACTAAGTAATAAGATAACAAACACACAAACACAACAAAACATTTTATGTGCGGAATAGTAGGATACATTGGTAAGCGTGAGGCTTATCCTATTCTGATAAAAGGACTTAAACGACTCGAATATCGCGGCTATGATAGTGCCGGCGTGGCTTTGCTGAATGCCAAGAGCGATTTGAGTGTTTACAAGACAAAAGGCAAGGTAAGCGATTTGGAGGCTTACTGTGCCGATAAAGATATCACTGGCAGCCTGGGAATTGCCCACACCCGTTGGGCAACCCATGGCGAGCCATCTTCGCGTAATGCCCATCCGCATTATTCAGAATCCAAGAATCTTGCTCTCATCCATAACGGTATCATTGAGAACTACGCCGACCTGAAATCGAAACTGATTGAAAAGGGCGTGACGTTCATCTCTGATACAGATACGGAAGTGCTCGTTCAGTTTGTGGAATATGTCATGGTCCGCAAGAACCTTGATTTACTCACGGCTGTCCAGCTGGTGCTTCACGAGGTGATTGGCGCCTATGCAATTGCCATTGTTGACAAGCGTCAGCCCGATACCATCATTGCAGCCCGCAAGCAGAGTCCTTTGGTAGTGGGAATCGGCGAGGACGAGTTCTTCCTGGGTTCAGATGCTAGTCCTATCATTGAATATACGGATCAGGTGGTTTATTTGGAAGACGGGAACATCGCCGTGTTGAAACGCGGAGAAGACCTGAAAGTGGTGAACATCTACAACAACGAACTTTCACCTGAAATCAAGACCGTTGATATTTCCCTCGGACAAATAGAAAAAGGCGGTTATCCGCATTTTATGCTGAAGGAAATCTTCGAGCAGCCTGAGTGCCTCACCAATTGCATGCGCGGCCGTGTCAATGTGGAGGCCAATCATGTCACGCTTTCAGCTGTTATTGATTTCAAGAAGCAATTGTTGGCTGCCAAGCGCATCATTATCGTGGCTTGCGGAACCTCATGGCATGCAGGATTGATAGGTAAGCAGATCATTGAGAATCTTTGCCGCATTCCCGTGGAGGTTGAATACGCTTCAGAATTCCGCTATCGCAATCCCGTTGTAGGCGAGGGCGATGTGGTGATAGCCATCTCCCAGAGTGGTGAGACGGCTGATACCTTGGCTGCCGTTGAGTTGGCAAAGCGTCAGGGTGCATTCATCTATGGTATCTGCAACGCCATTGGCTCCAGCATCCCACGAGCGACGAACACCGGTTCCTATATCCACGTGGGCCCCGAGATTGGTGTGGCTTCCACGAAGGCATTCACCGGTCAGGTGACCGTCCTGACGATGTTTGCACTTGCATTGGGTAAAGAGAAGGGGATGGTGCCTGAGGCTGACTATCAGGAAATCGTGAAGGAACTGAGTGAGATTCCCGCTAAGATGAAGGAAGTGCTCAAGCTCAACGAGCGTATTGCCGACCTGAGCCGTACGTTCACCTATGCGCGTAATTTCCTCTATCTCGGCCGCGGCTTCAGCTATCCGGTAGCCCTGGAGGGCGCCCTGAAACTGAAGGAAATCTCCTATATCCACGCCGAAGGCTATCCTGCCGCCGAGATGAAGCACGGTCCCATTGCGCTGATTGATTCGGACATGCCTGTGGTGGTCATTGCCACACATAATAATATGTACGAGAAGGTGCTCTCCAACATTCAGGAAATCAAGGCCCGCAAGGGTAGGGTAATCGCCTTGGTGAGCAAGGGCGACGATACGATTGCCAAGATTGCCGACGAGGTGATTGAGCTGCCTGACACCTTGGAGTGCCTGGAACCGCTGATTGCCACGATACCCCTTCAGCTGATGGCCTACCATGTAGCCGTCTGCAAGGGTAAGAACGTTGACCAGCCGCGCAATCTCGCCAAGAGTGTAACCGTGGAATAGGTATTGGATGAAAATTCTCTAGAGAATTTTCACCAATCAATCATCGGAAGGAACGCAGGCGATTATCGGAAGTAAATAATTCTTCAGGGAATTTAGGATAATATAATTAATGGAACAACTCAAACATGAATGCGGTGTGGCGATGATACGCCTATTGAAACCGCTCGATTATTACCAGCAGAAGTACGGCACGTGGATGTACGGCTTGAACAAACTCTATCTGATGATGGAGAAGCAGCACAATCGCGGCCAGGAAGGCGCAGGTATGGCCTGTGTCAACCTTGATGCCGTCCCCGGTACTGAATACATGTTTCGCGAAAGGGCAGAAGGGAAAGACGCCATCACAGAAATCTTTGCTCATGCGCAAAGTCATTTCAAGGGCTTGACGCATGAGCAACTATCCGACGTTAGTTATGCCAAGCAGCACCTTCCCTTTTGTGGAGAACTTTATATGGGCCACCTCCGGTACTCAACCACCGGCAAGAGTGGCCTTTCTTATGTACATCCGTTTCTGCGCCGAAACAATTGGAGGGCCAAGAATCTCTGCCTCTGCGGAAACTTCAACATGACCAACATCGACGAGATTTTCCAGAAGATTACCGACCAGGGCCAATGCCCGCGTATCTATAGCGATTCCTATATCACCCTCGAACTGATGGGCCACCGGCTCGATCGTGAGGTGGAGCGCAACTTCGTGGAAGCCAAGGAGCATGGACTCGAGAACACGGCGATAACCCGCTACATTGAAGACCATGTCAAGATGTCTAATGTCCTGAAGACCACGATGACGGATTTCGATGGCGGCTATGTGATGTGCGGACTCACGGGTAGCGGTGAGATGTTTGCCGTTCGCGACCCCTGGGGCATTCGTCCTGCCTTCTATTACATGAACGACGAAATCATCGTGCTGGCCAGCGAGCGCCCCGTCTTGCAGACCACGTTTGGCCTGGAGTGCGAGGATATCATCGAATTGCCTGCCGGCCATGCGCTGATTGTCAATAAGAACGGAAAGAGTTCGGTCGAGGAAATCATACCCCGAAAAGGAGATGCCAAGTGCTCGTTTGAGCGTATTTATTTCAGTCGTGGTTCCGACCGCGACATCTATCAGGAGCGAAAGAAACTCGGTGAGCAACTCATGCAGCCCATCCATGATGCCATCAACGGCGAGACGCGAGATACCGTCTTCTCCTTCATTCCCAACACCGCCGAAGTGGCTTTCTACGGCATGCTCGACGGTTTCAAGAACCACCTAAACGAGAAGAAGGCAGAGCAGATAGCACGCATGGACCACATGCCCACCGAGGAAGAACTGAAGCAGATTTTGAGCACCAAGGTGCGTTCCGAGAAAGTGGCATGGAAGGACATCAAGTTGCGTACCTTCATCACAGAATCCAATTCCCGCAACGACCTCGCCTCCCACGTGTACGACATCACCTACGAGAGCCTGCGGCCCTATAAGGACAACCTCGTCATCATCGACGACTCCATCGTGCGCGGCACCACCCTAAAAGAGAGCATCTTCAAGATTCTCGACCGTCTGCATCCCAAGAAGATCGTGATGGTCTCCAGTTCGCCGCAGATCCGCTATCCCGACTACTACGGCATCGACATGCCCCGCCTGGAAGAGTTCTGCGCCTTCCGTGCGGCTATCGAGCTGCTCAAGGAGCGCGGACTCCATAAACTCATCGAGGACACCTATATCGCATGCAAGGAAGAGCTGAAGAAGCCCAAGGATGAGATTCACAACCGCATGCGCACAATCTACGAGCCTTTCACCGTGAAGGAAATCAACCGCAAGATTGTGGAAATGCTCCGGCCAGAAGGCATGCAGACACCTGTGGAGCTGGTGTATCAGAGCATCGAGGGATTGCGCGAGGCCTGTCCCGGCCATCGTGGCGACTGGTACTTTACGGGCCACTATCCCACGCCTGGCGGCCGTAGGCTCGTGAATCAGGCCTTTGTCAATTATGTGGAAAACATCTACCAATACGAACAAAAGTTTTAATCAAGGATAATGAAGAAAGTAACATTAGTTTTAAGCGACGGAACACGCTTCCACGGCCGTTCGTTCGGCTATGAGCAGCCTGTGGCTGGCGAAGTGGTGTTCAACACGGCCATGATGGGCTATCCCGAGAGTCTCACCGACCCCTCGTATACTGGTCAGATGATGACCCTCACTTACCCCCTGGTGGGCAACTATGGCGTACCTCCGTTCACCATCGGCAACGACGGCATCGCGACGTTCATGGAGAGCGACAAGATTTATGCCTCGGCCATCATCGTGAGCGACTACAGCGAGCAGTACTCCCATTGGAATGCCGTTGAGAGCCTGGGTGATTGGCTCAAGCGCGAGCATGTGCCGGGCATCACGGGCATTGACACCCGCGAACTCACCAAGGTGCTCCGCGAGCATGGCGTGATGATGGGTAAGATTATCTTTGATGACGAGCCCGACAATATCCCCGAGGCCGACTACGAGGGCGTGAACTGGGTTGATAAGGTGTCGTGCCGTGAGGTTATCCATTACAACGAAGGAGCCGGCCGCAAGGTTGTGCTCGTGGATTGCGGCGTGAAGAATAATATTATCCGCTGCCTCATGAACCGCGGGGTGGAGGTGATTCGCGTTCCCTGGAACTACGACTACACCTCGATGCAGTTCGATGGTCTCTTCCTGGCCAATGGTCCCGGCGACCCCGATATGTGCGAGGAGGCCGTGGAGATCATCCGCCGCCAGATGTCGCTCAGCCGCAAGCCAATTTGCGGCATCTGCATGGGCAACCAGCTGCTGGCCAAGGCTGGAGGTGCCGAAATCTACAAGCTGAAATATGGTCACCGCTCGCATAACCAGCCGGTGCGCGAAGTGGGCACCAACCGCTGCTATGTCACCTCCCAGAACCATGGCTATGCAGTAGATGCCCGTACGCTGGGTACCGATTGGGAGGAACTCTTCGTGAACATGAACGACGGCTCCAACGAAGGTATCCGCCATAAGGAGAATCCCTGGTTCTCCAGCCAGTTCCATCCCGAGGCCTGTAGCGGACCGGTCGATACCGAGTTTATGTTTGATAAGTTTGTGGAAACCTTGAAGTAATAGAAAGACGAAAGATGAAAGACGAACAGATAAAGAAAGTGTTGCTCCTCGGTTCCGGAGCATTGAAGATAGGCGAGGCCGGTGAGTTCGACTACAGCGGTTCGCAAGCCCTGAAGGCCCTCCGCGAAGAGGGTGTCAAGACTGTGCTCATCAACCCCAACATCGCCACCGTGCAGACCTCGGAGGGCGTTGCCGACCAAATCTATTTCCTCCCCGTGCAGCCCTATTTCGTGGAGCGTGTCATCGAGAAGGAGCGCCCTGACGGCATTCTGCTGTCTTTTGGCGGACAGACAGCCCTCAACTGCGGCGTGGAACTCTCCAAGAGCGGCGTGCTCGATAAGTACGGCGTCAAGGTGCTGGGAACTCCCGTGAAGGCCATTATGGACACTGAAGACCGCGAACTCTTCGTGGAGCGGCTCAACGAAATCGGTGTGAAGACCATCAAGAGCGAAGCCTGTGAGACCATCGAGCAGGCCCGTAAGGCAGCTGCCGCCCTCGGCTATCCCGTCATCATCCGTGCTGCCTATGCCCTTGGCGGACTGGGTTCCGGCTTCTGCGACAACGAAGAGGAGCTCAACCGCTTGGCCGAGAAAGCCTTCTCGTTTTCACCCCAGGTGCTGGTGGAGAAGTCGCTGAAGGGCTGGAAGGAGATAGAATACGAGGTGGTGCGCGACCGCTACGACAACTGCATCACCGTCTGCAACATGGAGAACTTCGACCCCCTGGGCATTCACACCGGCGAGTCAATTGTGATAGCCCCCTCGCAGACGCTCACCAATTCCGAATACCACAAGCTTCGTGCGCTGGCCATCAAGATCATCCGCCATATCGGCATCGTGGGCGAGTGTAACGTGCAATATGCCTTCGACCCCCAGAGCGAGGACTACCGCGTCATCGAGGTGAACGCCCGCCTGAGCCGCTCGTCGGCATTGGCAAGCAAGGCCACGGGCTACCCCTTGGCTTTCGTGGCCGCCAAGCTGGGTATGGGCTACGGCCTCTTCGAGTTGAAGAACTCCGTCACCAAGACCACCTCGGCCTTCTTCGAGCCCGCCCTCGACTATGTGGTCTGCAAGATTCCCCGCTGGGACCTCTCCAAGTTCCACGGCGTCGATAAGGAACTGGGTTCGTCGATGAAGTCCGTGGGCGAGGTGATGGCCATCGGCCGCAATTTCGAGGAAGCCATCCAGAAAGGTCTGCGTATGATCGGGCAGGGCATGCACGGCTTCGTGGAAAATAAGGAACTCCGCATTCCCGATGTCGACAAGGCCCTCCGCGAGCCTACCGACAAGCGCATCTTCATCATCTCGAAGGCAATGCACCTGCCTCATTACGACATCGACCGCATCCACGAGCTCACCAAGATTGACCGCTGGTTCCTCCATAAGCTCAAGCACATCATCGACATCGACGAGGCCCTGAAGCGACACAACGTGAACACCCTCGACCGTCAGCTGCTGCTCGAGGCAAAAACCTATGGCTTCACCGATTTCCAGATAGCCCGTGCCATCGGACTTGAGGAGTATATGAACATGGAAGAAGCGGGGTTGATGGTGAGGAAATGGCGTAAGGAACTCGGTGTGGAACCCATCGTCAACCAAATCGACACCCTGGCCGCGGAGTATCCCGCCCAAACCAATTATCTGTATTTGTCGTACCTTTAAAATCAAATTAATATGTGTGGAATAGTAGGTATATTCAACGTGAAAGAACAAACCGCTGCGTTGAGAAAGAAAGCATTGGCCATGAGTCAGAAAATACGCCATCGTGGTCCTGACTGGAGTGGCATTTATTGTGGAAAAACAGCCATCCTAGCCCATGAGCGACTGAGCATTGTGGACCCAGAAAGTGGCAAGCAGCCGCTTTTTGCACCCGACGGCAAGCAGATACTGGCCGTGAATGGCGAGATATACAACCATAAGGAAATCCGACAGCGTTTCGCCGGCCAGTATGAGTTTCAAACGGGTAGCGACTGTGAGGTGATTCTCGCGCTCTACAGGGAATGGCGAAACAATCTGACAGACAACAGTGCCAGCCAGATACCTCCTTTCCTTAATCAATTATCGGGCATCTTCGCCTTCGCCCTCTATGATGAGGAGAACGATGAATTCCTGATAGCCCGAGACCCTATCGGCGTGATACCTCTTTACATAGGATATGACCCTGACGGTAAGGTGTTGGTCGCTTCTGAACTGAAAGCCCTTGAAGGCCAGTGCGACCATTATGAACCATTCCTGCCGGGACACTATTACTGGAGCCGTGAAGCAGGCTTGAAACGTTACTATTCCTGTGACTGGATGGACTATGAAAATGTAAAGGATAATGAGGCCAGCAGTGAGGATATCCGTCAGGCGCTCAGAGCCGCTGTGAAGCGACAACTGATGTCGGATGTGCCATACGGTGTCCTCCTTTCCGGCGGACTCGATTCAAGCGTGATTTCTGCCATCGCCGAGCGTTTTTCCGAGAACCGTATTGAGGACGACGATAAGACGCGCGCTTGGTGGCCTCGACTCCATTCTTTTGCTGTAGGACTTAAAGGCGCGCCCGATTTGGAGAAGGCCCGTCTGGTGGCCAACCATATCGGAACCGTACACCACGAAATCAACTACACCATCCAGGAGGGCTTGGATGCCATCAGGGATGTCATCTACTTCATCGAGACCTACGACGTGACCACCGTCCGTGCCTCCACACCCATGTACCTGTTGGCACGTGTCATCAAGTCCATGGGTATCAAGATGGTGCTGTCAGGCGAAGGCGCCGACGAGATTTTCGGTGGTTATCTCTATTTCCACAAGGCACCGTCTGCCAAGGATTTCCATGAGGAAACAGTACGCAAACTCTCCAAACTCTATATGTACGACTGCCTCCGTGCCAACAAGAGCCTTTCGGCTTGGGGAGTGGAAGGACGTGTGCCTTTCCTCGACAGGGAGTTTCTCGATGTGGCCATGCGCACCAATCCCAAGGCTAAGATGTGTCCTGGAAGCACCATTGAGAAGAAAATCGTTCGAGAGGCATTCAGCGATATGCTGCCCGATGAGGTGGCTTGGCGGCAGAAGGAGCAGTTCAGCGACGGTGTGGGTTATTCCTGGATTGACACCCTCAAGAAAATCACGTCCGAGGCCGTTTCCGATGAGGATATGGCGCATGCGGCAGAGCGTTTCCCCATCAATCCGCCCCTCAACAAGGAGGAATACTACTACCGCAGTATCTTTGCAGAGCATTTTCCCAGTGACTCTGCAGCACGTAGTGTGCCTCAGGAAGCGAGTGTGGCTTGTTCCACGGCTATCGCACGCGAGTGGGACGAGGCCTTCAAACTGCTCAACGACCCCAGT
>JAEEGH010008136.1_pt1 | contig 24940 bp, 24 predicted proteins | sample 9134181 | NCBI WGS metagenome assembly JAEEGH01 (sample SAMN16246544, study PRJNA631951) | gut metagenome | biome: gut microbiome; feature: rumen; material: DP-attached | host: Bos | place: Iran: Karaj | collected 2018-10
AAAAAAGGTAGATGAAGTCCTGCGGAACCGCAAAATAGAAGAAGCGAAGTTTGAGTAGGAGTTAGGTTATAGGTTTTAGGGGTTAGGTATGAGCTCGCACCCTTACGGGTGCTTTGGGGTATGGGGTTAGAAATGTCATTCCGAACAGTGTCGCTACATGCGTCATCCTGAACGACAGCGAAGGATCCAGTGAAATCTTGTAATGCGAACACAAAAATTGACTGGATCTCGCTCCTTCGAACCTAAGAATTGTAAGGTAATAAGAGCATACAAGGCGAATGCCGCGACAGGCTGCTAGCAGACTGGCATGGTTGAGCCGAAGTTGCGGATGCCAAAGGCATCAAATTACCAACAATTCTATATCGTCGCTTTGCTTCTCGGGATGACGCATTCCTTTTGCGATCAACTGCTTACTGACCACCAACCACTGTCTACTTGCACTTTCACTTCGTTCAAATGCCAATAGTGTGCAAGGTTATGACGCAGCAGAATACTTGTATTTTGATATGTCATAATCGCAGCCACGAACGCCAACGGCGTTCAATGCTGGCCTCGGTCATGTCCATACAAGTATGGCCGCGACACTCGACCTACGCATTTGTCCTACTGTCTACTTCCTACTACCTTCTTCAGCATTCTCTGGCTTCGCAGTGCGACGGTCGGGTGTTCCCTGTAAATCGAGGCAAAAAGCTTTGAATACGGGATTTCGCAAGCGGCAAGTTCATGCATTGCGGCTTTCGCCTTCTGTTTGCCTACTTCCTTGAAAGCATACGCGTCCGCCTCGTATTCTTGCATCCAGCAGTACCAATTGAAAAACCACTTGAACGGAATCGCCACCAGATGTAGCCACAGTTCCGCCTCGAAAAAAATTGCATTCCAACGAACGACCATCGCCGCCAAGAACCACACCGCGACCATCAAGAACGCAACCTTCATCAAGTTCCGCAGCACCGCATGATGCAGCGCCTTGTGCCCTTCTTCGTGCTTTTCTACGAACAAGCTATTCGGAGGATCGCTGCGATTTTCCGGCAGTGGCACGATATCGTTCACAAGCGGAATCAAACGCAACACGGCAAACACGCCACCGCGCAACTGCGTAAGCCTACGTTCGCGAATCTCAATTGCGACACGTGCGGCAATTTCCACACAAAGTAAAATATATAACAACATAACAGAAAAATTCCGCGCAGTTCACATGCCTAAGCGAGATTCTTCACGAACGCATTCAACCGCTTTACAGATTCCTCGAAGCGGGACTTTTCCCACTCCACGAATCCCTTGTCAATTGGATGCGCACTGTCGTAATCGTCAAAAATCTTGCGGCCGCGTTCGTTATCGCGATCAAGCCCATGGCTTACGCTATCAAACCATTCTTTTTCAAGTTGCCTATAACGTTTGACCAAATCGTCCATCGTTTCGGGTAAATTAACATTCCTTGCAATTTCTTTATTCGTATCCGTCAAGAGTTTACGCAACTCACGCGGAGACTGCTTCGAAAGCGATTCATCTTCTTCGACAAGCGAAATAATCAAGTCCAACACATAGCGCTCCATGTATTCGCTATAAGTCTTGACGGCATCTTGACGCACGCGTTCACGCAAAAAGTTTTCGCCAAGCCCGTCGATATCGTTTTTCGTATAAACGTCCTTGACTTTTAAAACCTGCAAGCGGTTGTACGCATCAAACACAAGGCGAGCCGTCTCGGAATTGTAAATGGAATAGAACGACGACGGTACAAGACCTTTACCGCGAATGCCATACTTGTACGCATTGCGATCCAGCGAATAAGTATTCTTCGCATAGTTCCAACCCGGCACAATTTCATTCAATCGCGGAGCAACGCCCACCAACTGCGGATCGCCCGCATGTATCAGCGAGAACGGGAACTTGAGACGTTGCGGAAGCGTCGTGAGCCCGCTTGCAATCAAAGTAAAAGGCGACTCGCGGAAGTTCGACGGGAACTTGATGTTCACGCCAAGACCGAAAAACATCCCCTGGCCCGGCATCACTTCCTGGTCGGGCATGCGGCCCGTGTGGTTGCTGCCAACATTCGCGCCATATCCCAAGTTGCCGCAACCTTCCGGCCATAGTGCCGCAATCAACAGCGAATGATGGTGCATCTGCGTCATCGGTCCCATGTACGAACTGTTGACTTCGCCTTCTTCGATATGGCAGCACGGTGCAATGATGGAAGACTTCACAATCGCCTTGCTCCCCACCTTGCAGCGGCTCATCAGCACGGAACTCTGCACTTCGGCACCCGTATGCACCTTTACGCCCATCTGCACGTCCGTATTTTCAAGAATCACGGAATCATAGACATGGCTCGATTCTTCGAGCGAACTCATGATGATGGAATTGCGAATCTTCGCGGCACCTTCAACGCGGGCATGTGCCCCAATCCAGCTATTGCGGATAATGTTCGTATTCGAAACGACAGCGCCCTTGCCCACAATCCCGAACGGAAGCGCGAGCTCGGACCTGAACGTCTTGAGCATTTCCATGAACGAATCCTGGACGCTCTGTTCCGCCTTGTGGAACAGCTGCAAATCGACAAGCTCCGTCGTAATCTCCGGGAAAACAAACACCTCACGGCCACCCATCTCGTTACCGACGTTGATGGAAGAACCTACCATGTAATTGATTTTTCCACTGCTCACAAGCGTTCCGACATTTTGTACAACAGCACTGCTGCGCACAAGCACGTTGCTCAACATCGCGACCTTGTAAATCAAGGCGTTTTCGATAATGCAGTTGTGCACCATGCAGTCATAAATGCCTGTCGCGACAGAAACATCGCCCGGCAGAAGAAGCGTGCCGAAGAACTTCGGAAGGCGCACATCGCCCATGAAACTCGAACGGAAAATCCTGTTCGGGTCAAAATCCGGCTCGACCAGCACCTTGGACCAGTCATCGCAGCTGTTCCCATTTTTCTCCAGAATCTGGATTTCGAACGCCGTCATCGGACGGTATTTGTTCGTCAAAGACTTGATAACTTTAAAATTTTCGACCGAAGTCGCCAAAACACTGCTCTTCAGCACTTTTTTTAATTTCAACAATCGCTGCATAGTTAAAAAATAGACTAAATTAGGGGCGATGATGAAGGACTACCTCTTCAACTTGATTAAAAAACATCAATACAATATCTCCATCTATACTGAAGATATTTTTGAAAGACGTTGTCAAGAAGAAATTATCCGCAGTGACGAGGATAATAGTTCTTTCGTATATATTGAATTTGACTTTGAATCCATCGACAGCACACTTGGGAACGAAACCAACTCGCAACAATTCTGGAGCGTGTTCATGGAAACACTCTCAAAGAACAAGCGCGGCGACGACGTTCTCGGCTTTCTGGAGCACGACAGCGGAATCGGACTTTTACTTTTGGATTCGAAACTCGAAGGCTGGACACGTCTCGTGGGGCGCTTCAAGCAAACCGCAAACAGCCAAAACTTTGAAATCATAGACCTCGTGCTCAACAACAATGTTAAGCCCATCGTCTATCCCGCCTGCATCCAAGATATCAACAAGGCACAAGAAGCCGAGCAGCAAGTACAATGAAAGTTCTCGTCATAGGCTCTGTCTATCCGCGTTTCCAAGAAGACGCCGAAGTCCCGTGGCTACGCACTTCCATCGCCCACCTCAAAAAAGCGGGCGTAGATATTCAAGTACTCGCTCCCGCCTACAAAGGCCTCAAGAGCCACGACATCGACGGCACGCACGTGAACCGCTTCCGTTACGCCCCCGCCAACTGGGAAATCCTCACGCACGAAGAGGGCGCCCCGAGCAAGATGGCCTCCAAACCTTGGCTGCAACTGCTCGCCATCCCCTACATCATCAACGGGTTCATCCAGTGTCTCCGGGTTTGCCGCAAATGGAAGCCCGACGTAATCCACGCCCACTGGCCGTTCCCGCACGCCTACATCGCGCTCGGTGCCGCAAAGCTTTTCAAGATTCCGCTCGTGCTAAACTTCCACGGTGCAGAACTCCTGCTTATCCGCAAAAAGAAATGGGTCAAGCCGCTTTTGAAATTCGCTATCGGACAAGCCCAAGCCGTCTTTGCAAACTCCAGCTTCACAGCCTCTAAAATCAAGGCACTCCGCAACGTCAACGTCGAATGGAGCCCGTACGGAACTACGCTTGAGGAGAAACCAGAGACCAGAGAGGTGGTTCGGCAGGCTCACCAACCTGGCCATAAGGTCCCTGAGCTTGTCGAAGGGCCGCATCCGGTGAACGACAACTGTATAAGGCAAGAGTCGCATCCATGCTTGCATGAACATGGCCGAGTCGAACAGTTGGTTGAACCAGCTGAGATTGTTCCTCATACAATCAATGGCAAGTTCAAGATTCTCTTTGTCGGGCGGCACATCGAACGCAAAGGCATTTGTTACCTCATCGAAGCCGCGAAATACCTGCCCCAAGACGAATTTGAAATCCGCATCGTCGGCGGCGGCGACCTCACCGAACAGCTCAAGCAACAAGCAGCTTTATTAGGCGAAAGTGGTTCGATAGACTTGCTTCGATCTCGCTCAGCACAGGCACCAGCTTTGTGTCATCCTGAAACGCAGCCGAAGGAGCCAGCCGCATTCCAGCCAGCATCAATCATCTTCACAGGCAAGCTTTCGCCCGAAGACCTCGCAAACGAATACAAGACGGCAAATGTCTTTACGCTCCCAGCCATCGTCGATAGCAAGGGCGACACCGAAGGCCTCGGCGTCGTGCTCATCGAAGCCATGGAGCTTGGACTGCCCATCGTAGCAAGCAATGTCGGCGGCATCCCCGATGTCGTCATCGACGAAGAGTCCGGAATCCTCGTTCCCGAAAAAGACCCTGCCGCTCTTGCCGATGCATTCAAACGACTCGCCAGCGATCCATCACTTGTAGAAAAATTACTTGCCGGTGCCCGCAAACGCATCGACGAATGCTTCACTTGGGACGGCATCATTGAACGCCAAATTGAAGTTTATAATAAAGTAATTAGTCGTGATTAAGGACTTTACATACTAAATTCAAATTTTATAGCTCTTAGTATGTAAATTTGCCGCCTTTTTCATCAAAAATTTCCGGAAAAACACCGAAAAAGCATTTTCTGACATCAAAAAAGGTGTTTTTCGGGCTATTCTCACCGTTTTTTCTGTTTTTTTTACATACTAAAAAGAAAAAAATAAATTTCAGTATGTAAACATATAAAGTAAACAAAACGTTTTTACATACTTTATACTGCAAAAAGCCACTTTAGTATGTAAATATTCCGACGAAAATAAACCTGCATTCCGGAATGGCGGAAAACGTCAGACCAGAATACAGAAAACCACCTTGTAAGCTCAAATTGTTTCAATCAATTCAAGCTTGATGAAGCCACGCGTGATTCTCAGATTCGTTCGCACGAGCAAGCCACACACATGCATATCCAGATGCCAAGAGTGTATGCTCAACGCCAAGCTTGCCGCTGCCGCGTTTAACTAAGAGCGCCATGAGCCACTTTTTTTTTCTTGTTGGATTGGCTATTATTGTCTTTGCTTTCGGTGGAACAGAACAAAAAAACCGCGATTCTTCGCGGCATCTAGAATTTTTCGTAGCAATGGCAACTTTTGCGATTTCTCGGCTTTCACAATTATTCGCAATATTTCGCGGCATCTGGGAATCTCGCGGCAAGAGCGGCATTTGCAGTAACAGCGGCATTTGCGGCTATTGCACAGCTACGCCTGAATCCTATTTAATCTTAAATCCGGCTTTTTCGAAAACGGACTTGTTTTCTGGATTCTTCATAGCGACATTAGTAATCCAGTTGTATTCATCAATACCGCTTTTAAGGCCTGCACGAATGCAAAGCTGATCGCGAGCTACATTGTATGCATTAAGAATTTGAACTTTCTCAAAATCTTTCGCCTTGTCGATACGTTCAGACCACTTTACAGCAAGCTCTACGAGACCATTGCTCGCCTTTGCATAAAAATTTGCTTTTTCGATAGTAATAGTCGATTTTGCAGGAGCTGTAAACGGAACCTTGTCGAGAATCGGCTTAGGCTTAGGCATTGCAACCTGTGTATTTGCCGTCTTGGCATCATCCTTGGAGCCGCAAGAAACAAAAAGAGAGGCGACTGCCAAAAGTAAAATCGTTAAAATTTTTTTTGACATGCTCGCCTCTTCTTTTTGAATTAATAGCGGTTCAGGGATTTGAACCCCGGACCAATGGATTATGATTCCAGTGCTCTACCGCTGAGCTAAACCGCCATTGATTGCAAATTTAGCAAAAGCGTTTAGAATTTTCAAGGGGTTTTTGAAAAATAAACACGAGTTTCTAAAAAATTTTCACCCCATTCAATCACACGCCACCCGGGAGCCGCAGAACTCAGACAAAAGAACGATTTGCTCGGATCAATCTGCATTTGAGTCGATGGAGTCACGTGCACAGTCTTGCCACCAATATCGACTACAGCCTCGTAATGGTAATGCCCGACAAAAATATTCTTGAGATTCTTGACTCTAGAAAGCGTCGCCTGAACTTCTTCGATATTCTTCATCGCGTACCGCAAGTCCATGAACTTGTGGTCGCAATGACACGGCGGATGATGCACAAACAACAGAATTTCGTCATCAACCTTTGCAGCTTCTTCTTCAAACCAAGAAAGCTGTTCCGCCGATACAGTTCCATCGGTACTGTCCAAAAAGAAAATCGAACGCCCGCCAATATCGTAACGGTAATAACACTTGCCGTTGTGCACTTTTCCCTTAAGGTCGAAGTACTTTTCCATGACCTCCACCTTATCGTGATTTCCAGGAATTATGCAAATAGGAACTTTGCAGTCCTTAAGCAAGTCGGATATATAAGCATAAGCGCCAGGTTCGGCATTTTCGTATGCCAAATCGCCAGAAAGCACTAAAAGATCCAAATCCTTCATTGATTCGGAGCAATATGCAGCAAGAAAGTTCTTGCGAACATCTATCCCTTGCATCAGGCTAGCATCCTCTCCTATATGGATATCGGATATCTGGCCTATCTTTAGTACCTTTTTTTCCATACCTTCTACGTAGAACATACTAGAATATAATTATTGAGAATAAAAAGCGATTGATTTATTTACGTTTTTTGTTTTGTGTGATTAATTTCACACTTTTACGTTTTCTCCTCTACTCCCAACTCCATCTTCAACATACTTTAGTGATTACTTCGTGAATTAACATTGAAAACTCTAGTTCAACATCTATCAACGTTGAAAAATGTGAATAGATTTTAAATTTTCAACATTAATCCACATTTCATTTATTTCTGTAAATCGTTGAATATCATTGACTTACGTTCTAGTCTTTATTTTTTTATCCACTATTCACTACATTAAATATTAAATATCATATATAAATATACTTAGTATTATTTAATATAGTCGGTTGATTACTTTTCTTTCCCCTTTTTAGGGGTGTTTGTCATTTCGCAATTGCCCTGAAAAATGGCTCCTTCGTTTATGACGAGCTGTTCTGCCTTTACGTTTCCGATGATTTGTGCATTGTCCTGAAGGAAAAGTTTCCCTTTGCATTCCACATTGCCTTTGATGGATCCTGCAATAAGGGCAGCGCTGCATTTGACATCGCCTTCGATATTTGCATATTTTTCAAGTACCAGTTCACCATCGACTAATACATTACCGTGGACTTTGCCGGCAATTCTTACATCCGTTTTTCCGATGATATCTCCGTTGACCTGGACTGCATTTCCGACCTGAGTCAATTCTTGTTCGTTCTTTGTAGCCATGTTTTTTCCTAGTAAGTAAATATAGTTTCAGGATCTTGCGGTAAATTGTTCCTGGTGATGGAATAATGCAAGTGCGGACCGCTTGTATTGCCCGTATCGCCTATGTAACCGATAACCTCACCTTTTGTAACATTAGCCCCTTTTTTCGTCCTTATACTTTTGAGATGTGAATAAGATGACTTGTATCCATTTTGGTGATCGACGACAATCGTGTTTCCGAGGTCGCCGCTGTTACCCGCAAAGATGACTTTTCCGCTACCTGATGCAAAAACCGGGTTGCCTTTACGGGCTGATATATCGATGCCCAAGTGCTTGTTCTCGTATGAGAATTTTTTGCTGATGATGCCGACTGCCGGGATGACGTTCGGGATGCGTTCCATCCTGATTTTTTCGTCGGTCGTGAGCCAGTTGTGGATTCCTTCGAAGTCGATATCGTTCTTGCTGGAAGGTACGTGCGCAAAGCGGTTGCGTTCGATGATGCTGTTGATTTTGTTGGAGTCGTTTTCAAGGAACGTTTCGAAAATATTCTGGATACGGTTTTCCATAATCCACAGCGAGTCGAGTCGCGAAAAGAGTTCTTCGTAGTTTGCGTTCTGCTTTACGAGCTGGGCGTTGTGGACGCGCATCTTTTCGTAATTCGCAAGCGTCTTGTTGATTTTTGCGATGTGGAGAATGAATAGAATCAGGATTATGGCGACAACGACAAGTCCGATATGGAACAAGACGAATTGCTTGCCCGAAATGCGGTATTTCCTCACGCCATCCGTATTTTCCGGAATGATTTGGATTGTGTAATTGCGACTCACGTTTTTACCGTTAGCGGTTTTCCATGATTTCCTGAATGCGGTTCAGGTCGTCCATGGAATAGTAGTTGATGACGATGGTGCCCTTGGTCTGGTCCTTGGCGTTCGGGTTCAAGGCGACCTTTGTTCCGAAGAACGTTTCGAGACGGGATTCGAACTGCTTCATGTCGGCACTGAGTTCTGGCTTTGGAGTCGGAGCGGCTGGCGGTTCGCTACCGTGGACTTCCGGCGGAAGTTCTTCTTCGCCCCCTTCGGCTGGATCAGTGACCTTGTCGTTTTCGGTTGCTGAATCGGTTGGTGAGCCTGTCGAACCATCGCCGCGGGCGATGGCCTCGATTTGGCGGACGTTCAGGCCTTCTTCGATGACGCGTTTTGCGAGAGCTTCGGGGTCTGCAATTTTTTCACTGCAAAGTGCACGGGCGGCACCACCTGCAAGTTTACCTTCTTGAATCCAAGCCTGCACCTGGTTCGGGAGTTTCAAAAGGCGGAGTGCGTTCGTGATGGCGGAACGCGACTTGCCTACCGTCTTTGCCAGGTCGTCGTGCGTGTAATTATGATTGTCAATTAATTGTTGATAAGATTGAGCGATTTCAATCGGGTTCAAATCGACACGCTGGATGTTTTCAATCAACGCCCATTCGCTCATGGTCTTGTCGTCGAGGTTGTCGTAAACCTGAGCCTTGATGGTACGGCAGTTGGCAAGTTTCGATGCGCGGGTGCGGCGTTCACCGCTGATAATCTGGTAACGGTCGCCCACCTTGCGGACAGCAATCGGCTGGATAAGTCCGTGCTTTTCGATAGTTTCCGCGAGTTCGACAAGTTCGTCGTCGTCAAAATACTTACGCGGCTGGAACGGGTTCGGGTCGATCAAGTCGATGTCGATTTCGACGATTTTCTGGTTGTCCGTGCTTGCGTTTTCGGGAGCTGCGGAATTGTTGATAGCGTTATCGACAGAGTTGCCGAGAACATCGTGTGCTTTAAAAATTGCAGAGAGACCGCGACCAAGTGCTTGTTTACCCATAATAGTGACTAATGGTTAGTGGTTGGTGGTTAGTAGTCAGTAGGAAGTAGTCGGTAGGAAGTAGGCAGGATTTAGTTGTCGGAATGTGTTATCCTAATCCCTAACGGCCTAATCCCTAAAACCTAATTCACTTTTCCTTATTCAGTATTTCCTCGGCGAGTTTCATGTACGACTGCGAACCTGTGCTCTGCACGTCGTAAAGGATGACCGGCTTGCCGTGCGACGGAGCTTCGGACAATTTCACGTTGCGCGGAATCATCGTCTGGAAAACGGTGTCGCTCAAGTTTTCGCGAACTTCTTCGGCGACCTGCTTTGAGAGGCTCAAGCGTGAATCGTACATCGTGAGGAGGGCGCCTTCGATTTTCAAACCGGAGTTCAGATTTTTCTGCACTTCGCGGATAGTCTTGAAAAGTTCGGTCATGCCCTGCAAAGCGTAGTATTCGCACTGCACCGGAATAAGCACGCTTGTAGCTGCGGTAAGCGTGTTGATGGTGAGCAAGTTCAAGCTCGGAGGTGCGTCGATGATGATGAAATCGAATTCCTGCTTGAGGATGTTCATCACGCGTTCGAGTCTGCGTTCGCGGCTCATGGCGTTCACCAGTTCGATTTCCATGACGGCGAGGTCAGGACCTGCGGTAATCATTTTCAAAAAGTCAAGCGGCGTTTCCAAGATGGCAGGCTTGATGTTTTCGAGCGTCAAATTATCCGGGTTTCCGGCCATATCCAAAATTTCGTGGATATCCATGTCCTGCGACTCTAAGAAACCTAAACCCTGCGAGGCGTTCCCCTGCGGGTCCATGTCTATGAGAAGAGTCTTCTTTTCAAGGGCTGCAAAACTCGCGGCCAAGTTCACGGCCGTAGTAGTTTTACCGACGCCACCTTTTTGGTTGCATATCGCAATAATTTTACTCATTATTACCTCGGGTGACCAATGCGTACACCTGTTCTTCTTCTGGAAGTTCGTACTTCTGAATATGCACTTTCGGATCGTTTTCCAAATGGGCAATATTGTTAAAGCTTTTCAGCGTCACGAAAGTTCCGCCTTTTTTAAGTCCGGGCAATGCACGTTCCCAGTCGTTTTCGAAAGTCGAAAGAGCGCGGCAGCTGATAAAGTCAAGGTCCGTGAGGCCTGAAGTTTCGAATCGCTTGCCTACGACAGTCAAGTTGTCCAAGTGCAGTTTTTCCTTGACCATCTGCATAAAGTTCACACGCATGTGACGCGGTTCGACCGCATAGAATTGAATCTCTGGCATTGCAATCGCAAGCGGAAAAACCGGGCAGCCCGCTCCCGCACCCATATCCGCCCAGCGTTTAGACGAGAGAACGCTCGCAGGCTCGCTACAGACGAAAGATGAAAGAGGCGAATGCTGTGGAGGTGCTTGCACATCCATAGCTGAGCCGACAAGTCTTGGCTCGAAGAGCAAAGATGAAAGAGATTCTGGAACATTCTCTCGTCTCTCGTCTCTCGTCTCTCGTCTAATATATATATAGGGTACCAGCGAATCGGCAATGTGTCTAGACAAGAACTTTCCTGAATCCTTGGCAGAAATCAAATTTCCGAATTCCTTGGTATCGACGACCAAATCTGCAAACTGGTAAAGCTTGTCGAGAGTCTCTTCGGACAGTTGCACACCATGTTCCGCAAGGAACTGGTTCAAAAGATTCTTCTGTTCAGTGTTTTCTTTATAACTCAATTTTCTTTTCGCCGTCATCCTGACCCGTAAGGGGAAGGATCCAGTTAAGTTTTATTGGATTTGGTTCGCTATCGACTGTTGGGACTATAACTTCGTTATTACGATTGTTTCACGTGAAACCGAAAATTTTTCCCAACATAAAATTTCAATCCGATTTGAAATTTAGCATAACTTTTTTAGAAAACAATCAACAGACTCCCCCACTCCCTAAAATTTATAAAATATATGTTGATAACATTTTGATAAATGTTGAGAAACTGTTAAGGTGAGAGTCGCAAAAAATAAGCTTGCTTATTTTTTATGACCGAACCGTCGGTTTCGCGCTTGCGCAAAACTTGTTAAGGCGAAAGTTGCGGAAAGCATGCTTGCATACATTTCATAGCTGAGGCGCCAGTTTCGCGCTTGCACAAAAACTGTTAAAACGAGCGTCGCGAAAACAAGCTTGCTTGTTTTCATGATCGAGCTGCCAAGTTCGCGCTTGCGCAAAAACTGTTAAGCCGAATGCTGCGAAAACAAAAAAATCCTCCCTGTTCGGGGAGGAAGTGAATTTATAAAAGTCTAAATTATTATTGCTGTTTGTGACGGAACATGAAAAAAGTCACGGTCTTATCATCTACCCCATCCTCGATAGATGTTTTGGTGAGTGCTATCATTCCGTTTTTTATTCCCGCTTCGTAGCGATCCCAGATAAACCATTTTCCATTACGATGCATTTTATCGTAACAAGTGTTGCTGTCATTCTCATCCATGACTATAATCCGGTCGGTCTCAATAGGATTGAAGATGGTGTCGTTTTTCAAAACGTAGATACGGGTTTCTTTTCCTCCTTTTTCTGTGTATGTGGTGGCTAGGGAGTCTCCATCGAAGTAGGTAATAACAGTATCACTAATGCCGTCTTTTATTGAAATAAGTGTACTGATGTTGCCTTCATGAAAGAATTTAGTTTCCGCAGTGTTTATGGTGGTTCGGTAAGCCCATTCACCATTGTGGAGTTCTGCTTCGTAAGTGCTGTCGATGTGTGTGCCGGTCCAATAGTTTTTATAAGTATAGATGGAATTGCCTCTGTTGTTAGCTGAACCGTAGTCCCAATATACACTGTCTATGGCTATTCCATTTTCGCTGAAAGAAGAAGTTTTTCTTCTTTGGAATTCGAAGATGGTTTGGATGCAATTGGTATAAGAAAGTTCAGCTAAAGTTTGGCCGTTATTGTTTGGAGTGTCGTTAACGGATGTACTGCTAGAATCGTCGCTACACGCAACAAAAAGTGCAGCTGCCAAAAGAAAATATTTTGATTTCATTAATCGTTCCAAGATGAGATTGTATTAGTGTATATAAAAATTTTGCTAGCTTGTTGAAGCTTAGCGGTAGAACATGAAGTAGGTTCCGGTCTTGCGATTTTCCCCATCTTCCGTATGTGTGTCGGTAAGAATAATCATACCGTCCTTGACTCCAGTTTCGTAACGATTCCAAGTGTACCAAACGTCGCCGCGATGTTCTCTTCTGTAGCAAGTATTTTTATCATTCTCATCCCTGACGATAATTTCATTTGCGTCTATCCTAAAGATGGTATCTGTTTTCATGACGTAGGTGATAGTGTATTTGCCGTCTTCATCGGTGGATGTAGTTGCCAAAGAATCCCCATCGAAATAGATGGTCATCGTGTCACTTACGATGCCATTTGTTGCAGTTATTGTCCAGACGTTTCCTTCGTGTACAACTTTTGGATCTTGAGTTCTTATGGTGGTCTTGTATGTCCATTCCCCATTGCGGAGGTTTGCTTCGTAAGCACTGTCGAGGTGTGTGCCGGTCCAGTAGGCTTTATAAATGTAGATGGATTTGCCTCTGCTGCTGGCGCTACCCTTGTCCATGTACAGGCTGTCTGTTACTAAACCATGATAATCCTTGTCATAGGCAGAAAGAATCGATTTCTCAAAATCGAATACTGTTTGGAGACAGTCGGTGTAAGTATATTCTGCGGGATTATTGACGGCTGTGCTAGAGGAATCATCGCTACAGGCGACAAAAAGTGCAGCTGCCAAAAGAAAATATTTTGTTTTCATGAAACCCTCCAAGATGAGATTGTATTTATAATAGTATATAAAAATTTTGCTAGCCAGATAGCATGTTCAGTTAAGTTATGCGTAAATTTAATCAAATGAATAAAAAAGTGCAAGTGTTTTTTGTTGCGCTCACCTCGTTATTGTTGCTCCTTTGGAGCCAACTTGCTGCACTTCGGAAATGTCAGTAAACAAGTTTACTGTCGCTTCCTCGGTTTGCAATTGTTTCACGTGAAACCTTATGAGGCGATTGTCGCCATAGTCCAAACATAATCAAGGATACTATTCTTTGGTTTGTTCGTTCGTGCGAGGAGGATGATCCATCGGGATGGGGAGCGTAATTAACTTTAAAAACCATCCGATGTTACGTTGCTTATTCGTGATTTCGAAAGAAACTCCAGCTGTTGCCTGTGCAAACATAATGCCGAATTGGATGCCGACCTCCTCGACAAAACCAAATTCCTTGAGTGAGTAATGTGTCTTGTTGTCGTATGTCGTTTGACGGAGAAACCATTCAAAAGCATGGCTTTCGGCGAGAGATACGCCGGAGACATTGTTGCCCCAGAGGATTAGTTTTGTAGTTCCGGACGAAAACCATAATCCGCCAAGTATGATATTCGAGAAGAAACTTTTTTCGGGGATTGCCATTCCAGTAAAACCCAAAACTGTATTTAAGACAGCACTTCCGATAGATATGTCGCTGATTGTCTTGTTATCTTCAGTTTTATCTAATCGGATGTCGATTCGGAAGATGGTTTGGTCCGTCAATAGACGATCTAAATTAAATAGTTTGCTTCCGACATTGAGTGCACTCATTTGGACGATGTCGATTTCAATTCTTTTTGTAGAGGTAACCCCTACCCCACCTAAAAATAAAATGTTGAAGGGATTGTATTTATTCTCGTAAATGTTGCTTAATTCTATAGAAGCGGTAGAATCCTGTGAGGGATTTTCCAATTCAGGCGTTTGGGCAAAAGCAAAAGATATAGAGATAAGGAATATGGTAAGGACTTTTGATATCATTTGATGCGTAATATACAAATTTAAAACGTTTCACGTGAAACCTTATGAGACGAGTGAAGCAGGAACAAATATATTTGTTCCTATTTCCGAGTCGATTAAGGTAGGACACACAGTGTCCAAACACAATCAAGGATACCAAGCAAAAACATACTTGTATGTTTTTATTTGGTATCCGCAGAGTGTAGGCCTATGGCAAAGCCGTAGGCCCAACATGAGGCGAGTGTCGCAAAAATATGGTTGACGCTTCGCGTCATTTCTTCGTCTCACAAATAGAAAACATAAATATTTTCTGCTTGCTTCGCCTTGTGAACTATTGCATATTTTTCCTCATGGAGGATAACTCAACTAGAGAACTGAAGTTCTAAGTTTCGTATATATGATTGAGCATGAGCATGTAGGACACGCAGTGTCCCAACATGAGCCGAGCGTCCCAACGTAGTCCCAAAGTTATATAGTAATCTCGATTCGGTTGCCTTCGGGATCGAGGACGACGCTTTCGTAATACCCGTCACCGGTTGTTCTCGGCTGCCCTACAACGGGAACCCCTTCGGCGGACATTCGTTGAGTCAGACAGTCCACCTCTTCTTTTGAACCGACGGAAAAAGAAAGATGGGTAAAACCAAGATGTTCCGATTGTTGGGACACTTCGTGTCCTATATCTGGGCGGTGCATAACTTCTAGGCGGGCACCGTCTTCGAAGGTAACGAACCGGCTGGTGAACTGCTTATCCGGGTTATGATAAAGGGGCTGGACTTCCCCACCGAAATACTTTTGGTAGAATTCGCACACCTTGTCGATGTCTTTCACCCAGATGGCGACATGTTCAATTTTCATAGGACCTCTGGCACAATATACAAAAATGTACATTTCGGGGAGCTTCCTCGTTCTGCCTTTCATGAGTTTTCAACATCTATTCACATTTTTGTTGATACTGCCTACTAATTATATATATTTCCATTGGAGGTTTTCATGATAGAGATTGAAGTTATTCAGGGGGACATCACGAAGCTTGCGGTGGATGCCATCGTGAATGCGGCGAATTGTTCGCTGTTGGGTGGCGGCGGAGTCGATGGGGCGATTCATCGGGCGGCTGGGCCAGAACTTTTGCGTTCGTGTATTCCGCTAAAAGGTTGCGAGACAGGCAAGGCAAAAATCACTCCCGGATTCAAGTTGCCGGCGAAGTTCGTGATCCATACTCCGGGGCCGGTTTATCGTGACGGCCAGCATGGGGAACCTCAGCTTCTGGAATCTTGCTACAAAAGTTGTCTTGCACTTGCCGAAGAAAACGGTTGCGAAACGGTCGCCTTCCCCGCTATTTCCACTGGCGTTTATGGCTACCCTTGGAAAGACGCTACCGAAATTGCCGTGAAAACAGTCCGCGAATTCCCAGCGGAGAATGTCAAGAAGGTCATCTTCTGCTGCTTCGGGGCGGAAATGGAAAAGATTTATAGAGAGGTTGTAGGCAGTAGGGCAAATGCTTAAGGCGAGTGCCGCGGTCAAGCTTGCTTGAACATGGCCGAGCCGAGCGTTTGTCATTGCGAGCCGAAGGCGAAGCAATCTCCGCCAGTCTTCGGACAGTTTAAATCTGCCACTAACATTACCCTATAATTTTTATATATTACTTTTGCGATTTAACCTTTAACCCAGAGTAAAAACACATGGAAGAAGTTGAAAAATTTATCAAGGAATGCGGTGCGTATTTTCTGGCGACGGTCGATGGCGACGAACCGAAAGTACGTCCGTTCGGGACCATCAACATTTTCGAAGGCAAGCTCTACATTCAGACCGGCAAGTCCAAGAATGTCTCGAAACAGATCCAGGCAAACGGCAAGGTACAGCTTTGCGCCATGGACAAGTCCGGCAGCAAGTGGCTCCGCCTTTCGGGAACGCTCGTCCGCGATGACCGCCGCGAACCCAAGGCAGACATGCTCGAACATTATCCGTCACTTAAGGCGATGTATTCCCCTGATGACGAAAACACGGAAGTTCTCTATTTTACGGATGCGACCGCGACGTTCTGCAGCTTCACCGAAGCACCTCGTACAGTGAAATTTTAGTGTTTTCTAGAAGGCCACATCAAGGTGGACTGATAGTGATGTCATGGAGATTCCGGATCAGGTCCGCCATGATGCCGCCATCTTTCTGCTTTGACATTGTTCTGTCAATTATTTAACCGCCGGAGCAATAATTACCGTCCCTATCTATAACCATTGAAACTATAAACTGAATTTTGAAGTCGAGTTCCCTGCGAACTCGGCTTTTTTTTACGAAAAGAAAAGTTCTATTGGGGTCGGAGCTGTCTCGCTTATTTAGTACAACGTACATTGAATAGTTGATAAGTTGAAAAATTTAATTAACAATTTAAAATCTTTTATTTCCATTTTATTCACTTTCGAAAAATATGTTGATAAATAATACACAACTTTTTCCACAACCGCATTGTTTCACGTGAAACCATAAACGTACATGTGGATAATATGTAAAGAATGGAGTAAAAATCCGGTATGACACAAATTTAGTATTCACATTCTATTAACATTAATTTTAAACAAATTTTAGAAAAAGTATCTCGTTTTTTTTGAATTTGATTTGTAAATGTTATATTTCAGCATGGAGGATTTATGCAAGATAATACGAAACGAGCCAATCGAGTGCTTTTTTGGATGAAGGCTATCATCGTTCTTTTTGCTGTTTTTTGGTTGCATTTTATTTTCGTTATAGCGAGTATAGTTTTGGTGTTTTCATTTGCCTTAGCTTTATTTGCGGGGATGTATCTTTATGCATTTACCTTTCTTTTCATTGTCGGTATATTCATAGCACTTGTTCTCTTTTGCATTAACTATTTATCCTGGCTTCACCGAGCGGTCACGAATTTACGTTTGCTGACAACAACGAAATTTTCGCCGGTGGGTGCGGTTCTCCTCACCTGCATACCGTTTTTCGGTTACTTTTTGAATTACTTCATTATTAGTGATATGGTCAAGAGCCAAGAAAGATACATGGAGCAGCGTGGCATTCTCAAGGAACGTTTCCCGAAAAGAATATTGAATGTGTGGTTTATCGCATCGCTAGCGTTGTTGATCCTTGTTGTTGTTGACCCTAAACAGTTTGGATTCTTGACGGTCGTTTTTACGACGTTTGAATTGGACAAAAATCAGGTCTTTGAATTTTTGGAAACGACGCTTATTGTCATAATTCCCATTTTGTATGTCATGAGTTTTTCAGCTTACGCAAAGCAGGAAAGCAAACTCTTCCGAATTCATACAGAAGAACTTTTCAACAAGCGTGTTGACGAGGTTATCCGCGAACGCGAGATTATGCATGCCGCCGAAATGCTACGAAAAAGCCAAGGCTCAGAGAGCTGCCAAACTCCGCAGGATTTGCATTCAAAGTAAAATGAACTGCGCCGAGCGATAGAATCTAGTAGCTGTAGCTCCAGGAGGTGCGAGTCATCGATTGGAGCCTGTGTAAGAAAATGCGGCAAATCCGCGATTCATCTTTCGTCTATAGCGAGCTTTGCGAGTGTTCTTTCGTCTAATTGCTACAAGTATGTGGCCACGAATTTTTTCTGGTATTCCGGATCTTCGTGCGCCCAGTGTAATCAGTGTTACGACTATGACGAGTATAATAAAGAACAACATGGAAATAAAATACGTTAATTGAATTAGAGAAATAAAAAAAGATCATCATTTTTAAACGATGACCGTTGTAAAATCTTCGACTTCGCTCAAGATGACGGAATTGCTTTGGATCCTATCGGGCGTTGCCCTCCAGGATGACTGTCAGCGGCATTTCGGCAGGCTCAGTACCTTACTGTTTACTATTTGCCTAACCCCTAAAACCTAATCCCTATCCCCTACTTTACTTTATATCAAACTGCACCTTGGGTGCTGTGCTTGCGCCTGCGTCGGCGGAGAAGAGTGCCTTGGGGCTTGCTCCTGCGAAACCTGCGACGAGGTTTGTGGGGAACTGGCGAATAGTGGTGTTGTATTCCTTGACGGTTTCGTTGTAGCGCTTGCGTTCCACGGCAATGCGGTTTTCGGCGCCTTCGAGTTGTACGCGGAGTTCCTGGAAGCTCTTGTTGCTCTTCAAGTCGGGATAGTTTTCGGAGACGGCCATTAAGCGCTGGAGGGCTCCGCTGAGGTTGCCTTGGACTTCTTGGAAGCGCTTGAGGGCGGCTTCGTCGTTCATGAGGCTTTCGTCGAGCTTGACGGTTCCGCCCATGCGGCTGCGCATGTCCATGACTTCGGTGAGGGTGCTTTTCTCGAAGTTCGCCTCGCCTTGCACGGTGCTCACGAGATTCGGGATGAGGTCAAAGCGGCGCTGGTAGGTGTTTTCGACTTGTGCCCACTGCGTTTTTACGCCTTCTTCGAGGGCGATGATGTTGTTGTAAGCGCTGACGCCTTTCACTGCGACAATGAGGATGATAAGGAGGATAACGGCGGCTGTGATGATAAGGGCTTTTTTCATGTGGGTTCCAATAAGTTGACCGTTTGATTTTCAGTGTAATAATATACAAATTTTGAGATGTGTAGGGAGATTCCCGCCTTCGCGGGGATGACAGCTAGGAAAGGACTTTTGTATTATGAAAAACTGATCCCGGAACGGTGTCCGGGATGACAGTTGAAGAGTCCTTATTCCACCACTAGCGATTTGTCGTAGATGTAGTCGATGTCTTCGGGGGTGATGCCTCCGGGGACGAGGTCGAGCTTGGAGCGGTTCACTTTCATGGCGGCGGCGAAATTGTCTCGCATTTTGCGGGTGACGGTGCATGTGCCGATAAGGTGGCGGAGCATTTCGTAAAATTCGCCGATGTTCTGTAATTGCAAAAGCGAGAGGATTTTTGCGACGTCTTGAGGGACGAACTTGGCGCAGACTTCGGTATAGGCGGCAAGGAAATAGCCGACTGCGGGGCCGTGCGGAACGCCTGCGTGGAGTGTGAGGTCGTAGCTCATGCCGTGCGGCACGGCAGTTGATGTTTGCGCGATGGACATGCCGGCAATTGTCGAAGTAAGCATGAGTTTTTCGTATAAACTTTCATCTACGTCGCTATCGGAAAGGAGTGCGTCTTTGCACTCGCTCCAGAGCTTGAGTCCGTATTCCGGGCACATGCGGTTGAGTATGTTCGATTTGACGTTGAGGATGCTTTCGACCATGTGGGAGAGCGCATCGACGGCGGTGTTGACAATCAGCGATTTCTTTGCGGAGGCGAGGTATTTACCATCGACGAGGGCGAGTGCCGGGAAAATCACATGCGGGATGCTTTTCTTTAAGTTGATTTTGTGGTTCGTGATGATGGCGACGGGGGTTGCCTCGGAGCCTGTTCCGCAGGTGGTCGGGACGGCGACGACGGGTGCGTGGCTTAGCGGATTTTGGGGCGTTTTGTGGAGTTCGTCCGCATGCAGGTCTGGATTGAGGAGGAGCAGTGCCACGGCTTTTGCGGCATCGATGGCGGAACCTCCCCCGATGCCGACGATATAATCGGCGTTAAAGTCGCGGGCGATTTGCAACGCTTTTCCCACTGTGTCCGTTGATGGATTTTCTTCGACTTCGTTGAAAATTTGGAATGGAACCTCCCCCGCTTTCAGGACTTCGGTCACGTCGATTAATGAGCCGTTTGCGGCTGCGGAACTGTGGCCGGTCATGATGAGGGCGCGGCTCCCGACGGAGATTAAATTTTGAGCGTGGTTTTTAACGCAATTTTTTTCAACGTAAATGTCTGTGGGAACGTAAAAACGCATAAAAGCTCCTTGAGTATGTATCAAACATAAAAATTTTACTGAGAAAATAATGGAATTTTGAATCAATGATGTTGAAATAGATGAAAAGTGTGATGATGTCTATAAAATGTGTGACAATGTGTAATAAAAAATATATATTGTGTTATGAAAGGAGAGTTTTATGGCTACACTTAGTGTTCGCATGGATGATGAAGTGAAAAATGCGTTTGATGCATTTTGCGAGTCCGTTGGCTTGACTCCGTCTGCGGCTGTAAATCTTTTTGTAAAGATGACGCTGCGTGAAAATCGAATTCCTTTTGACATAAAGGGAAGTTCTGACCCTTATTGGAACAAATCCAATCTTGCATATCTTAGAAAGTCTGTCGCTGAAATTGAAGCAGGTCACTATCAAGCTCACGATTTGATTGAGGATGATTAATGCAAAAGAATTGATCGGATGCTGCATGGAATGACTATTTAGCTTTGCAAAGTGATAAGAAGCTTTTGAAAAAGACCAATGAATTACTTAAGGATATCGAACGCAATCCTTTTAGTGGTCTTGGAAAACCAGAAGCTTTAAAAGGCGACTTGACAGGATATTGGAGTCGCCGTATTGATGATTTTCATAGAATTGTCTATAAAGTAGAATCTGATGGAAGTGCCATATACATTGCCTATTGCGGCACTCATTATCATAAATAAATTACAGCATCAGCCATTCTCTGTTGAACCACTGGTAAAGTCGTGCCTGCTCGCTCCTGTTCTTGATGAGCCACTGGGCGAATGTCGGGCGGTCAATGGGTTCGCAGATGGTGTAGATAAACGCATCCACCAGCCTGTTGCTTATCAGTCCCTGGTAAAATCTCTGTATCGGGTCGTCGATTTCGTCGGTGAAGGCGATGAGCTTGATGCTTTTTTCCAAGATGTAGATTAAGAATTCGGTTTGCTGCGCCGAGGTGGAATCCTTGTCGTAGAGCTTGCGCGTTCCGATGGAATCCGTCGCGAACATGGTCTGGAGCGAAAGGAGGAACTCTTTGTTCACGGTGGAATCGCTGCCGGTCTGCTTGACGTTCGGGGAGTTCAGTTTGAGTTCGTTCCCCTCTTTTTGGACGAGGTATTTCGTCTTGCCGTAAAGTCTCGAAAGGTTGTCGCGGATGATGTCGTCTTTTTTGGTGATGAACGTCGAGTACATCGAATAGGCGTAGAACTGCGGCCATTTGCCCATCAGGCTTGCGATGAACCCTGCATAGTAGTAGCTTCCCTCGTGAACGCGGGAGTTGTTGATGCTCCGCTTGACCCAGGCGTAAGCGCTGTCGGCGTTGTTTTGGCGCATGTAGGTAATGGTCGCGTTGTAGGGGATGTTGAACGAGTTCGGTTCTTTTTCAAAGCCTTTGCGATAGACGGCGAGGGCGGAATCGGGCATGCCTTTTTCGTCGTAGATGGTCCCCATCAGGCTGTAGAGGTTTTCGTTGATGTTTTTCGTATCGAGCTTTGCCGCCGCCTTGGCGTAAGAGAGCGCCTTGTCCATCTCGTGTTTGGCGTGGTAAGAAAATGCCATTTCGTATTTGACAAGTGCGTTTTTGGGCGCCTTCTTTTCGGCCTGCTTGTACTTGGCGATAGCTTCGTCGTATTGGCCTTGCTCGTGGAATTGCACGCCTTCGCTGACTAAATTATTGACAATATCTGTCACTGCTGCGTTTTTGGTTGTCGCATTCTTAGACGCTCCATTGGGTGCAGTGCTAGGAGCGGCATAAAGCGAGGTGCAAGCGGCAAGGCTGAAAATGAGCGCAACAACTTTATTCATGATAAATTACTAATGGCGGATGGCTTTTTCGTTATTGAGGATGGCTCTGTAAAATTCTCGGACATCGTTCCAGTAGTAGTAGGGACCGTGGGCAATTTTGACTGCGTCTTTACGTTCAGAGTTTTGCAATTCGAGTTCGATACCGGGCATCTGTTCGATTTCGTTGTAGAGGATTTTTACGAGGATGGGCTTTTTGGGTGCCTTGTAGAATACCATCTGGAGGTTTGCGGCCATCGGGATGATTCTGAAGTCGTTCCACTGTTCGTGCAGTTTGGAAAGGTCCGAGACTTTTGCGTTTGCGATGGGCAACTGCATGAGGGCGGCAAGCGGGAGGAGGGTGGCGTCGTGGCCGAAGCGGAGAGTTGCTGCGATGGGTGCTACAGAACCGCGTACGGTGTCGGCGGCGATGGCTGCGTCTGCTTCGTCAAGGATGTTCTGCAAGGTGGGCTTTGCGAAGTCGAGGCCGTTTGGGCTGTTGATGAGCGGGCTTGTGCCTTCGAGGCTGTACCACCAGGCGTTCTGGGCTTTCCAGCGGGCAATTTTTTCTTCGGTGGTGAAGAGGTTCACGAAACTGTCGGCGGGCACTTTGGCGTTGGCCGCAATTTCGTCGAGGAGCGGTTTGTCCATGCCCTGGAGCGATGTCGCGATTTCGAAGAACCGGTTGTAGAACTTGTCTGCTTCGATGTTGTTTACAACGTAATTGCTGTCGGCGAAGAGCTTTTTCAGGAACGGTTGCGGGTTTACGTTTTTCCACAGCTTGTCGCTTTCGTCGGTGTAGGTCTTGACTTTGGAGTAGTCGAGCTTGCCCCAGTCAAAGGCGCTGATGAAATTCATGTAGCTTTTGCCGGAGATGAGCTCGGGTTTGATTTTCGGGTTCAGTGCGCGGAGTTCCCCCATGAAGGCGGCCATGCTCACGATGCAGCGTCCGCTGGTACTTGCGTAGGCCTTGACATGCGGCGTGACTTTTTTGCCGGCGACGTTTATGTCCTTGAAAACGTCCGGGAAGTTCTTGTACATGCGCTTGGCGATACCTTCGTGCTGGTGGACGCCCACCTGTGTCAAGTCGCCTTTTTGCGGGGCGGCTTTGGTGGCGAGCACTTTTGCGTAGGCGAGCGCTTGCTTGCCGAGCTCGGTGAGCTTGCCTGCGGAATCGGCCTTGGAAAGTGTCTTGTAGAGATACTTGTATTCGTCTGCGTCATGGTGATAACGGCTACCGTGGCGCCCGTAATGGCTGATATAGAACGGCTTGTAGCCTGCGGGAACTTTAGTGTATTTAATATTTACAGGTTCCGGATATACCAAGTAATTGCTCGATGTGAATTCGGGGTGCTTGGCGAGTTCTTCGTCGGTGGTTTGGGCGTTCACGGAGGTGGCGAGGAAAAATCCCGCCGCAATCACAAAAAAGCTTTTTACGAAATGCAAATTCTTCATGTAACTAATATATATATTGATTTTTCTCTTTAAGTAAATTAAATCAAGAAAATGTTTCTTCAAACAACAAAAAAAAATGATTTTTAGGCGATTAGCCTACATTTCATCTTGAAACAAAAATAAATTGGCACGTCTTTTGCTAATTTTTACCACGTTTAATTTTTAATCTTGAGCTGTGGGTACTCCATAGCGATTATAAAGGATAGACATGAGCATTGTAGATACAGTACTCCATAAAATTTTTGGTACACCTCATGAACGTAAGGTGAAGCAACTCCGTCCGGTGATTGCGAAAATTCACGAAGCCTGCAAGGCTCTTGAAACGCTGGACGATGAGGCCCTCGCTGCAAAAAGCGCGGAATTCCGCGAAAAACTGGCTAATGGTTCCACGCTCGAAGATATCAAGGTCGAAGCGTTTGCCGTTTGCCGCGAAGCGTGCGACCGTCGCTTGGGTATCTTCAATATTTTCAAGCCGGAATTTGGCTTTGACTTCAGCCGCTTGGGCGCTGAACTCGAAGAAGCTGCCAACAAGGCCAAGGCTGAACTCGAAAGTGGCAAGAACGAATGGGAAGTCTATCTGCCTGCAGCTCTTTACGCCAAGGTTCGCGAACTCTATCCGGAATCCGTGAAGCCGTTCCGCATGTTGCCTTTCGATGTGCAGATGATTGGCGGCCTCGTGCTCCACGAAGGTGCAATTGCCGAAATGGCTACCGGTGAAGGTAAGACGCTTGCTGCCGCTCTCCCGGTTTACTTGAACGGCCTTACTGGCCATGGCGTGCATGTGGTGACCGTGAACGATTACCTCGCTGGCCGTGACGCAAAGCAGATGGGCCTTGTCTATAAGTTCCTCGGCCTTACGGTTGGTCTCATCATCAACGGTCTCGATGCCGAACAGCGCCGCGAAAGCTACAACTCCGACGTGACTTACGGTACGAACAACGAATTCGGTTTCGACTACCTCCGCGACAACATGGCCGTAGAACCGAACCAGCTGGTGCAGCGCGAACTCAACTTCTGTATCGTTGACGAAGTGGACTCAATCTTGATTGACGAAGCCCGTACGCCGCTCATCATCAGTGGCCCGGCCGAAGACGCTACCGAAAAGTACGCGAAGGCGAACGAAATTTCGAAGCAGCTCGTCAGGAACAAGGACTTCTCCGTTGACGAGAAGGACAAGAACATCCAGTTCACCGAAAAGGGCGTGCTCCACATCCAGGACTTGATGCACATCACGAACCTCTACGGCGAACATGCCGACTGGGTCCACTTCCTCGACAACGCTTTGCGCGCTTGGTACTTGTTCGAGAAGGATGTCGATTACATCGTCCGTGACGGTGAAATCATCATCGTTGACGAAAACACGGGCCGCTTGATGGAAGGCCGCCGCTATTCGAACGGTATTCACCAGGCCATCGAAGCGAAGGAAGGTGTGCCTATACGCCGTGAAAACCAGACGCTTGCGACGATTACGTTCCAGAACTACTTCCGCATGTACAAGAAGCTTTCGGGCATGACCGGTACGGCTGAAACCGAAGCGACGGAATTCATCAAGATTTACAACATGAACACGTGGGTCATTCCGACGAACAAGCCGTGCATACGTAAGGACTTGCAGGACTTGGTCTATAAGTCCG